>Ga0066850_10002174_pt1 | contig 9962 bp, 10 predicted proteins | sample ETNtaG_4_FD_67282 | JGI IMG/M metagenome (GOLD analysis project Ga0066850, IMG submission 67282) | Marine microbial and viral communities from oxygen minimum zone, Eastern Pacific Ocean - ETNP201406SV67 | ecosystem: Environmental > Aquatic > Marine > Oceanic | place: Pacific Ocean: Eastern... | reverse complement strand
TCGACACAGCAACACCAACCACCACCAGAACAGCCATCACGACCACACCGATCAGTTTCTGCAGATTCTCAGACACCCAAACACCCCTCACATACCGCTCTCAGAGACTGTAGGCGCCTCCACCCCTGTGGGGGTGCCCCCAGTGCCGTGTTCACATGTATAGATAAAGACCTATGTTGCGTCAGTCCATTGATGGTCATCAGCTACCGAACATTGCCACCAGCGCTTTTTGTTGGAGCCTTTGGTGACATCCCATGGAGTCAGGTCACCATTCTTGGTGGGGTGCCACTGCGCAGCCACAGCAGGAAACAAATCCGCTAACGACTCACCACGTTTCGGGACTCCAGAAGGCACCCCTACATCATCTCAAAACGATCCAGATAACAGTTCACATGTATGCGTCTTCTTATTTGAAGGGTTGCCCGAACTGTCAGCGGCCCGTTTTCAAAAACACCAAAAGTCCGACGGACAGCCGTAACATCAGAACCGTCACAGAACAGAAGAAAAGGGGAAACCAGGTCAATCTGGCGAGCAACTGGCGAGCAGGCTCAAACAGTCCCCCGCAGCCGCAAACCCCCACACCGCAATCTCAAGGGGTTTGTGTTGGTCGGGAAGACAGGATTTGAACCTGCGACCCCCTGCTCCCAAAGCAGGTGCGCTACCAAGCTGCGCCACTTCCCGGACGACCTCTCAGGCTACAGACCCATTCCTCAAGATGGCTGCTTAACCATGATCTAGTTCAGACTTCAACAGTGATGGCTTGGGTCGGGCAGCTTTCTTCCGCTGATCGACATTTCGACTCCATCTCACTGCCAGGAGTCGCATCGAGTACTTCGGCTAAACCGTCCTCACCAACTTCAAATACTTCTGGTGCAAGCATCTCGCAAGATCCACTGCCGATGCATTTAGCGACTTCTAAGTTGATCTGCAAAGTTCTCTCCCTGTGACAAGGCTGCCTCTAACCCCACTGGAAGTGTGCCACCTAGTTCCATCCGAAGCGACTCACTCGTCAAATCACGGTCGGGTCCAGTTAGCTTGGGGACACAGTTCAACTCACTTCACGAGGTAGTTCGATGAAAATTGGGATCGCAATATTTCCGACCGACAAAGCAATACAACCAGCACACTTAGCCAAAGAGGTTGAAGACAGAGGTTTTGAGTCACTTTGGTTCCCTGAACATAGCCACATACCCACCAGCCGGACCACGCCGTGGGGTGGACGCGAAGGCGCTCCACCTCTCCCTGAGGAATATTGGCGAACCCATGACCAATTTGTTGGGCTAGCCGCAGCTGCTGCGGTAACAGAAAATCTGATGCTTGGCACTGGCATAACTCTGGTCGCTCAAAGAGATCCACTGTGGCTAGCGAAAGAGTGCGCTTCCCTTGACTTGATCTCCAACGGCAGGTTCATCCTCGGCATCGGCTACGGCTGGAACAAAGAGGAGATGGCCAACCACGGAATTAAATACACCGAACGTCGAGCTATCACTCGAGAAAACATGTTGGCGTGTCGTGAAATTTGGACCAACGACGAAGCCCAATTCGCTGGAGACCACGTCAACTTTGATTCAAGTTGGTCCTGGCCCAAACCAGTGCAACCCGGAGGTCCCAAAGTGATTCTTGGCGGGGCAGCTGGGCCGAAAACAATCAAGGACATTGTCGAGTTTTGTGATGGGTGGATGCCAATCTCTGGGCGTCATGACCTCGCTGGACCAATACAAGAAGTTCGCCAAGCCGCTGAAGACGCTGGAAGAGACCCCGCAAGTCTTGAGTTCGGTCAGTTCGGCACCCCAGGAAAACCTGACGTTATAGAAAGCTTGGAAGAAGCTGGGGTAAGTCGCGTTGTGCTGTGGCTTCCACCCGAGGGCCCCGACACAGCCCTGCCATTGCTTGATTCCTACACCGAACTGCTTTGAGGTGACCGACAGCGCCCCAGGAGTCGAGATGCTTGACGTTTTCGATGACATGGGGCGCTATCTCGGTGTCAAACCAAGAGATGAAGTGCACCAAACCGGTGACTGGCACAGAGTGTTTCACTGCCAAATAGTGGCCATAAGAAACGCTGTCCCCAGTGTGGTTTTACAACGTCGTTCCGACAACAAGGCCGCTTTCCCTGGGTTGCTTGATTTGAGTGCTGCGGGACATCTAGCTGCCGGTGAAACCCCCATCGATGGGATCCGAGAATTAGCTGAAGAGCTTGGTGTTGTTGCAACCCCAAATGACCTTGTGTTGTTGGGTGAACGCCGTCTCGTTGACGACAGTGGCGAAGGTCACCTCAACAAAGAACTCACCAGCGTGTTCTTACTACAAGACGATCGACCCCTTAACGATTATGTGCTCCAACTCAGCGAAGTCGACGCTGTTTTCGACGCCCCTATTACCGACCTCCTCCACCTATTCTCTGGTGATCTGGAACAGATGAACCTGGTTGGAGTGCAGCACGCGGGATCGCCCGAGGCTGTAACGATTTCTGCCACCGTAACGCTGGACGATTTCGTACCGGGGACAAGCTATTGGGTGAACTTGTTGGTGATGTGCGAACGTTTTATTCGGGGTGAACGACCGTTAGCGATCTAGGTTTAGCGACCTATACCTATGAGTTGGAAAGCTTCTGCTCGTGTGGCGTCACTCAAGAAAATTCCTCGTACCGCAGATGTAAGCGTCAACGATCCGGGCTTTTGTACCCCACGCATTGACATGCAGTGATGTTCCGCTTCGATCACCACGAGGGCACCTCGTGGATCGAGTGCTTCCATGAGTTTGTCCGCTACTTGGCTTGTTAGGCGTTCTTGTACTTGTGGTCGACGGGCGTAGGCCTCAACGAGTCGAGCCAGTTTGGACAATCCCGTTATTTTTCCGTGCTCGCCAGGCACATAGGCAACATGAGCTTTGCCTACAAACGGAAGGAGGTGATGTTCACACATCGAATAGAAAGGAATGTCCTTAACTAAAACCATTTCGTCATGACCCGCTTCGAACTGGACTTCAAGGTGATGTTCAGGGTCTTCTCTCAGACCCGCGAAAACTTCGGCGTACATGTTCGCGACGCGATCGGGGGTTCGTAGCAGGCCGTCTCGTTGCGAGTCCTCGCCAATAGCTTCGAGGATTTCGACGACCGCTGCGCGTATACGTTCAAGGTCGACTGGTTGATGAGTCACGGCACCAGTATTGCTGAACTGTTCGGCACGCACGAGTTAGGAACCTATCGGCATGTCAACTTCACTCCTACCCTTCCTTTTTGAAGCGAGAAGTTCAGAACAAATAACTGCGGCAGCGACAGCTCCAGCCAACACAACAGAAAGGGCCATGGCTTGACCTCGGAGGAGATCCCCTGGGGTGCTCAACAGTCGGAAAACTGCCTGGGGCCCTGTCAAGGTGTCTGCACGTCGAGGCAAAAACGAAGTGGCACCGAACTCGCCAAGAGAGATGGCGAAGGCAAACCCTGCCGCGACCGTTATGCCTCGTGCAACAAGAGGGAGGTCGATCTGTCTGCGTATCTGCAGCGGCGACGACCCAAGCAGCGCCGCTGCCTCTCGAAGAGAGGGATGGATTTGGCGCAACATAGGAACAACTGACCGCACAACAAATGGGACAGCAACTATGGCGTGGGCTGTGGGAATGATCCACCATCTCGTGCGCCAGTCAACCGGTGATCTATTGAGCGAAATGAGAATGCCGAAGCCAACAGTCACAGCTGACACACCTAAAGGAAGCGTCGCAGCGAGATCCAAGAAACGTCCCATGGCATCACGTCTGGCGACGATCGCTAGCGCACACACGACACCTAGGCAGAGCGCTATTGCAGTCGCTATCAATGCATAAATCACTGAGTTGCCAAGGGCTTCAATAGCTGTTGTCGGTAACTGTGGGATCTTGTTGAAAAGGGCTGCGTAGCTCTGCAACCCGTATCCGTCAGCAACTTTAAACGACCTCTCAACCATCACTACTAGGGGGCTGCCGAGAAATATCAGGCTGAGGACTGCAATAGTTGTTTTGGTTCCGGTCCGCATGGGAGCGATAGCGCTTCGCATCATCTGGGTACTGACGTTGGTTCGACGTTCCAGATGTGATGTCACCGCAACAAGACACAGCACCGCTCCGATTTGTATGACCGACATAGATGCGCTTGTTGCTAGATCTCCTCGCACGACAGCATGACGAAAAATTTCGGTTTCTATGGTTGCTTGCCGAAGGCCTCCTAAGACGAGAACTACACCAAAAGAGGTGAAAGAGAACAGAAAGGTGATCGCCCCAGCTGCGAAAACTGCTGGCTTGAGTCTTGGCCAAGTCACTCGCCAAAACACGTGAGAGCCAGAACTTCCTAGTGTTCGCGCTTGTTCTTCGAGTTGGTGGTCCAAGCCAGCCCAATACGCCCCAACGGTTCGTGCAACTACCGCGAAATTAAAGAACGCGTGAGCGATAATGATCGCTGCGGCAGTTTGGTTGAGGTTTGGTACACCAACTGATCCGTTCAGTCGTTCGAAAAGTTCTTTGAACGCTCCACCAACAACAATGGTGGGAAGCACAAATGGCACAGTTACCAGCGCTTTGAGCCAGATCCCCGCTTTGCCGGAGGTTCGTGCCATTAACGCTGCGCAGGGCAGCGCTATTGCAATAGTGACCGCAGTTGAGGCTGCTGCCTGCCACGTGGTGAACCAGATTGCGTCTCTCGTCCGAGACGAATTGAAGATATCGGTGAAGCCAGCCCAACCTTGACTCAGTGAACTAGTGACGATATTGATGACCGGGTAGAAGAAAAAGAGTCCAAGAAACCCAATCGGCGCTACGCCACAGACAACAGCAACAGTCCGCCAACCAATTTCGGAGTAGGTGCGTCTGTTCACGCCCTCACCCAAGAACGATCTCGACCCAGCGTTCAGTCCAATCTTGACGATTCGCTTCTATGTCCGCTGGGGACAAAAACAACGGTGTGTCTGTAATCTGCGAATGTTGAACAAACTCGGGTGGTAGTTCAGCTGTGCTCGATGTTGGGTACATGAACATGTTCATTGGAATGTTGTTTTGGAATGTGTCACTTAACAAGAAATCGATGAGCATTTGAGATTCGGAAGGGTGTTCTGTTCCCGCCAGCACGCCCGCGAACTCGACTTGTCGGAAGCAGGAGTCAAGAAGAACCCCTGTTGGGGGTTCGTCGACAGGTGGGTCGGCGTAGATTAACTCTGCGACAGGGCTAGAAGCGTATGACACAACGAGGGGTCGACTGCCCCCACCGGCGATGAAGTCTCCGTAATAGGCAGCTTCCCATCCGTTCGTAACCGCGACGTCATTGATTCGCAGTTGTTTCCAGAAATCTTCCCAGTCAGGTGTCCCGGCGATGGTAGCTAACAAGAACGCCATGCCCGGTGACGAAGTTTCTGGGTTTTGGACGATCAGACTTGATTTGTATTCCCTTGAAACAAGGTCCATGAGCGACGTGGGCGCCGGGCCACTGAGCGCATCTTTCCAATAGTTGACACAAACATCGCCGTAATCGATTGGGGTCAGCCTGTATGTCGAATCGAGTTCGAACTGGTCCGGGACATGGGCGAGTGCGGGTGTTTCGTAGGGTTCTATCGCTGAACTGTCTAGGAGTCGTTGCATGAAGGTGTTGTCGACGCCATACACGACATCACCGACCGGATTTTTTGCGCTCAAAATTGTTTGGGCTACTAGTGAACCGACGTCGCCGGACGTCAGCACTTCAACTGTTATGCCTGTTTGCGCGTGAAATGATTCGAACACGTCATCTGAGATCGCAAACGAGTCGTGCGTTACGAGCGTCAGTGTGACTTCTGTGGCCTCTTCCTGACTGACGCTGTTGGAGCCACACGCTGCGATGGTCAGCGTCGCTGCACAAATGGAGCCCAGTAGGACATTTGTTTTTCGCATGGCTTCCTCCGCTGGAATTACCCAGATCAGGTGATGTCGGGTCGCCAGCGTGGGTAGCTGACCTCTCAGCCCGGTCTATCCGAGCTCCCCGGTGTGTTTGTTTTACTTTAGCGCCCCCGGCAGGACTCGAACCTGCAACCGTCGGGATAGAAGCCCGCTGCGCTATCCATTTACGCCACGGGGGCTTGTGTTAAGGGTGCCATTCTCGACGCCGATTTCCGAATCAAGAGTGCACCTACAACAGTTTTATTTGTTCGGTCTTCGCCTCGGCCATCGGACCATTCCCGATTCAACTCGAGGGTCGGAGTCGTCATAGTCACTATCACCGGGCCAAGCTATTCGGCTCGGTCCCTCAATTCCGTACCTGATCCGCACCATTTCATCTTGTTCTTGAGTATTGCCTGCCGCTGCTTCGATCGCTTCTGCTGAACTGTGGTACCGACAAAGACGATCCAACATTGACACTGTCGGCGTCATCATCAACATCTCGTCTGTTTCATTCAGCTTTAGAGCTTCAGCTGGTCGTACCCATTCGTGATGCACCGCTTCATCGTCATCATGAAGTGGTTGTTGACCTTCCGGCATCGCTGTCACAAAAAATCGGGTGTCATAACGACGAGGAGGTCCCAGTGGAGTCACCCATCTGCTGACGTAGTGAACTCCTGAGCCGTCGAGTACTAGGCCCTCGCTCCTCACTACGTCGACGAAGTCTGTGTCACCAGCGTTTACTCCTGCCCTATAGGTATTGAAACGTTGCTCAACATCTGACGAAGACAGATCGACTAGCTGTGGGTCGCCCGGAGAACGCGCCAAAAGTATCCCCGCTTCTTCGAATGTTTCCCGCAGAGCAGCGACCCAGTAGGCAATGCCTCCACTGTCCAGTTCGAGTGATTCGCTGGCTTCGATGTCGGTTAAGCCCTCCACGACGGCATCAGCCTCAGGTGTGGCGTCTTCTGGGTCTACTGCACCGCCCGGGAAAACCCACATATCTCCAACGAAGATGGACCTTGCATTCCGTTTAAGCATCAGAACTTGCAGATCTGGTCGATCAGCGAGAATGAGAACCGTTGCCGCTGACCTAATGGGAATCGACTCTGGGTCGTAGTCGCCTCCCGAGCCTGGTGATGGGTGTCCTGTTGAAGCAGTCTGGCCCGGTTCAGCCATTAGTAGTCAATGCCGGCACAGACCAAACATTCTTCGCCATCGTGGCTGTGTTCAGCGGCGGCATAGTCGTCCTGGGTCTGGTACTGAGGGGTCTCATGTCTGGCGACACGGTCATCGTCATATGTGGCCGACTGCTCAGAAGACTCGGTCGGTTCAACTGGAGCGAACACTTTGTCTTTCCAATCATCATTGTCTGCCCAACGGTAGGGCAAATGCGCCATCGAACCCGGCTCGGACAGCGATTCAAATGCTGCAAGCGTGTCGCGCATTATTGATTCGTTGAGTTGAGTTTCGTTGGGACGGCCAGCTGTATGTCCCAAGGGGTAGTCGAGATATACCGATCGTGCCGGCCATGCGGACCGGGTTATGTCCCGAGCACTGGACATTGAAAGTGTCGGAATTCCGGCTTCTTCGATTGCTCGTGCGATCAGACCCACGGTCTGATGACAGACCGGTCAGACCGGCACCAACAAAACAACATCGACTTCGTCGGCAAGCACGCGTTCTACAAGCGCTGGGATGAGTTCTTCAATGACTCGGCGAGTGCTGTAGATGCCTCCCATAAGGGTGTACGCGTTGGGTGCTAGTGAGTCGATTACTCCTTCATTGACCATGGTTCGTAGCTGTTCTACGGGAAATACGACGTTGATGTCTTTGCGGGCATCGGTGAGGTCGTATGCGAAGTGGGTCGCCCTGAGGTCTTCAGTGTCTACATCTGTGGGTACTGCTCTGTAGGTGGTGTCATCTTTGAAATGGAACGCTGTTTGGCCAGCTGAGTAGATCCCGCCGGTGCAGATGAATCCCAGCTTTGATTCCGCGAGTGGTTTCGATAGTGGAGTCCACGATGGAGCTTCGTCACTTTCTAGCCATCTATATTCGCCATACCCTAAGCCCGAGTATTGGGCGGTAATCCGGGGAATGTAATCAACTGGTGGTTGAAGACGTTGATGAGTGGTTGGCATTTTGTTGTTGTCCTAGTTCAATCTGTATGTCCTGCACCTTTTACTGGTGCGGATCTATATTGCACTTCGCTTCTGCTCCTACAGTGTGGCAAGATTTGTGCTTCTTGGTGATCGTAGCTCAGTTGGTTAGAGCGCCTGTCTGTGGCACAGGAGGTCGGGGGTTCAATTCCCCTCGGTCACCCCAATTATCTCCCATAAACACCCAAAGCGCTATTTACCTGGGTTGTAAAAGAACGACAAAGAGATGACGGTGGACGGTACCCTGAGCAGTTCTAGCGCCTCTAGCTCAATTGGCAGAGCATCGGACTCTTAATCCGCAGGTTCTGGGTTCAAGTCCCAGGGGGCGTACACCCGTTCAGTAAATAAAAATTTCCCAGGTTTGTGAAACCAACCAGGGAGAACCGTCCATGTCTAAGAGTATGGAAAGCAATACCGCAGCCATTTACCTGCGAAAGTCAACTGAGGACGAGGGCGCTCCGCTCTGTTCCGGACGCGGTGGTTGTGGTCGGGAAGTGTTGCCTTCCCTGCCGAGGTATCGGGAGCCTGAGTCAGTTATCGGAGTGAACAAATTGGAGCCGTCGTTCCATTGCCGCCTCGAAGTGCCGATCGACAGGCAGCAGGTGATGACCTTCGTCAATCAGGACGAGTTCAGCACTCTTGAGGGACTCGCTCGCTCGTATGGCGAGTTCCACCGGGACTGCACCGTCATTCACCCCGTGGGTGATCATGGTCGGGCACGTGATTTCAGCGATCGGCAGCGGTGCCAGATCGTCTTCGTTGTCTCCGTCGTTGTCGAACCCTGCCCGTCGCAGCTTCCACGGTGCGAACGAAGTCAACATCTCCTGAACAGAGTCGACCCGCGCCTGATCAGCCATGATCCACTCCACTGTTGCTCGCCTTTGGGCCTTGTCGAGGCCCGTCGAGATACCGTCGACGAGCACGGACGTTGCGACCTTCGGCCAGCGCTGGCCCACCATGTGCCAGAACCACGCGCCAAAGGTCGAGAAGACTAAGAACCGTTCGACCAGGCCCTCTGGTGAGTAGTCGTAGTGTTCTAGCACCGCCGAATCAAGGAGTAGCGACTTGACCCGACTGGGGTGGCGGGCCGCGAAATGTAGCGCTGATGGCCCGCCTGAGGAGTAGCCGAGCACCGTGATCCGGTCGATTTCCAAGGTGTCGAGCACGGCCGCGTACAGGTCGGCCTGCTCGGTCGGTGTTCGACCCGACGAGAGCGGCGTCCGCAGATAGCCGGGGCGAGACAGGGTGATGACCTCGCACCCGTTGTCGCGAAGGTGGCGGCCATACATCAACCCCTGATCGAAACCGCCGGGGCCGCCGTGAATCACCAACACAGGAGTTCCGTCGCCTTCTCGGGCGACCTCTACGTGACCGCGTTCCGTGTTGATGACGGCCGCGCTACGACCCTGATCAATCCACAGCCTCTCGTACCAGCGCATCTCTAACTCAGGCCTCGTGCTGGCGGATCACGCCATCGGTGATAAGGGCGTCGATGGCGGCGTCGTTATAGCCGAGTTCGACGAGCAGGTCGCGGGAGTGTTCACCGATCATCGGCACGCTGAAACGCGGACCCCAAGCCTGGTCGTTGATCCGGTATCCGTTAGTGGTGACATGGATTTCACCGACCGATGTGTCGAGCGGTTCGGTGATGCCGCGGGCGTCAGGCTGGCCGGAGGCGAAGGTTTCGGCGAGCTCACGGACGCCACCGCCGACCACACCAGCTTCGGAGAAGATTCGGTCCCATTCGTCGGTGGTCCTCTCCAGGAGACGGGCCTCAACGAGGGCTTGAATTTCGTCGCGGCGGGCGAAGAGGTCTTCGAACTCGAGGTCGGTGAGTTCATCCAGACCGATGGCGGCGGCGATGGCCTGACAGTGACGGGGTAGGTAGCCCGCGAGCATCACGTAACCGTCGGCGGTAGCGAACCGCCC
>Ga0066850_10002169_pt1 | contig 9969 bp, 12 predicted proteins | sample ETNtaG_4_FD_67282 | JGI IMG/M metagenome (GOLD analysis project Ga0066850, IMG submission 67282) | Marine microbial and viral communities from oxygen minimum zone, Eastern Pacific Ocean - ETNP201406SV67 | ecosystem: Environmental > Aquatic > Marine > Oceanic | place: Pacific Ocean: Eastern... | reverse complement strand
ATAAACCTGAGGAAGTAGCTGAGGAAGTAGCTGAGGAAGTAGCTGAGGAAGTAGCTGAGGAAGTAGCTGAGGAAGTAGCTGAGGAAGTAGCTGAGGAAGTAGCTGAGGAAGTAGTTGAGGAAGTAGCTGAGGAAGTAGCTGAGGAAGTAGCTGAGGAAGTAGCTGAGGAAGTAGTTGAGGAAGAATGAGTGATACAGGAACAATAGTAAAAAATGTAGTTGAATATATAGTATCTGAAATAGTTGAAGACAAAAAATCTGTAAAAGTAGATATAGCGTCTTCTAGTGATGAATCAGTACAAATTGAAGTAAGAACATCGCCAGATGATATGGGACGAGTAATTGGCAAAAGAGGTAGGGTAGCAAGGGCAATAAGAACTGTAGCCCAGGCTGCAGCTGATGAAGAAGGTTTAGATTCTTCAGTAGAATTTATTGATTAAAAATAATAAATATAAGATTGGTACTTTAGGCAAACCGCATTCTTTAAATGGCTATCTTTACATAAATCATGAAATCTTTTTTCGTAATTTTGATTTTAATAACAAAAAAGTGTACATAAATGAAAAAAAATATGAAATTCAAGAAATAAAAACACATTTAAAAAATAGATTTTTAATAAAATTTAAAAATATAAATAACATCGAGGATGCAGAAAAATTAAGAAATCAAAATATTTTAATTACTAATAATGAAATAGATAAATACATAGTTGATGGATTACCTTGGCCAGGTTTTTACATAGATGTAATTATTAATGACGGTATTAAATTATTAGGATATTTTTATTCTGATAAATTTATATTTTGTAATTTATTTATTAATGAAGAAATTGTAGTACCGTATAACGAACATTATTTTTCTTATAAAGATAATAAATTAGTATTAATTAATAAATTAGTTAATTAACCAATCAAACAATTGAAATGAAGATTCATCTTCTGAAAGATATTCAGGATGCCACTGAACACCTATAGCTTCCCATTTATTAGTAGTTTCTATACCTTCAATAATTCCATCAGTGGATTTTGCAGATATTATTAAATTTTCACCAAGTTTGTTTATAGCTTGATGGTGAATACTGTTTACTTTTAATTTATTAATTTTAATGATATTGCTTAATTTAGTATCTTTATCTATCTCAATATCATGTATATGATTACGTGCATCTTCATATGGTTTTGCATGGTCAATATCTTTAAAGCCTGCGTCAGATATATCTTGATATAAGCTACCTCCTTTATGAATATTTAATAATTGATGTCCTCTACAAATAGCTAAAGTTTTAATATTTTCTTCTTCAGCTCTTTTTAATAAATTAAGTTCCGTTAAGTCTCTTTCCATAGATATACGTTCTAATTTATCAATAGGTTCTTCTTTATAATGAGAAGGGTCAATATCACCTCCTCCTGTAATAATTAATCCATCTATTCCGTTTAATGAAAAATTTGGTGTATTAAATTGAGGTGGAAATATTACAGCTTGAGCATTAAATTTATTGCACAGTTTTATAAATTCTGCACTTAAAACTGCACAAGGAATCTCACCGGGGGACATTTGCGCATTTTTCATACCTGTTGATATACCAATTGTTAAATTACTCATGAATTATTAATCCTTAATAAAAAAAATAGTTTGAACTTCTACAGAAACATTCATTGGTAAGCTTGAAACTCCAACAGCTGATCTTGTAGCTTTTGATTCAAAATATTCACTAAGTTTATCAGTAAATCCATTTAATACTTTAGGGTGTTCTGTGTAATCATCTGAACAATTTACAAAACCTACAACATTAATTGGAGTTAATTTTTTAAGATCGTAATTTTCTGAAAGTGTAGCAAGAGTTAATTCAGCACACAATGAAGCTGCTTTATAACCATCTTCTGTACTTTGCTCTTTTGGTATTTTACCTAAATAATTTATTTCATCAGTTATAGGGACATGTCCAGATGTATAAACAAAATTACCGGCTTGTTTTATTGTCGTATAGTTGCCTACAGCTTCTGGTGCTTTTGGTAAATTTTTATCCACTTTTACTCTCAAATACTAACCTTTTGATTAAGTCAACAACTCTATTTGAATAACCCCATTCATTGTCATACCAACATACAACTCTAACATGTTTATTTTCTATAATTTCAGTCGATGAAGCATCGTATATACTTGAATTCGGATTTCCTAATATATCTGTCGACACTAAAGGTACTTCAGAGTAACTTAATATTCCTTTTAATTCATTTTCAGATGCATTTTTAACAACTTCATTAACTTCATCAACTGTTACTGATTTATCTAACTCAACTATTAGATCCACAACACTACCATTTGGGACAGGAACACGCATTGCCATACCATCAAGTTTTCCATCTAGTTCAGGCATTACCATACCCACAGCTTTTGCTGCACCTGTTGATGTCGGAATAATATTTTGAGTAGCATTTCTTCCTCGCCTAAAATCACTATGTGTTGTTTCAGCTAAAGCTTGATCATTCGTATATGCATGTACAGTAGTCATTAATCCTGATTTAATTGAGAAATTATCATTTAGTACCTTTGCTATAGGTGCCAAGCAATTAGTTGTACAAGATGCATTTGATATCAATTTAGCATCATTAGTTAATGAATCATCATTAACTCCAAGTACAATCGTTGCATCTACTGCATCTTTAGGTGGAACAGTTAAAAGTACTTTCTTTGCTCCTGCAGTGATATGTTTATTTAAAGAATCATTATCTGTGAAGATACCTGTTGACTCAACAACTATATCTACATTTAGTTCGTGCCAAGGTAGTTTTGAAGGTTCAGCAATTGATACAAGTTTTATCTTGCGATCATTAATTTCAAGAATGTCAGCATTAATTGACACATCTGCATCTAAAATACCCATGATTGAATCATGTTTAAATAAATAAGCTAAATTTTCATAATCACCTAGATCATTTATTGCTACAAGATTTATATCAATATTTTGCTCAATAATTATTCTTAATATTGATCTTCCTATCCTTCCAAAACCATTTATTGCAACATTAATCATTTTCATTATCTTTCTGCTGATAAATATTTATAGTTTCAAGAATCCGAGATGAATAACCCCATCCATTATCAAACCAAATTAAAATTTTGATTTTTTTGTCATCTATATCCATTGTTGATTTTCCATCTATTAGACCTGATAACGAATTGCCTACAACATCAGAAGAAACAATAGGATCATAAGTAATACCAATTCTGTTTGATAAGTATTTTGTTAATATACCTTCTTCTATTATTTCATTAATTTTGTCAGATGATGTTTTTTCTTTTACATCAATAGTTAAATCAACAATACTTCCATCCGGTATTGGCACAGTCATTGAAGATGAAGTAATTTTATTTTTCATAAAAGGTAATGCTTTTTCTATAACATTTGAAGATGTTGTTTTACTAGGAATGATATTTTCTCCTGCTGCTCTATTTTGCCTAAATCCTTCTCCTGCAACATCGGCTAACCTATTTGAGTTTGAGTAACCATGAATTGTATTAATAAATGCACGCTCTACACCAATATTTTCATTTAATAATTTTATAACAGGAGCTGAAGCATTAGCTGTATTTGAACCTAGTGAAATAATAGAATTTGTAAAATCAATATTTTCATCATTTGCACCTGGTATAAAAATATCTATATCGTCCATCTCTCTTGGGGTAGACGCAATAATAACTTTCTTAACACCATTAGCTAAATGCTTTTTTGCTTCATCTATTCCTTGTTGTTTTCCTGTTGCTAAAACAACAATATCAGTATCTATAGAACTCCAATCAGATTCCTCTGCATCTTTCCAATTATTAAATATAGTTTGTTTGTTATTTACAGAAATACCGTTCTTTGTTTCTGTAATATCTGCTTTTAATGGTCCATAAATAGAGTCATATTTAAGTAGATAGATTAAATTTTCTTTATCGGCTACATCAGAAACTGAAACAATATTTATATTATTTTTTTCAACACTTTGCCTAAATAGATCTCTCCCTATTCTTCCAAAGCCAACTAGTGATATATTTTTCAATTCTCTTCTTCCTTAGAGTGTAAAGATTCATTGTTTCTTGTTACAATCAAATAATAATATTATCTGAATGTGTAAGTAAATGACTGAATTAGGTAAAAATATAGAAAGCCATCTTTTTGGTGAAATAACTACAGATGAATTGACTCAAAAAGCTTACATAATTAAAAAAGAGACATTTGGTTCAACTATTACGTTTAGTCCTAAAGTTTTTATTCCATTAACTACTATGTGTCAGGACTCTTGTGGATATTGTACTTTTGTCAAATCTCCTAAAGATGGTGGTACTTATTTAAATTTTGAAGAAGTTGATGTAATAGCGAAAGTAGGTAATGAGAATAACTGTTATGAAGCATTATTTACATTAGGAGACAAACCAGAAAAAAAATGGACAGAAGCAAAATCAAAACTTATTGAATTAGGCTTTTCATCAACACACGGTTATTTAATTGAGAACATGAAGAGGGTTAATAGTAAATATGATTTGTTTCCACATGCAAATCCTGGCCTTATGACTAAAAATGAAATTAAAGATTTTAAAAAATATTCACCTTCTGGAGGATTAATGTTAGAAACATTTTCAACCGATGTGATGAATCCTGGAAGACCACATTACAAAGCAAAAACAAAAATTATAGAAGATAGAATAAAAACTATTGAAAATGCAGAAGAAATAAAATATCCGATTACCACAGGTCTTCTCTTAGGAATTACTGAAACAAAGGAAGAGCTTGTAGACGATATAGAACAGTTGATAATATTTTCTCGAAAAAATAAATCAATCCAAGAAATTATATTACAAAATTTTAGAGCTAAGCGAAATACCATTATGAAAAATAGTCCAGAAATAATAAATGATCTTTTCTTAAGGATAATTGCAACAGTTAGAATATTTTTACCTACCCATATCTCATTACAAGTACCTCCAAATCTTATTTCTTCAATAGATGAATATTTGTTGAGTGGTATTAATGATTTAGGTGGGATTTCACCAAAAACTATAGATTGGGTAAATCCGGATCACTTATGGCCAGACTTAAATAGTTTGAGTAATTTAATAAAAAATTCTAATCAAACTTTAATACCAAGGCTTCCTGTCTATCCAAATTTTATAAATAAAGACTGGCTGGATGACAATATTTATGAAAAAGTTAGTAATGTTATAAATGAGAATGGATATCCAAAAAAATATGAATATACAAGATAATATTTCATTTCTGAGAATAAGACCATGTGAAAATGATAATGAAATATTTTTAAATTCGAGAAAGAAGGAGGGTACTTCAGCTTTTCTAATTAAAAATGATTTAAATTTTTCACAAATCAACAGAAAAGGTTTTCAAACTATTTCAAATAAACCTTCACTTCGATCTTCTATGTGGTTAATAAATGATAATAATTGGGATGATTTCCAAGATATTGATTCAAGAAGGCTGATTTATACCTATAAAGATAACAAAGAAAAAGCTTTAGAAATTCTAACCAGGGTAAAACCAAAAATAATTGAAATTTCAAATATAGACGATATGAAATTTATCAATAATTATAAGCCAAATTATAAACATTTTATTTCCATGTATGTTGACACTATTGAACATGCTATAGATGCAATAACTAATGGAGTGACAGATTTGCTTTTAAGAGATTGGAATACAGAACAAATTAGCGATTTACAAAAGCGTTCAACACAAAACATTTATGAAAGAACAGTTCTTTCACCTCTACTTTCTATAAATGAAGCAAGAGAATTATTAGAGAAAGAGGAATTTACTAACTATTTGCTTTGTAGAGATGTACGTGGGTATATAAGAAAAGAAACTGAATGGTACCCAGGGAGCGGTAAAGACATACCTCAGTTACTTAATTATGTATTTAATAATGAGGCAGACTATAAATCAAAAAATTTTGACAGAATTTTTGATAAATTAGAAGATCAAGAAAATCTTAACAATCAAGATTTAACAGAATTATTTAAAACTTCTGGTAAATATATAAATAGAATTTCTGAATTTGCAAATGAGTTAAATTTAAAAGTTAATGGTAATAAGGTTACTTTTGTTAAGAATCGAAATATCAATTATACAAACCAATGTTATTACAAATGTGGATTCTGTGGTTTCTCTAAAGGTCCAAAAAGTTTAGATTTAAAAGAAATTCCTTATTCCCTTGAACCAAAAGAAGTTGTTGAAAGAACAAAAGAAGCATATAAATCAGGTGCTTCTGAAGTATGTTTACAGGGAGGCATTCACCCAAGTTATACCGGAGAATTTTATATCAATTTAGTTAAAGAAATAAAAGAGGAGATACCCGACATACATATTCATGGATTTACTCCCTTAGAAATTTGGCAAGGAGCTGAAACAATTGATAAGAGCATAGAAGATTATCTTATAATGTTAAAAGATGCAGGATTAAATACTTTGCCTGGAACTGCTGCAGAGATTTTAGATGATCGCATAAGAAAACATTTATGTCCAGATAAAATAACTTCAAAACAATGGGCCTATGTGATGGAAGTAGCTCACTCATTAGGAATTAAATCAACAGCAACTATTATGTTTGGGCATATAGATGATATTGAATCTTGGGCAAATCATTATTCACTGATAAGAGAATTGCAAACTAGAAGCAATGGTTTTACAGAGATAGTACCCCTTCCATTTGTACATATGGGTTCACCAATATATCTTCAGGGTAAAAGTATGCCTGGACCAACTTGGGACGAAATATTACTAATTCATTCATTAGCAAGGATATATTTCCATAACTTCATTGACAACATACAAGCAAGCTGGGTAAAGCTTGGGCATGATGGTGCATTAAAATTATTAAATGCAGGTGTTAACGATTTAGGTGGAACATTAATTAATGAAAATATTAGTAGAGCATCTGGAGCTTCTCATGGTCAAGAAACAACAGATATAGAATTTATAGAACTTATTCAAAAAGCTAATAAAAATCCTTACTTAAGGAATACACTTTATACAAAATTAAAAAAAGTAGAAAATAATAAATTGGAAAAAAATGTTATCAAAATATAACGTAATTACGTTATTTCCTAAATTATTTGATGAATGGAAGAACACGGGTGTTATTTCAAATGGTTTAAATGATGGTCTATTTAAATTAAATACAGTTGATTTAAGGGAATATGGAATTGGTAATTATAAACAAACCGATGATGCGCCATATGGTGGTGGTCCTGGCATGGTAATGATGATTGAACCCTTAGATAATGCAATATTAAGCAACAAATCTGATGCAAATATATTTTTGACACCATCAGGTGATAAATTAGACGAAAACATGATTAATAAACTACTTGATTATGACTCAATAAATATAATTTGTGGCAGGTACGAAGGTTTCGACCAGAGAATAATTGATTTACATAGTGATTATGAAGTTTCAGTTGGTGAAGCAGTTGTTTCTGGAGGAGAGGTACCAGCAATGTTTCTTATGGAAGCATTAATAAGAAGACTACCTGGAGTATTAGGTAATTCCGAGTCGTTAATAAACGAATCTTACAACGATGGTAAATACGACTTTCCTGTATACACAAGGCCTGAAATATACAAAAATATGAGCGTTCCTGAGGTATTATTATCAGGAAATCATGGAGAAATAGATGAATGGAAAAAGAGTAATTTAAAAGACATTTAATCTGATTTAGATAATATAATTTCACTTTGAGGAACCAATGAATTTAATTGAACAAATAGAAAAAGACCAGTTAAAAACAGATTTACCAGAAATAAAATCTGGTGATTCTGTAAAGGTTAATGTAAAAGTTTCAGAAGGAAACAGAGAGAGAATCCAAACTTTTGAAGGAGTTATCATTTCAATTAACGGTGTTGGAGTTAGCAAAACAATAACTGTAAGAAAATTATCATTTGGAGTTGGTGTCGAAAGAATCTTTCCAGTTCATGCACCAATAATTGACACTATTGAAATAATAAGAAAAGGTAAAGTTAGAAGATCAAAACTTTATTATTTAAGAGATAGAATTGGAAAATCTGCAAAAATTAAGGAAGATCGAAACTAATTTACTAATATAAAAATATTATTAAGTATTTAAAAAATTTAACTTTATTAGTAGCTGCAATATTTGTAGCCACATTTATTAGAACTTTTATAATTCAAATTTATTATATTCCTTCTGGTTCTATGGAACCAACCTTAAATATTAATGATAGGGTATTAGTTATTAAAGATAAATTTATTGACATTGATTATAAAATTGGTGATGTCATTGTATTTTATAATCCAAATTATGTATATAAAAAAAATACATATCAAGAATTTTACAGTTCACTTCAAGTTTGGAATATTAATAATGAACAATTAGCAATTGATACTGCCTTTATTAAAAGAGTAGTTGGATTAGAAGGAGATGTTATAAAAATCAACAATAAAGGAAATATATATAATAATGGAAATCTTATAAAATTTGATAATATTATTACAAAAAATCAAATTGAAGAAATAATTTACACTGTTCAGGAAGGTTCAATATTTGTACTTGGAGATAATAGACAAAACAGCATTGATTCAAGAACGTATGGCTCTGTTAAGATCGAACAAATAATTGGTAAAGCAATATATAAAATATACCCCTTTAATGAAATAGATAATATTGATGATTGAAAATAAAATATGGAGTCATGATCCTAATCAATATGTAATTGGTGCTGATGAAGTAGGGAGAGGATCTTTTGCTGGACCAATTGTCGCTTCAGCAGTTAAAATAAACAAATCTCATGAATATTTATTAGGAGAAGTTAAAGATTCAAAAAAATTAAGCGAAAAAAAAAGAAATAAAATATTTGAACAAATTTCAAAAAGTAATATTTCTTTCTCTATTTCAGAATGTTCTAATAAAATTATTGATGAAGTAGGTATTTCAAAAGCAAATAAATTAGTTTTAGAAAATTCAATCGCAGAAATATTTACAGGTACTGAAAAAGTTTATGTTGATCATTTTAAAATTTATAAATTTTCAGCTGTTTCATTGGTAAGGGGAGAAGATAATAGTAAAGCTATTGCATTAGCTAGTATTATTGCAAAAGTTTATAGAGATAATTTAATGATCGAATATTCTAAAAAATATCCTCAGTATTTATTTGAAAGCAACAAAGGTTATGGAACAAAAGCTCACAGAGAAAGTATTAAAAAATTTGGTTTAATTGAACTACACCGTAGCTCGTTTAATTTAATGCCCAATAAATAGCAAGCATTGCCAAAATGAAACAAAAAATAATATTAATGAAATCATACTTGTTAGCTTTATACGGCCTATTTGGATCAAAACCCATATTTACATTTTATATTGAAATATATTAAACTTTAAATTATGACAATAGAAACAAAACGTAAAGATGATGCTTTATATATATCATTTAATGATAATCAAACATCTAATTCTATTTCTGCAAACGATTGGAAAGAATTAAAAACAGAAATTGAAAAATTTGAAAAAAGTGAACAAAAGTATTTAGTTTTATCAGAAATAAATGGAAATTTTTCATCAGGAGCGCAATTAGCAGAAAATATTAAAGCATTAATGGAAGATGTTAATCTTGCAGCTAAGGCATTATGGAATTGTAAGAAACCAGTTATTGCAATTGTTGATGGAATATGTGCAGGAGCTGGTGCAAATATGATACTCCTAAGTGATTTTATAATAGCTACTCCTGAAACAAGATACATAGAAGTATTTGCAAGAAGGGGGCTTGTAGTAGATTTCGGCGGATCTTGGAATCTTCCAAGAATGATAGGGCTTCAAAAAGCAAAAGAATTAATGATGACAACAAATGAGATTGATGGAAAAACTATGGATAATTTAGGAATGCTATATAAGTTGACAGATAAAGATAATTTAGAAAATGAGTTATCAACTTTAATTGGATTATTAAATAATCAAAGTT
>Ga0066850_10002168_pt1 | contig 9970 bp, 6 predicted proteins | sample ETNtaG_4_FD_67282 | JGI IMG/M metagenome (GOLD analysis project Ga0066850, IMG submission 67282) | Marine microbial and viral communities from oxygen minimum zone, Eastern Pacific Ocean - ETNP201406SV67 | ecosystem: Environmental > Aquatic > Marine > Oceanic | place: Pacific Ocean: Eastern... | reverse complement strand
AATCCAAATAGCGAAAATGCTTTTTCAGTTACTGGCCCGTATGGTTCAGGAAAATCGAGCCTTGCCGTTGTTCTAGACGCTCTATTCGCTGAACAGAATGATACGAATAGAAAAACTGCTAATGAACTTATAAATTCTGTGGCTCCAGAGACCATAAAACTCTTAGGGGAAACCCGAAAAATGTATAAAGCAGACAAACACGGCTTCATACGAGCAGTGGTAACAGCACGACGCGAACCAATTTCTTTAACAGTTCTAAGGGCACTTGAGCAAGGGATTGAAAGATTTCAAGTCACTGAAACGCAAAAGAAAAAGATAAATTCTTTAGCGATCCAAGTTCGGTCCCTGATTAAAAGACACGAAAAGAAAGATGCTGAAAAACCCGACACACGAGAGCTGAAAAAGATAGTAGAAGACCTTGCTGAGTTGATACCAATTCTTCTAATAATTGATGAATTCGGCAAAAATTTAGAAGCATTTGCTGATTCCCATAGTGACGCTGACTTGTACCTTTTGCAAGAACTAGCGGAATCGACACGAGGTGAAGGAAAGACACGGCTTGTAATAGTGACAATGCAACACTTGGCTTTCGATGAATATGCGGCTGGTGCGAACGTAAATCAGAGAAGAGAGTGGGCGAAGATACAAGGTCGCTTTGAAGACATACCTTTTGTTGACACGGCTTTACAAACAAAAAAACTTATAGCAGCAGCATTCAACAAAAGCGACAAGAAAATTCAAACTCATATCGATGAATGGGTGTCGAATGAGAAAAGTAAGTTACAAAAAATAGGTTTAAGTAAACTCGCAGAAGACGAAGAGTTGCTTGCTGATTGTTGGCCACTAAACCCTCTGGCAGTTGAAATGCTTCCTGAACTGTGCGAAAGATATGGCCAAAATGAAAGAACGTTGTTCTCTTTTCTTGCAAGCTCCGACCCAGGTAGTGTTACGGGCTTCTTAAAAGACCACATTTTTTTGAAAGAAAAACTATTACCGAGCATCGGACTCGACAAAGTGTACGACTATTTTTTAGAATCCGCGGCCACCCTTGTAGGGGTATCAAACTCTGCCTCAAGATGGCTAGAAATAGATACCCGAATTAGGGATGCTCACGGATTAGAAAAACCTCAACTTAAAGTTCTCAAAACGATAGGACTACTGAATCTAGTTTCTGCTGGCGGAACTATCCGTGCGTCTTCACAGATAGTTGAAACTATCTGTGTTGATTCAGAAAAAGGAACGAGAAACAGTGAGCAAATACAGACCCTGATAAGTGACTTAGAAAAAGCCGGGCTTATAACTTATAGAAGCTACGCTGATGAATACAGGCTTTGGCAAGGCACTGACTTCGACCTGAAATCCTCCATAGAGATAGCGAGACGACGTTGTCAGGATGAAAACCCAGCCGAGATACTCGAAACCGTAATGCCATTGCGCCCAGTAGTAGCAGCTAGACATTTCCACGAAAAAGGAACGCTACGTACGTTTGCTCGCAAATGGATAACTGATGACGTAGAAACTATTGACCCCCTAAGTTTAGGTGATTTGGAAGACGGAATAATCTACTACGTTCTTGGATCAAAGGTCCCAAACAATAAAGTTCAGAAAATAAAAAATCCTAAACCGGTCGTATTCATCACCAACTCAGATCCCACAGACCTTATTGCTTGTGCATTAGAAGTAAGAGCCCTCGATGAACTACTCGACGACACTGAATCTCTTCGAGACGACTGGGTCGCAAACCGTGAGATAATCGAAAGACGAGCAGCCGCTTTAGCGGACGTAGAAATTAAAGTTGAAGAGTTTTATGGATCCAACTCGAAGAGTAAAGGTCAGTGGGTTTACTTTAACCGGACGCAAAAATCTGAACTTAAAACATCCGAGAAAGATGTTGTCTCTCAGGTCGTATCCGAAGTAGCTGACATCTGGTACAAGAACGCTCCAGTTATAAAAAATGATCTTATAAACCGTCATGAAATTTCAGCTCAACTTTCTAAAGCAAGAAAATCTCTACTGGAAGCAATGCTTACGAAAAGCGATGAACAAGATCTTGGTATCGAAGGGAACGGTCCGGATAAAACTTTGTATCGAACGACGATCGAAGAATTTGGCATACACCGACAAGTTGAGGGTGAATGGGGTTTCTATAAACCGACTAAAAAAGACTTAGACAAAACATGGGGGATGCTTGAGAAAAAACTCACTGAAGCTAATAAAGATAAAATAAGAATCAATCATATTTATGAGGAACTTTCGTTACCACCATTCGGTATTCGTGCTGGGATAGCCCCTGTATTTATGGTCGCTTCATTGCTTTTGAAAAGGGGAGAGTTAGCACTATATGAACATGGAACTTTCAGGCCCAGGATCTCCTTGACCGTTGTTGAACGTTTACTTAAAAATCCTCATAACTTTGAAATAAAGTATTTCGCTTCCCGAACAGGAAACAGAGCAAAGTACATGAAACAAATCGCTAAAGCACTAGAAATACCTAAAACTGTCGATTTGAATGTTGTGAGTGTTGTCTCACATCTAGTTGACGGCATATCTAGCGTACCTCCTCACATATTGCGAACTAAACAACTATCCGAGAATGCATCACTATTGAGGAAATCGTTGCTTGAAGCTACTGAACCCGATGAGCTTATTTTTCAATCCATTCCGAAAGCTTTAGGGTACGACAAAATAAACGCCACAGGAGAGTACTCCGAGACGCAATTGAAGAAACTTACAAAAGAAATATCTAAAAGTTTCAACGAACTGACCAGTGCTTATAGCAAGCTTTTAGGCGATTTGAGGAATGATCTAGCGAAAGCTTTGGAAACAAACGCAACAAACGAGCTACGCCAAGAGCTTCACGTGAGAGCAAACGCTCTTAGCGGGAAAATAATCAACCAGGAGTTACAGAAACTAGTTAGTGCTCTTACCTCGGGACACGAAGATGATGATGATTGGATTGAATATGTTGCAATGATTTTAGCTGCTGGAAAAGTCCCTAAAGAATGGACTGATGAAGACCGAAACCATTACACATTCGAACTTTTAAGCCTTTCGGAAACATTTTTGAGACTCGAGTCTCTAAATGCAGACTTGCGAACCAAAAACGGGTCGTTTGATGCCATGAGAGTATCAATAACAGGAACTGATGGAAGAGACCGTTCACGAATAGTTGCTATTGACCACGATAAAAAATATTTAATCGAAACAATAATTGAAGACAGTGTAAACAGGATCAAAGAAGAAGGATTGAATGATATTGCCGCACGAGATGCACTCATAGCACTTCTTGCTGAGAGTCTTACAAACAACGAAAAAATAGAACTAAACACTAAAAATACGAACGATGCTAAGGTTGAATCAAGAGACAAAGAAGCATTTAATGAGTGACTCAACTAGACATGTTTGTGGAATATCAGGAGGAAAAGATTCAAGCGCTCTAGCTATACACATGCGTGACCGAGTGCCAGAAATGGAGTACTTCTTTTGCGACACAGGAGCTGAACTCCCAGAAACGTATGAATACCTAAGCAAACTCGAAGTAGTGTTAGGTAAACCAATAGAACGTCTAAACTCTGAAAAAGGGTTCGATCACTGGTTTGAAGTTTTCAGAGGAGCTTTACCCTCGCCGCAAATGCGCTGGTGTACCCGGTATATGAAAATCAAACCGTTAGAAGCATGGCTAGGGGACGATCAAGCGATCTCATATGTCGCTATTCGCTCAGATGAAAGCAACAGAAAAGGATATGTATCTAAAAAACCTAATATAAAAGCCGTTTTCCCTTTCGTCGAAGACGACATTGACAAAGATGGTGTTATGAAAATACTGGGCGACGCTGGACTTGGATTGCCGAGCTATTACGAATGGCGGACGAGGTCAGGGTGCTATTTCTGTTTCTACCAACGTAAAGCAGAATGGGTTGGACTAGCAGACCGACACCCAGAACTCTTCGAAAGAGCAGTAGCCATCGAGAGTAAAGTTTTAACAGAAGCGGGGAATGGTGTAGATGCAAACTATCAAGCGAATGCTATGGAAGGTCGTGACTACACCTGGTCACCAGGAGAATCTTTGCCGGATTTACTGAAGCGTAAAGAACAAATAATCGAACGCCATGATTTAGCAATGGAACGTGAATCCCAAAAACGTCAAAATGTGCCCCTATTCGAAGTACTTACAGATGTGCTGGATGATGAGGATGATGACGGGTGTGTCGTTTGCTCCCTTTAAGAACTTGCAAGAAGAGAATCAAGTTTTTTCGTTAGGCTAGGTTCACTTTGTTCTTTTTGGAAAATTAAGTTAGCTCGGAACCACAGGTACCACATTCCTTTTTTCATTTTTGTAACCCTGCATGTAATTTTAAGCTTGTTGTCTTTATAATCGATTAGACCTTCTGCCTGTCGGGATTTTTCAAATGGTTTTGTATTACCTGTTTTTTTATCAACTACAGGAGTAAAAAGAATTTTTTGATCTAGGCAGAATAATTCATCTGGCAGAAAATCTTCTATCGGCTCAAGTTCTGTTCCTGGGTATTCCCAAGAACACATTCCCTTGGGATTAACCTTCACTTTTGCATCAAAAATCTCTGAACAGATTTCAAATTTAATAACGTCATCAAAATTTGACATTACTTAAAAGCTATCTAGTCGGAACTTATTTGCAACATTAGTTAGTGCAGTGCAAGATTCAGGGTTCTTTTCAGTAAACCTGCAAGACCAGTGACAGTTGATCCTCCTACTATTTATTGTCACACCCTCTTTCTAATGTGTGTGTATGGCTGATAAATACGCATATAAAGCAAAGGAAGCTCGACTAGGGCGTCAAGTAGAACGTTGTGTTGAAAAGAGAACGTTCTTGGATAAGCAAACTGCTTATTCGCATAATCGGGGTCAAAGGCCTTACAAGTGCAATGTTTGCAAGAGTTGGCATCTAGCTTCCTACAAAGTCAGAAAAGCCGTTAAAACTCCAGTGCCATACCGGTACAGGAAATATCAGCAAATAGCAGTTACAAATTAAGTTTTATACACATTAGAAAAGGAAAACATACATATGAAAAGTGAAAAAATAGAAAATAATGCATACATGTTCGCAGCAGGTGTCGTTAAAGGAGAAATGCAACGAGACGCTCCGCTGACAGCTCAAGCTCTCGAAGAAATTACTGCGTCGGATCTAATTATTGTGGGTGGGTGCTATGACCACGTAGAAAGAGTTTTAGCAGCACTCGAAGTCCCCTTCAAAAAGGTTTCTGATCAACAACTTAGCGATTTAAATTTGAGTTCTGAACAGCTACTTATCATTAATTGTCCAGGCAATTTACCGGAAGCTTCATTAAGACAAGTGGCAAAGTTCGTTGAATCTGGGGGTACTTTATTCACGACCGACTGGGCTTTACGTAACGTAATTGAACCTGCTTTTCCTGGGATAATTGAATACAACGACACGCCTACAGGTGATGATGTGGTACGCATTGAGGTGCTCGACCCGAAAAGCCCTTATCTGCAAGGTGTAATGGACGTTAATGATGACCCACAATGGTGGCTTGAAGGTTCCTCATATCCGATACGAATTTTGGATGAAGAAAAAGTTCGGGTATTAATCACCTCGAAAGAACTAGGTGAAAAATATGGTGAAGAGGCAGTTGCAGTTGTATTTAGACATGGAGATGGAGAAGTGTTCCATATGATTTCTCATTACTATCTCCAACGTTCAGATTTTCGAAGCGAACGCCATGAAATGTCAGCAGCGGATTATGCGAACGCTAAAGACGTGCCGATGACTGCAGCGATGTTAGATGAAGCTGATGACCTGAAATACGGTTTGGTCGAAGCAGCAGGATCTTCAGCTCGGTTAATGGCGAATATCATCGGTGAGAAAAAACGAAAAGAAAAAATAGCCAATCAAACACGGAAATAGGGGAGGGGCACCCTTCTCTTTTTAGACAGGCTATGTTTTTCTGAAGTTTTCAATTCTTTTAAGTAAACCAGGTGGACCCATGACGATGAGTTCAGAATTGGCCCTGCTCAAACCGACATACAAGAGAGTGTCAGCGATTCTGTTATCGGTTGTTGCCAAAATAACCACTGTTCGCTCGAGACCTTTACAGCGTTGAATTGTCTCACAAACGATTTGCCCACTGGCACTCTCTTCCCATGTAGAGCATTCAAACCCTCCTGGTACTTTCTCTTTAATGTAGTCACGTAATTCACGGTGACCAGTAAGAATCATAATTTCACTCGGCTCAATAGAATTACTGATAATAAGACGATCTAATTCACTTTCGAGTGATTCCACCACATGCTGATTTGCACTAGCACGGATTAATTTGATTTCGTTACCTTCGGGAGATCGAGCATGGGTCTTTGCATCACTGAATTCTTTGGTTAATTCAGCAATTTTCTTCGTGTTCCTGCAATTAATAGTTAAGTCAAAACGAACAACGTTTGACACCACTGGAACCGTTAAACCACGGTGATAGAGATCCTGCGATGGATCAGCAAGCATAAATAGTTTCTTCGGCCCGTTTTCTTTGAAAAGTGTTTTCAATATCGGAAGCCATTTCGGAGAAAAATCCTGAGCTTCATCGACAATTATGGTGTCAAATTTGTTCAAAACATTGTCGGCACTTTCCATAAATGCAGAAAATGGAGCGGTATCCCACCAATTCTGATCTGCATCTTCTGGTATTTGAAAGTCTCGTATGTCAGCGAGTTCGAACAACGTTTTTTGAAAGGGTCCAGCTACTAGGTCAGCGCTGTCGATTACATGACCAGCCAAAAAATGCCCCATCGGCTCGTTGTAGCAGGTAAGAAGTGTACGTTCACCTCGTTCGAATGCTCGTTCTGCCCAAAGAGTTGCTAGGAAACTTTTCCCTGTCCCAGCGCTACCGGTAACAAAGATATTTGTATTTTGATCGAGGGTTAATAATGGTTGAAGACTCTCAAAAGCGAGTCGTTGCATGCGTTCGTTATTAAGTCGGTGTTTTGATGAAACATTCCATTTGAAATTTGAATCTGGTCGAAGAAAATAAAGGATTTCATTAATTTGATCTTCTGAAAGTGGCCTATTCTTATGGTCATTCGCCATCAAGGCATAAACCACATCGTCGAGATCTTGCATGTCGGAGTTAAAGATCAAACGACCTCGTTCAACATCCGGTGGGAGAACATTGTTTAATTCATTCACACCTGGGAGGGCGACAGCGTAATCAACGTGTACATATTTGAGCAGTTTGGGAGAACGGAGTCTTAAAATGTTGCGCAACTCATATGCGGCATTTTGCGCTTGTCGCGGCGGAGAGACGGAAAGAATCTCAGCGTTTTGGTGCCATGCACCCGAAATTACTTCAACTTTTCCACCCTTAACTTCTATTCCGATTAAACCATAATTTTGATTTATCAGAAGAACGTCAAGTTCGTATGTACGGCGCTTGCCACGTATGTCGAATCGAGGTATGACCAACCAGCTATCGTTAAGTTGATTTAGAAGCCTTAAAACAAGTTTTCTTTCATTATTTTCCAACTGGTCGATTGGCAGATCGGTTGGAACTAAACCTGCCACTTTAATTACTTTTCGGGTCTTTGTATTGGTGGGTCGAGTTTGTCTGCAGGCCCAGCAGTCCATAACACTGCAGGACGGCCACCCTTTTCAGTTGAGGGAGTCTTGTCAGGAGTTGGAGTAAGAAAACCTTCGCTTTGTTTTACTTTTCTTTGAAAATTCCCTGGGTCAAGTTTAGTATTCCAGACTGAATTGTAAACATTTCGCAAGTCTGCGATTGTGAATTCGGGTTGACAGAAACGACTTGCTACAGTTCGAGTTTCAAGACTCTCTCTGGCGGCTTCGACAGCGTCATGGGCTATTTGCTCGTGGTCAAAGGCTAATTTCAAACGTTTGCTCTCTATTTCGAAAACAGGGACAAGTTCGGCGTGTGAGGCATCCGTACCACTCTTAGGTCTTGGGAGATCGGGGAGGATCGCCCAATAGGCAACGGTTACGACGCGCATCCGAGGATCTCTTTGAGGTTGTCCATACGTTTTCAACTGCTCGAGTTCTGCGCTTACACCTGTTTCTTCTATGAGCTCCCGTTCGGCGGCCGTCAATAAGTCTTCATTTTCTTGCACAAAGCCACCTGGTAGAGCCCAAAAGCCCTTATCTGGCTCAACGCCTCGTTGTATAAGTAGCATGCGAAGCTCATTATCGACCAGGGTCATAAGTGCGATATCAACCGTTACGGCAAAGGGAGGGAAAGCATGGGGGTCGTAGTCGAGGTCGTTTTCTTCTATTGTCACACCCCCACATTAATATGTTCTTATAGGCATAACAATAACTGTTGAGTCTTTTTACGCCTATAAATAAAGTTAGTTGCAATTTAACAATAACCACAGTATAGTTATTGTTATTATAACAAAAAGGGGATATATGAAGTGCTTTGATGATATGAAGGCTCGTTTCGGTGAAACAGCAGCTGGTGTTCTGGTTTCGCGCATAGGGAATTTTGAACTCCCTGCCGCAGAAACTTCTGTTACTGATGTTGATAGATGTAATGGTGCTTTGATTGGTTTTGCTATTGGTGAAACTTTAGGAGCTGGGGTAGAGGAGATGTCACGCGAAGAAATTTCTAGCCGTTTCCCACACCACTCTGACGTATTTGACGCTCAGCAAAGATTCATAGGCACAGATACGGTCTTAGCTTTAATCACCGCTGACAGTTTTTTATCTGATCAATTAACACATCCAGAAAGATTCGCTTCTCGACTTCAAGCAGCACAGTTAAATACACGAGGGCGTTCAGTTCTTCATGCTCAAGATCAGCTACGTCAAGGTTCCACCTGGTGGAATGCTGCTTTAAATGATTCAGCTGGTGTAGCTGCTGCTGCGCGTTCAATCATTTTCGGACTGGTTTGGTCAAAAAACCCAACACGTGCAGCTTACGAGGCTGCGTTGTCTGCATCGGTAACTCACGGGCATCCAATGGGAGTAAGTTCTGCTGCTACGTTTGCTGCTGCTGTTGCTTTAGCTTCAAATGGAAATTCAGATCTTGACCAGGATTGGAATACAGGTATTGAAATATGCTCAAAATTCAACCAGAAAGATGTATTCGGTCAAAATCTTGTTGAAAGATTAAAGCTTCTTCCATCTCTAGCTTCTCAAGACCATCGAATGGTTTTGAATTTACTCGGAACTAGTTCCCTTGCTCATGAAGCACTTCCAGCAGCTTTGTGGTGTGCGACTAATTCAAGCAGTCCGGTTGATGCTTTGATGACAGGGATATACGCGGGTGGTGATACGGACACCATTGCAGGGATGATAGGAGCTCTTTTGGGGGCACGGTTCGGAGCTTCGATTTGGTCAAATCACTTAATGAATTTTGACGGTTTAGATGGTGTAAGGGATGCAGCAAATAGGATCTCTACTTTCAATTCAAATGACGTTATTTCACCGAAGACAAAAGTGAATAATGGCAAGGCTGGTGAAGTGCAGGATGATACCCCTTTGCATATCTCTTTCTTAATCGATAGGTCTGGTTCAATGAGAGGCTTAGAAGTTGATGTAGTGGACGGTTTTAACACGTTTTTATCTGAACAAAAGTCAGAAACTGGCGTCTGTGAAATGACGCTCGTTCAATTTGATGATCTCGATCCTTTTGAAATTATGCGAGATTCAGAACCAATCAACGAGGTTGCGCCTATTTCTCAAAAAGACTATCAGCCACGCTCAATGACCCCTTTGTATGATGCCCTTGGCACATTGATCGAACGAGTCGATGCTCGTGTGGCTATAAAAGGCCTAAAAGAAGATCAAGTGGTTGCTGTATTTACTGATGGTCATGAAAATGCAAGCAGACGCTGGGAACACACAGAGATATTTGAACTCATAAAGAAGAGAAAAGAAGATGGATGGACATTCATATTCATGGGTGCAAACCAGGACTCCTACGCAACTGGTGGGCGTTTAGGCTTCGATGAAGGCAGTATTCAA
>Ga0066850_10002167_pt1 | contig 9971 bp, 8 predicted proteins | sample ETNtaG_4_FD_67282 | JGI IMG/M metagenome (GOLD analysis project Ga0066850, IMG submission 67282) | Marine microbial and viral communities from oxygen minimum zone, Eastern Pacific Ocean - ETNP201406SV67 | ecosystem: Environmental > Aquatic > Marine > Oceanic | place: Pacific Ocean: Eastern... | reverse complement strand
TTTAATTGGTTTGGCTTTAAGTATTAAGGTGCCTTTAGTTGCACTAGCAATAAAATCTGTATTATTGTTCACACCAGCCCATATTGATTTTTGATTTATTGATGCTCCATAAGAAATAGCAGATTCTGCCATTGCAGAGTAAACGCCACCATGCACTAAACCAAATGGTTGTAAATGTGATTCGTTAATTTCTAATTTTGTTTCAACATAGTTTTCTTCTAATTGAACTAATTTGTGACCAATTAAACCATCAAATGTATCATTAGGAAATTCCATACCTTCAATTATTTTTACATATTTATCTGTACTCATAAAAAACCTTTTCTAACTTTTTTTCTCCATTTCCTAATAAAAACCACCATATACCAAAAAATAATGTAACTAAAGTTATTAATATTAGAAAAAATAAGTAAATAACATCGTATTTTATGATAATTAGCTCTCTTAGAGCAATAATATATACAAATATTCCAAGAAATGTAATAAATAATGTTACAAATCCAAACCAAGTAAAATCACTACCTAATTTAGCTACTACTATTTTCCTCTCTTGTATGGGAAATAAATAAGAATTTTCTAATTTATGGCCAATTAATAAGTCATTTCCAATAATTTTATTTATTTTTTCCTCTAAAAATTGACTGTAATTTCGTGTAAATATTAAATAATGTGCATGAAAAGATAACAACACTGAACCAAATAAAGATATAAATGGAATTATTAGAAGTGCATCGATATTAGTACGACTTAAGTAGAAAAATATAACTGTAAAAAAGAACAACAAACGTACATCTAATAGAAATTGCTTATGATAAAAATTATTCATTTGTCTAATACGAGTTAATTGACTATTTAAAATATTTATTTCGTCCATTTGTTAAAGTTTATATTGGTTATGTTTAAATCGAAATATATAATATTGATTGTATTGATATTTATTTTTATATCAATTATAAATATCTTTTCTATAGTGTATGTAGAGTACAGTTCAGTTTCCTTAGTTAAATTTAAAGAACATAGAATCGAGTGTGGTCAGTTAATAGATATTATTACAGATAAAATAGACTATTCAGAAAATCCAACATTGAGTATGAATAGAAATACGTGCATGAATATTGCTATAGTTACATTATTAAGTTCAATTTCATCAATATTATTTCTTTCCTTAATTTTATTTTTATTAATAAAATATATTAAAAATCGGAAAGATTTTGAAGATCTCTCAGATTTAATTCGAATTTTAAAAAATCGAAACTATAGATAATATAATTTATATATGAAAATTGGAGCATTCATTCCACAAGGCTGGAGAATGGATTTAAATAATCTTGAACCTGTTGAACAATGGAATAAAATTATAGAATCGGCAAATAAGATAGAAAAGTATGGATTCGAATCTCTTTGGGTCTACGATCATTTTCATACTGTACCCTCTCCTACATTGCAGCCTACATATGAATGTTGGTCCTTAATGGCAGCATTGTCTCAATCCACAAAAACAATAAGGTTAGGCCAAATGTGTACTTGTAATTCTTATCGCAATCCAGCATATCTTACTAAGGTAGCTTCAAATATAGATGTTATGTCAAATGGAAGATTGGATTTTGCAATTGGAGCTGGCTGGTATGATCAAGAATATACAGCTTACGGTTACGACTACCCTAGTGACGTCGATAGATTAAAAATGCTTGAAGAAGCTTTATTAATTTACATTGAAATGACAACTCAAGATGAAGCTACATTTAATGGTAAGTATTACAAGATTAATAAAGCGATAAACGAACCTAAGCCCATACAAAAACCATACCCTCCACTTTGGGTTTGTGGAGGTGGAGAGAAAGTAACTTTAAAATTATTAGCTAAATATGGTGATTATGGAAATTGGGATGTTGACCTTGAAGGTTTTAAACATAAATCTGAAGTATTAGAAAAACACTGTACAGATGTTAATCGTGATTTTAAAACAATAGGAAGAACATTGCACACAAATGTAATTATTGGTGAAAATACAAATGATTTAAATTCTAAAATAAAAAAAATCTCAAATGAAACGTCAATACCTGAATCTTATTTTATAAAGAGACCATTAGTTGGAACTAAAGATAAAGTTTTTGAAAGTCTAGATAAATTTGAAGCTTTAGGTTGTGAGTATTTAATAGCTTATGTTGCCGATATAACTTGGGGCGATTCTCTTGATATTTTAAAAGAACGTTTATAAAAAACGGAAGCCCTCGTTAGAGGGCTTCCCAACAGGGCTGCGTATCACACTTAATTGAAACGCACTAATAGAATACCATTTATTTTATCTAAAAGTAAAGTTATTTAGCCAAAAGAAGGATTTTTTGTGTTTGGAACTAATGAAATCCATATTTTTCCTTTTGGTACATACAATATATTGTCATTATCATCGACAATATGAAATGGATCCGTGTTTGAACCTCTTTTCCATTTTGCATCAAGCAATTTACCTTGATGTAAAATAATTGCTCTACCTTCACCAACTGTTTTTACAGAAGGAAGTTGAAGAGGGTGTACATAAGGTTCACAAAATAATGCAATAATAGTAGTTGCAGAAATCTGCCCTTGAGTACCATCATTGTCTATCCAGTAATGAATATTGTTATCTACAGAATTTTTGTATGCATCATAGTAAGTTCTAAGATAGGTAGAACCATTCCATGTCCATGTAGTAGATGTATAATTTGAGAAAGTTAATTTAAGATAGGAATTATTTGTCCAGTTTTCTAAAGTTGGGTTTCCCCAAGGAAATAATGGTTGAGGGTTTGTATATTTTTTATAGCCTTTATTTATTGCATGTTGTTTTAATTTAACAGTATCTGCATATAAATTATGAGGTGCGTTTCTTGAATCAATACGAAAGTATTCTGGTCTCCTGTCTGTTATTACAGGAACACCCATATCAATAATTTCAGGTATTAATCCCCCTGTAGCACCACTAGCAATTAACACTCCGCCTATTGGTCTTAAAACAGTAGGATCAGTAGGTCTAGCTGATCTAATCGGACCATGGTAGTTTGTATCACTTTGGTAAAATATGTTAATAAATCTTGTCATTCCTCCTTCAACCAATACTTCAACGACTGCATCTGCATTTTGTGGCCCTGATTGAGGTCGTGCATTTACATTATTATCATTTTTTATACCTATAACAATAGAATTATTTGATCCGGCTGACATTGGGAGACCATTAACTGGTGAATTATAACCATCTGTATAATTTTGTGTAGGTACTGGACCTAAAGAAGAATATGTTTTTTCTTTTGTTAATGACCAATTTTGATTTAAGTAAGCATCTAATTCGGTATCAGAATTAACTTGAACAACATTTCCATATCTATACACTAAAACAGGATAGAAACAAGGATCTGGTACCCAGATATCTTCATCATTAACATATCCTGTCAGACAAGTTGAATTAGGATTGTAGTTTTTTAAATCAACAGTAAGATTTATATTTATATTAGTTGCTGTTTCTTCATTTATAACTTCGTCAGGAGTAATAATTACTTCATTTGTTTGTATAGTAATAAAAGCATCTTTACCTTTTTCTAATGCTTGTTTTGTTTTAGGACCAAATATTCCATCACTTACTAATCCTGCTTTTCTTTGGAATTCTTTAAGGGAAAACATTGTTTGAAAACCATATACTCCATCAATATCTCCTGTATATATGTCAACTTCTTTAAGTTTATTTTGTATATATTTTGTTTCATCTGTGCTCTCATAAAGACTTATATCTACAGTTTGTTGCCGGCCATTGCTTATATATGAACTATCACCTTTTTCTAATGCTTGTTTTGTAATTGGTCCTAATATACCATCTTCAACTAAACCACTTCTTTTTTGAAATTCTTTAATAGCTAATCTTGTATATGTACCATTTACACCGTCAATGTCTCCTTGATATATATACAGTTGTTTTAATACTTTTTGTGCATCTTCTATTTTTTCAACTAAAACTAATGGAATTGTAGTTGTGGTTGTTGTGGTAGTTGATACTAATGGAATTGTAGTTGTGGTTGTTGTGGTAGTTGATACTAATGGAATTGTAGTTGTGGTTGTTGTGGTAGTTGAAACGTTTGTTTCAATCATATTTAATTGTTTGTTTCTACTACTAAACAAAAGAAATATTGAACTTAAAGCTATAAATAATATTATTAATATTTTAAAATCAATGATTTTATATAAAAATTTAAACATTATTTAATAAATATAGATGTTTTTTAAATTATTGTATTAAGTTAACTAACTACTTGACCAATTAACTTGACCTTCTTCTAAAGGTAATATGTGTACCCACTGTTTACTTGGTGGAACATAAATTGGGTTCTGTTCATCATCGTAAAATTCAAATGGTTCATTAATGTCATTTCTTCTCCAAGTTCCTTTAATGTAATTACCATTATTAAATAAGTACACAGGACCTAGGCCAACAGTTAGAACACTTGGTAAAGTTGTTGCTTCGTCAATATATATTGCACCTTGTATTATAGCTATTGTTTCAGTTTGTATTATTTGGGTGTCTTCATCTCTATTTATTATATTGTGAGCAACAGCATCTTTTGAAGAAGAATATCCATCAATAATAAATCTTGAGTATTTACTACCATCTAATTTCCAGATGATTGTTGTAAATTCACTATATGTAATTGTTACTCTGTTAGCTCCTGAATTCCAGTTATTCTGATTAATACCAAAACTATAAATTGGGCCTGGAGAAGGATTAAAAGGAAAGCCTTTTTTATCAACTAAGTCTCTTACTAATTCTGTATCAGCATATAAATTATGTGGTGCTGTTCTAGATGTTATACGAAACATAGCTGGTGCTGGTTGTTCTTCTAAAACAGCTACACCTAGTTCTCTTATCTGAGGTACTAATCCTGGAGTAGCTCCTGATACTACTAAGACTCCACCATATGGTCTTACTAAAGTTGGGTCAGTAGGTCTTGCAGATCTTATTGGTCCAAGATAATCACTTGTTCTATCATAGAAAAAAGCAAGAAATCTTGTCATGCCTCCTTCTACTAATATTTCATAAACTGAGTCAGCTTTTTCTATACCAGATTGTGGTCTAGCATTTAAATTATTATCAATTTTAAAAGCTAGAACTCTTCGTGGTCTTTTTAACCATAATTCAGGAGGTATTTCTAATCCAGTAAATGGAGACATCTTATCATTATCAAAAAAATATAAATCAGCAACAGATGTAGTTGTACTCTCATTAATTTCTTTAGCATCAATATTTGTTGTAGATGTTACTGCATCTGTATTTACACTGTCTAAATTATCAGTTACGGTAGAACAAGATAAAATAACTAAAGCTAAAACTAAAATTTTTAAGTTTTTCATAATTTTATATTAGCGTCTTAAAGTATATTTAAATATAAATTTTAAACTACTGCAGAAATACCTAATTTAATAAAGTTGATTATTGTTTTATCTATTTGAAAATATGTTAAGTTTTTAAAGACTTTTTTTCCTTTTTTATTTGTAACAAACCATAAAGGATCAATAATATTGGACATTCTAAATCTAGAATATACAATACCATTTTCAACAGATTCAAAAAATAAAGAATTATGAACAAAATCTTGACCACTTTGTATATCATTATCTTTATTTCCTGGAAAGCCACCCCATGGTAGTGTCGGTATGATAAATCCTATCGCAGACCACTCGTTTATTGCAACAGTTCCATATTTTAGTTGATTAATGTATAGTTTTGTTATTCCTTTATTTTTCTTATTTTTATATTTTTTAAATAACACGGTTGCACCTAGGTTCCCCCATAAAGTTTTGTTGCAATATTTAATAGAATTTTGTGCATATTCTAAATCGTTATTAAAAGGTATCTGCTTAAAATATATAGATGTTCCCCAAACTTCACTAGTTTCAAATTTACTATAAGCTTTAATTTCTCTTGATAAGTGAGGTGTTGCACATGAAAGATCATTTAATCTCTCGTAACTTTTATCTTTTTCAAGTGTATTTAATTTTTCTATACTTTTTGGATAATAAGAAAATCTATCATCTATATTTTTCATATAATGTTTTATGTACTTCATTAATTTACTTGTATGTTTCCATCCTTCTGGTAAAACTACAACCTGTGCAGAAATACAATTAAAACCACCATTATTTAACTTAGCTGTAACAATTTTCCTAGCTTGATGTTTAATCTCTGAATTAGACCAATTTCCTGGATGAATAATTATTGGAGTTACGTTACCCAATTCACTTGAAAATGATTTTTTATTTTTTTTATGTAATGATTTAAAACTTTTATCTTTGTCTGATAATTTTTTTCCATAAACAATATTTTCATAAGTTTCATCAGAACCAGTTAGATGAATGTGATCAATACCTTTGTGATCTACCATATATTTAGATTCTTCAGTAGTTCCTTTACTAACTACCATATATCCTAAGGCAATAAAATGTGCAAAAATTTTTTCATAGACTGGCAAAAGATAATCATTTACAGGGTTTAATTTTAAATAGACTACTGATCTTTTTGTAACTAAATGAAAAATTGTGTCAAGTAAAGGAATACATGAAACATTACCTGCGCCTAAAACTAAAGTTATAGATGGTTTATATGGATACCTCATTGCAAATCCTCTATAATTTTCTATTTCTTTAAAATTAATGTTTTTGTTAAATTTAACTTCTGCAGAAATGAAAGGGAATAATATTTTCTCTAAATTATTATTAGGAAATACTTTGTATGTATTATTTAAATCATTAAATAAACTTTTGTCTAAAGGTTTATTTACATCTTTCAAAGTATCAATATAATATTGTAAAGCAAACACTGAGGCAAAAGGACCACCTAGCCATTCCTCACCTTCAGCTATTGTATTTGTAACTCCCTTGTTTTTTGCTGCTACAGTAGCCCAGTAATAAGCAACAGGTTTAATATTTCTAATACACTCTTCAAACATTGTTATTAAATTTTCGTTATCAATTTCTGAAAATTCTTTAGCATTAACCCTTAAGTAATTAATACTTCTGTCAATTTCTAATTTAGTTAAAACCATATATACATCTTATTCAGTAATTTCAAGAAGTTCAAAATCTCCCCAGTTAACAGTTAGATGTTTTGCTGGAATTAATTCATTTGGTCTGCCAACAGGTAGATTTTTCGGATATTGAGTTAATTTATCATTATTTATTTTTAAATCTTCAATAATTTCATTTAAAGTTTGTGATAATTCATCTAATGTTTCTACAGTTTGTGTTTCTGTTGGCTCAAACATTAATGCTTCTTCAATTATTAATGGAAAATATATTGTTGGTGAGTGGAATCCCTTATCTAGTAATGCTTTACCTATATCGTAAGCTTTTATTTTATGTGATTTTTTTAGTTCTTTAGAAGTAATTACAAATTCATGCATACAAGGTTTCGTATAAGCTAATGGCAATGCTTTAGATATAACGGATGATAAATATCTTGCATTTAATACGGCAAATGATCCTAAAGTATCAAGTCCTTCTTTACCTAATAATTTCATATAAACCAATGCTCGTAATGCAACTAGAAAGTTGCCATGATATCCATGCATCCTTCCAATTGATTTGTCAGGGAAGTACCATTCATATTCTTTTTCATTTTTCTTAACTATAGGACCAGGTAAATAATCTTTTAAAAATTCTTTTACTGCTACTGGTCCAGAACCTGGTCCACCACCACCATGAGGAGTAGCAAATGTTTTATGTAAGTTTGAATGTACAATATCGAAACCCATATCTCCTGGTCTACATATACCTACTATTGCATTTAAGTTTGCACCGTCATAATATAGTAAACCATTAACACTATGAATAATGTCAGCAATTTCAATAATATCTTCTTCAAATAATCCACCAGTATTTGGGTTAGTTAGCATTAAACCTGCTGTATCTTCATTTACTAATTTCTTTAATTCGTTAACATCAACTAAACCTTCTTCATTGGTGGCTACTTCTATAACTTGAAAACCAGCCATTTTTGCTGAAGCAGGATTAGTACCATGTGCGGAATCAGGCACAATTATATTTTTTTTATTACCCATGTCATTTTCAATTAAATATTTTTTAATAATTAATAGACCTGTTAGCTCTCCAGATGCTCCAGCTGGAGGTTGGAAGCTAGCGTAATCCATGCCAGTTATTTTAATTAAATAATCTTCCAAGACATTTAATATTTCTAAAGCGCCTTGAGTCTGTTTTTGCGGAGCTGCTGGATGTAGATTTGAAAAGCCATCTAATGAAGCAGCCCAATCAGCAAACCTAGGATTGTATTTCATAGTGCAGGAACCTAATGGATAAAAACCCAAATCTACACCAAAATTACGATGGGCTAGTCTAGAGAAATGCATTACTAAATCATGTTCTGATACTTCAGGTAATGGAGCTTTTTCAATCTTTAAACATTCATGTTCTATTGTCACTTCTTCAATATCTAGTATTGGATAATTAAATGCTCGCCTACCAGGCTTTGATAGTTCTTTAATGGTTGGCTCAGGTAATCCACCTACTAAAGGTAATGAACTTGCGTTTCCACCACTAATCATTATTTACCTCTATGTAATTTTCGATATATTTATCTATTTCTTTTTTTGTTCGTTTTTCAGTTACAGCAATTAATAAATGATTGTCATCATATTTTATTCCAGCAAGAATGCCTTTATTAGCCATTAAATCAATAATAATTTCAGGATCTTTCTTTGTTTCTATTACGAACTCTCGTATTGATGAATCTTTGTTAATAACATTAACCTCTTTATCAATTAGCAATTTTTTCATGTAATTTGCTTTTTGCATTGCATGATAACCCATTGAATATATGCCTTCAGGTCCTAACCAACATAAATGTATTGCAGATCCAATTGCATTTAATGTCTGGTTAGTACAAATATTTGATGATGCTTTTTCTCTCCTTATGTCCTGTTCCCTTGCCCTTAGTGTCATAACGTAAGTTTTAAGATTATTTGAATCTCTTGTTTCACCAATTATTCTTCCAGGAACTAACCTAGCAAATTCTTTTTTAGTAGCGAACCAACCTACAGTTGGTCCACCGTATGATAATGGTGTTCCTATGGACTGACCTTCAGCCACTACAATATCAAATCCCATATTTCCAGGAGTTTTTAATATTCCTAAAAGAGTTGGATCAACATAACAGATAGATACAACTCCTTTCTCCTTAGCTCTCGAAACTATATCTGTTAAATCTTGTGCTGATCCATTGTAATGTGGATAGCTAACAACAAATGCAGCATCATCTTCTGTAAATAAATAATCATCTGGAAATCTATCATCTTCAAGAGCTACAAATTTTAAATTAAATTTTTCTGAATCAATTAAGGTATCAACAACTTCTTTACTATTAGGATTAAAACTATTAGATATAACTACCCCATCTCGTTTTGTTTTATTTATAGCAACAGAAATAGCTTCTGCAATTGATGTAGCGCCATCGTAAAGTGAAGCATTAGCTAATTCCATTTCAGTAAGATCACATACTAGAGACTGAAACTCAAATAATGCTTGCAATACTCCTTGTGATATTTCAGGTTGATACGGTGTGTAAGATGTCATAAACTCTGGTCTCATAGTTAAAGTTTTTACAGTATGAGGCAAGAATACATCATAATGTCCGCCACCAGCGAAACATATTAAATCTGTTTTATTTTTCTTGGATATTTTTTCAAAATATTCTATTGCTTCTAATTCAGAAATTGAATCAGGGACATCTATACCTTTTTCTAACAAAAGCTGTTTGGGTATGTGTGTAAATAATTCATCTAATGAGTTAATTTTTAACTCTTTAAATATTCTTTTTATGTCAATGTCAGAGTGTGGTACATACATTAGCTTAAAAACCTTTTATTTATTATTTGTCCTTCTAATAAGTTACCACGTATATCAAACTCTAATAAATCGCTTTCAGGAAGACTGTCTAATAA
>Ga0066850_10002166_pt1 | contig 9971 bp, 10 predicted proteins | sample ETNtaG_4_FD_67282 | JGI IMG/M metagenome (GOLD analysis project Ga0066850, IMG submission 67282) | Marine microbial and viral communities from oxygen minimum zone, Eastern Pacific Ocean - ETNP201406SV67 | ecosystem: Environmental > Aquatic > Marine > Oceanic | place: Pacific Ocean: Eastern... | reverse complement strand
GTAAATATGGTTACAGTCATTGCAGAAATTTCAGGAAACAATCTACATCCAGTCACCTCTCAATTGGTCGGTGCAGCTGGAGGCGAAGTAACAGTACTCTGCCCAGGCGGTGTTGGTGCATCTGATGCAGCGTCACTTTCGGGTGTCTCAAAGGTCATCTCGGTAGAAGGCGATTGCTTCAGTTCGTTTGATGGAGGTGCATGGGCTTCAGCATTGGGTTCTCAATGTGAAGGTCGCATTATCACTGCAGCAACAGCAAATGGTCGTGAAATCGCCGCTCGAATGGGTGCTGCTATGGGTGTTGCAGTTGTCCAAGATGTCACAAGCATCTCTGGAGATTCAGTTACTCGCCCTATTTATTCAGGTAAGGCAATTGAAACAATCACTGTATCCGGAGATACGATTCTATCACTTCGCCCTAACATATTCCCTGCAGTCGCCGGTGGCGGCAATGCAGCAGTGAGTACAGTCAATCAGAGTGCTGATGTTGCCACATCTGTGAAGGAAGCCATTGCCAAGGCAAGTGAACGCCTAGATGTGTCCGATGCTGATGTTGTCATCTCTGGTGGGCGGGGTATGGGCAGTATAGACAACTTTAGCCACCTAGAAGCCATTGCGGATCAATTGGGTGCTGCGGTAGGAGCATCACGAGCAGTAGTCGATGAATGGGGGATGTCTCACAGCATTCAGGTTGGACAAACGGGCAAGACGGTTAATCCTAGCCTATACATTGCAGTTGGAATTTCTGGCGCGATTCAGCACTTGGCCGGAATGCGCTCCTCGAAATACATTGTAGCCATAAACAAAGATGCTGATGCTCCAATCTTTGGAGTTGCAGATTACGGCATAGTTGCAACATGGGAAGAAGCACTTCCCGCATTGAAAGACGCCTTATCCAACCTCTGAGATGATATTGTGAGCGACCCCATTGTGGTCGAACCGATTGAGGTTCACAATGCGTCCATCATCTGGATGCATGGTCTAGGGGCGAGTGCCCACGATTTTGCCGATATGCCACGAATCATGTCAAGACCTGGAACTCGTTGGGTGTTCCCCAACGCTCCGGTTCGTCCTGTGACTCTGAACAATGGATGGAGCATGCCTTCATGGTTCGACATCCGTTATTTGTCAGGAGAATCGGATGGGGAAAGAGAATGTCCAGAAGAAGCCCAAGAATCCGCCGAAATGATTGTTTCCTTAATGGAAGAAGAACACGCACGAGGTATTCCTTACAATCGAATCATCCTTGTTGGATTCAGCCAGGGTGGTGCCATGTCATTGTACACTGGTTGTCGTTTCCCCCACCGAATTGCGGGCATGGTTTGCCTGTCTGGATACCTTATTTTCCCTGAAGTTCACATGGAGGCATCCCATGAAGCCAACCGAGGAACACCAGTATTGCTTTGCCACGGTACTCGAGATGACATGGTTCCCTTTGAAGCCGGACAACGAACAGTTGATTTCCTCAGTGAAAACGGTTGGAGTGTGGAATTTGAACAGTATCCTATGTTTCACGAAGTTTGTATGTCTGAGATTAGACGCGTAGAAGAATTCTTCTCCCAGCTTCTAGATTAATCATTGAGTAAATCATAGGTATCTTCCCGTGATTCACCTAGAACCTGTACGGTGATAGTGTCAGTACTACTCTCACGTGCAGAATCGCTAACTGTGAGTGTAAATGTGTGATTCCCAAGAGGGAGTTTTACATTAACCTTCGAAGTTTTTCCAATCTGTTTTGAATGCCCATCTCGCCAAATCCATTGTTCAATATCTTGGCTACCTGGTGATGTTGCCGAACCGTCTAGGAGTACGACTGCAGTCCCCTGTTCATTCGCATTGACCACAATGTCAGTGCCAGCGTCTGCAGTGGGAGGGATGTGGGTGACGAATTCCTCGTCTGATAACCCAGCCATAAGATCGGTCTCATCTTCTTGGAATTGAGCAAGTTGTTCAATTTCATCATCAAGCATTGCAAATAATTCAGAATCAACAACTGTCGAAGAACCTGAAATGAGTTGTTCTTGTTCTTCTTCAGTTAACAGTGAAGCCAAATCATTGCCATCATCCGCATAGATGTCATCATCCGGCGCAGCGGTAGGTGGTTTCAGTTCCCCCCCATCCACAAATTCTAGCAGGTCATCATCGATATCAGAATCTGCTGATAATGCATAAGGGGTGGCATCTGGGTCAATCCAAAGGATTCGATTTTCCCGAGTGTAATCGTTCTGATTATCACCACTCAAGGCAATTCGAGTCCCATCTTGATTCGAGACTATTGATTTTACCAAACCACTATGTTCGCATCTCCAAACCTCTACTCCATCTGCATCAATTCTGTGGAGGTAGAACCACGATGCTATGAGCAAGTCATCACCATGTTGCGTGATGTCGTTAATTGTGTACATTGATTTCCAGATTTGAGTTGACTTCAAATCTTCTCCAACCTTCAAAACGGAACCATCGAATTGCCCTGATAATGCACCCAATTCATCTGGAATCAGACAAACACTCCTAGAATTGATTTCTTCAGTAAACATTCGTTCTCCGATTGAGGACCAACGCTCAAGTGCAATTTGTGGAATTTCAGAGGGGGTGATTCCAAGGACTTCCCTACACAGAAGAAGAGACCCATCATGTAAGAAGCACATTGCAGAAACAGTTTCTCCTGATTCTGATTCAGGTTGACGACTCCAGCGCTTTTCTCCATTTGAGTCAAGAACGTGAACATGCCCTTCATCGTCCGCTACAGCTACCCCTGTCCCGTCTAATGCTACGGACATCGCAACCAATTCGCCAGCAGTGAACCAACCTCTCTTGATTCCGTTTTCAGTCAACATGTGTAGGTGTCTACCTCCGTCAATACAACCGATGATGGTTTTATCTCCGGATAACTTGAGATGATCACAACCACCTCCAATTGCATATGTCCACCGATGCCCACCTAGCCGCTCGTGGCCATACAAATCACTGGTGTGTGTGCCTACAATTATCAGTTCACTGCTTGCGATTTGAATGTGTGTGACTGTATCATCCACGCTAAAAGGCTCCAATGCTTTAGGTTCGCCTTCCATGTCAAAGATTCGCACGACACCATCATCACTTCCCCAGGCCATCCATTTCCCATCAGAGGAAACATCGATTGCTCGAACAATCGCATCACAATCGATTTCCGAAATTGGGTCGATGACCATCGGCATGATTGTTGACTAGACTTCTCTATCTTGAGATTGCCGAAACAGACATCAGCCGAAAACTCTGATTTTAAGTCCCTCAATATCTTGTTCGGACCAGCCAACTAAGGGTTCTAGATGCACCAATGGGGTCCGAATTGACACATCATCATCTACGGTGGTTGGTGCATTGGATAAACGATGGCCGACAATACCCCATGGAGTGGGATTTTTTTCTCGACCAGGTCCTGTAACCAATTTCTCGGCATACTCTTGTGATACCAATGCGGGGTCCCATGCCTTGAGTTTCTCAGCTCCTTTTTCCTCGGCTTGAATTCTACAGCCTCTGTGCATCATTAACCAAGCACAAAGAACATCCTCATCTGAATTCATATGTGCCATCACCAATCCTTGCACCCCTGATGGTAAACCCCCTGGTCCCATGAACCGAGTCCCCAATAGTCGGGCTTTGTCAGGGAATAATGCCACTCGAATTTTCCAGTCAGGCTTACTCAAGTTCACATTGAGTTCAACTTTGTCAAGTACGGCTGCACCTGTTGCTCCGGCGAATGATTGACTGGTCCATTCCCCCTTGTGTCCATGGCGTTTGCAACGAACAGCAAAACTTCCTTCGGGATTTGGATTCAATTCCAATGCAGCAGTGGCAACATCTTCTGGTGTTGGTGGAACTTCTGTGAATGGATCGACTGCATTCACCCCAAATGTGTGTTTCAACGCATCGACAATGGCATCATCATCTTCACCGCTAACAAACATCAGCCCACCTTCGGTACGAATACTCACCTCAGCATTTCTGATATGGCATTGTGCGATTAGGGTATTGCGTAAAACACGAGTGAAATGCTTTCGAACAGGTTTGGATTTGAGCATTGATTCGCCCATTCGGACCATCCATTGGCCCATCCCATCACCTCAGGGTTCGTTGTGGATCTCTATGATCTCATCATTCTTGATTTGTGCAGTTTTGGCAGAGTCATTCCTGGCTCCTTCAAGTTTCTCAAGATAGGCATCATCGATATCTCCAGTCACATAGATTCCATTGAAGCAAGAAGCATCGAATTCTTCGACCCCGCAAGAGCCACCTTGACAGGCGTCGAGTAAATCCTCAATTTTCTGATACATTAGCCAATCTGATCCTATTTCTTCGCTGACTTCTTCTTGAGATTTCCCGTGGGCGATATACTCACTCTTCGCAGGCATATCGATTCCATACACATTGGGGTGGATTACTGGTGGTGCGGCACTTGCGAAGAACACTTTTTTGGCCCCTGCATCGCGTGCCATTTTGACGATTTTTGCACTTGTATTTCCCCTGACTATACTGTCATCCACAAGTAGTACATTTTTCCCATCAAATTCGTAAGGAATGGGGTTGAGTTTTTTGCGGACACTATCCTTTCGAATGGCTTGCCCAGGCATGATGAATGTGCGTCCAACGTAACGATTTTTGACAAATCCTTCTCTAAATGGGGTCCCTAGATCCTTTGCCAATTCCATGGCTGCAATTCTCCCACTATCTGGGACAGGAATGACAACATCAATGGTTGATTCAGGGTGTTCTTTTGGAATTCTAACTGCCAATTTCTTCCCCATTTTCAATCGAGCACGATGTACACTTATTCCGTCGATAATCGAATCAGGCCTTGCAAAGTAAACGTGTTCAAAGATGCAAGGAGTATAGGTCACATCATCTGAACATCGTTGTTCGTAAATTTGTCCACCTGCAGTGATGAATACGGCTTCCCCTGGGGCAACGTCCCGAACAATTTCACACCCGAGAGCAATCAATGCGACAGATTCTGAGGCGAGAACCCATTCGTCTCCCCCGTTGGGTGCATCTCTTCGACCCAAAATTAGGGGTCTGATTCCCCAGGGGTCACGGAATCCGAGAACACCATACCCTGTGATCATAGCAACAATTGCATAGCCACCACGGCATCGTTCGTGTACCTTTGAAACAGCATGGAAAACATCGTCAACATTCAGTCGCAACTTTTCTTCAATGTACATTTTACCTCGCTTAAGAAGTTCATGCGCAAAGATATTCATTAGAACCTCTGAATCACTACCTGTATTCACATGTCGTAAATCTTCATTGTACAATTGCTTCCTCAATTCATCAGCGTTTGTCAAATTTCCATTGTGTGCCAAAGAGATGCCATGTGGGGAATTTGTGTAAAATGGTTGGGCTTCAGCACAGGATGAAGTACCCGCGGTTGGGTAACGAACATGCCCAACGCCCATGTGTCCAATCAACGTATCCATGTGCCTTTGTTGGAAAACATCCCGAACCAATCCGTTGGCTTTCCGTTGATACAGATGTTCACCTTGACAAGTGACAATTCCCGCTGCGTCTTGCCCTCTGTGTTGTAGGACAGTGAGTCCATCATAGATGACAGGAGCCACAGGTTGATCGATTTGGGCGACGACGCCGATGATACCACACATGTCGCTACCCAATCACTCGTCATGCAGGGGGGCTTTAGAGTTTGACACCCCTTTTTGGATTCACCAATTCCAGCATTACTTCTTCTGATACATGCTGCGATTTCGCTTGTTCCAGCGATACCCTCGCATTGTGGAGGTGACGTTGAATCCACATGAAGCACACTGGCGCTTTTGCTTGTGGTAACTGTGGCGACCGCATCGACGACATCGAATATGGGTGGACTTCTGTCGCTTGCCCATGCTCGGAGTACCCTTGCTCATGTTGACACCTCAGCGAGCCGGCGACCAGCCCACCGTATATCAGGGTTACCTCACGCCCTACGGGCGGTAGGCTTCAGACCTCTAGTTCTACAGATACGTCGCCGCCAGTCGAATCTAACTCGATTAGGGGGTCTTGTGCGTGTTTTCTCCCTGTTACCAAGGCCAATAGCAGGCCAAAGACAAGTCCAATTGCAGCAAACATTGCAGTTGCACCTGTTAGAAGAATTATCCCATCGGTGCGCATTGCATCTATCGAACCATCCAATTGCCAGTATGTGAGTCCCAATCCCAACGCTGTTAGAATTGTGAGTCCAACAACTTGTTCTTGCCAACGAGCATGTTTGTGTATTGCACCGATGCTGACCAGTAAAAGGGCTAAACTAGTGACTCCAAATGACATCGTAAATCCGAGCACCATGCGGCTAGCCACACTGGAAAATTCAGACCCTCCTGAATATCTCCATACAAGAAGATCCATGCAAATCGCGATTAGAATTGTCAACAATGAGACTGGTGCCCACCAAGCATCTTTCTCTTCACTCATTCACTCTCTCCCCCCTGTTCAAGATTCATTCTCAGAACTGCATCAACAACTGATTTTTCTTCCTGGCTGAGTGGGGCAACTACACCAGGGTCGGGGGCCCTCTTTTCGGCAATATAGACCAATGATATGAAGCCAATTATTGCCGCAAACATACCAAAAAGTGTACCTACAAGAAACATCATGAATTCCCAATGTATTTCATGCCAGCCAGCAGCATCAAATCCTTCAGATCCATTTTTCATAATTTCATTGAACATGAAAACACCTCCAATGGCCAATGCAGCCAAAGTGAGACCCTCTTTATGCCGCTTATCTCCCATCATGACGCAGAAAGAACCAGCCAATGCTGAAACAAGAATTAAGATGCTGATGAATACATCCACCCAGGCCCCCCATATTGTCTGACCAATACCATTGGCAATTGCATCAGGAGGCTGCGAAATCAACATCAATCCAATCCAAAGCAATCCTCCAATGGCCATCAGGAATCCGAGTGGGCGCAATATTCCAGGTAATGGTCCCACTGGCGAAGGCCCTGAAAATGTAGCAATTAGTGAACCAATGGCCATTAATGATACAGGTCCAACCATGTGCAGAAAGACGGCCAGTAATACGGTTTCAGACGAATCATCGCCACGAGTTTTCACGCCAAATAATACAATCAGTATCACAGCTGTAAAGAATACTAAGACTGAGAGTCGGCTACGAATGTCTTTCCGATCAGTCAACCAAAACCCAGTGGCAAGACAAAGCAGTCCGATGGGTAGCCAGAAGCCTACCGTGGGGTCTGAAGGGCTCCACATCGATATGGCGCCTTTGGTTAGGGTTCATCAAGGTTGACTGCCTTTGGCTCGCAGTCTCCCGATTTTCAAACCCCCTCGCGCGCGACACCCTCATATATGGGTCGATGGTCGCAGGCTCGCACCCACACGTGAGGAGGCTCAACTATGGTCAAGATGCCACGACAGGTTAAGCGCTACAGTCCAAAGGCTGGACGCCACACTATGCACACCATTGAGCGCGTCAAAAAGCGCCGTGCAAGTGAATTGAAGTGGGGTCAGAGACGCTTCCGTAGAGTCACTGCGGGTTACCGTGGTTTCCCACGTCCAAAGCCCGAGGGTCGTGAAAAGCCCACCAAGCGAGTCAACATCCTGTATCGATGTACTGAAACTGGAAAGGCGCACACTCCACCATGCAAGAGAGCGAAGAAATTCGAACTTGTCGACAAGTGATTCAAGGTGAAACAAATGGCGACCAGCAACTTCCTCCGTGTACACTGCCGTGATTGCGGCAATGAGCAGATAATTTTCGAGCGAGCAACCACTGTCATCAATTGCGGTGTTTGCGGCTCAGTTCTCTCCCGCCCTGCGGGTGGAAAGGCGCAACTAACTGGCGCAACGGTAGCTGAGACCCTCGAGTAAAGGGGGTTAAAGCAATGTCAGATGAAGGCAATTGGCCAGAACTTGGCGAATTTCTTGTTTGTACAATTACAACGGTCAAACAGAATGGTGTCTATGTTGACTTAGATGGTTATCCTGGCCGAGAAGGTTTCATCTTCATCGGCGAGGTTGCTTCTGGTTGGGTCAAGAATATTCGATCCATTGTTCGAGAAGGCCAACGTGTTGTTGCCAAGGCATTGAAGGTCCGTAGGGACAAGAAGAGCGTTGAACTCAGTATCAAATCGGTCAGCGATGAGCGACGAAGAGACACCCTACAACGCTGGAAAAACAAGCAGCGTGCTGGACAACTTCTGAGAATCGTCGGCGAGCGTTCTGGTTGGGACGATTCCAAAATAGGAGAGATGAATAATGAATTGTCTGAGACATATGGTACACTTTACGCAGCTTTCGAAGAATCAGCAATAGAGAACAATGCCCTTGCCAATGAAGGATTTGAAGGTGATTGGGTGAAAATTTTCATCGAAATCGCAATAGAGAACATCATTCCTGAGTTTGTGAACATTCGTGCCATTGCCAATATACAAATCCATGGGAGTGAGGGAATTGAAGTCATTCGCAAAGCCCTCAGTGCAGTTGAAAAATGCTCTTCTACACCTGATGAAGTAGAAATTGCAACTTACTATGATGGGGCCCCAGAATATCGAATTGAACTCAAAGCACCCGATTGGGAAATTGCAGAATCACATTGGGATCAAGTAGAGGCTGCCATCGCTGAGAACATTGGTGCAGACGTTGGTGCAGTTGAAATCTTGCGCCAATGAACCCTTCTTTGAGAGAGAGGTTCAAAGGCCTCACCATTAGGGGAGGAGACATGGCTCGAACCCGTTTGCAGAAATGCACAGTCTGTGCTGCCTACGGACTTTCCGAGACTTGTGGTGAATGTGGGGGTCTTGCACAAGCTGCAGGGCCCATGCGATTTTCACCTGAAGACGCAAGAGCAGACCTCCGCCGTAAACTGAAACAGGTTGAATCTAAAGAATGGGCTCTAAATCTCCCTTCGGTGGAGGATGAGGAAGAATGAGTACCACCATTCATTGGACTGCGGACGGAGGTCTTCCTGAACACGAGTTAATTCTGGCAGCAGTCCCAGGTGTTGGGAATGTGGGTAAACTGGTTATTGACACACTAAATGAGCAGCACGAAGCAACTCTACTAGCTCGCATAATCCACCCAGACATGCCACCTCATTCAATTCTTGAAGGTGGTTTATTGACTCCACCTCACCTTTCAGTCCATTCTGTCGGTTTGGATAATGGGCAGAATGTAATTTCAATTACGGGCAATGGGCAACCGATGACCCCCCGAGGCCAACATGAGATGGCTGAAGCCATCCTCAAACTTGCAGGGGAATCTAAAACGCCATTGATTGCAGTTCTTGCAGGATTGAGTGCGAAACCTGGTGAAGAGAACATCCACTTGACCTGCTCATCCAATGAGGTTCAATCTGAATTGAATGAAAGAGGAATCTCAGTCAGTACGGAACAACCGTCTGGTGGAATGCTTGGGTTGGCTGGCCTTATCGTCTCACTTTCACCACTACATGGTGTTCCAAGCGCAGCCTATTCTGCAGAAACGGTTGGCACCAGTATCGACGTTGTCGCAGCAGACCGACTTTCACAACGAATTAGTTCAGACTTTGGACTTGGACTTGATTTGCCAATAGACAATACTCGAGAAACAGCAGCCCGTCTTTTGTCGATGATGGAAGGCAAGGAAATTGCTGGCATCGATTTGTCCGACGAGGACTCCGGTTCAGGCTTCTATGCATGACACTCGTCAGGCTTATGTCAAAAGCGAGGGTCGAAGGGCCACAGCCGAGATCGCATAGCCCGGTATCGCGGTGGATTCGAAATCCACTGTCCTCGTGACGCAGGAGTTCAAATCTCCTTCTCGGCGCCATCAACCTCTTGAGTAAGAGGCTTTAGCCGTAGTCATGGAGGTTGGTGTGACCCATGAGGGCGAAAGAACAGTGATGACGTTTGATTCACCATTGGCCATCGCAGCGGTCCTTGAAAAAATGGAGATTCCACCATCTACCGTGCTTACCATTGTTGGAGAACAAATTGT
>Ga0066850_10002159_pt1 | contig 9983 bp, 8 predicted proteins | sample ETNtaG_4_FD_67282 | JGI IMG/M metagenome (GOLD analysis project Ga0066850, IMG submission 67282) | Marine microbial and viral communities from oxygen minimum zone, Eastern Pacific Ocean - ETNP201406SV67 | ecosystem: Environmental > Aquatic > Marine > Oceanic | place: Pacific Ocean: Eastern... | reverse complement strand
GTTCGGGATCCAATACTTCTAAAAGCGCACTTGAAGGATCGCCTCTGAAATCCATACCTAATTTATCAATTTCATCAAGCATGAAAATTGGGTTTTTAGTTCCAGCTTTTTTTAAGCTTGTAATAATTCTTCCTGGGAGAGCTCCAATATATGTTCTTCTGTGACCTCTTATTTCAGCCTCATCTCTAACGCCGCCTAAAGAAATTCGAACAAATTCTCTACCCATAGATTTCGCAATATCTTTACCTATAGATGTTTTCCCAGTTCCTGGAGGACCTGCAAAACATAGGATAGGGCTTTTTATAACAGCTCCTTTTTTACTTCTTGATCTTTTTAAATTTCTTACAGCTAAATGTTCAATAATTCTTTCTTTAACCTTATCTAAACCATAATGACCATCATCTAAAACTTTTGCTGCATTTTTAATATCTTCATTATCTTTAGATTCTATATTCCATGGCAAATCAACAAGCCAATCTAAATACGTTCTACTAACAGTATATTCAGGTGAATGGCTAGGTATCTTTTGCAATCTTTTAACTTCTTTTTCAGCAACTTTTAATACTTCTTTAGGCATTTTAGCTTTTTTAATTTTTTCTTTTATTTCATCAATCTCGACACCTGGATCTTCATCCCCTAGCTCTTTTTTAATTGCTCTCATTTGTTCACGCAAATAATATTCTTTTTGAGATTTAGAAATTTCTCCTTGAACATCTGCTTGGATTTTGTCACCTAATTCCAATCTTTGTATTTCTCTATTAATAATCTTTAGAGTTTCTTTTATTTTCTTCACAACATCAATCTGTTCAAGAATATCCTGTTTTTCTTTAGTTGGAATATTCATAACTGAAATTGCCTTATCAGAAATTTGAGATGGATCTTTAATATTAATTAATATATTTGTTTGTTCTTCAGATAGATAAGGGGCAATATCAATTAAAGTTGAAAAGATAGTTTTTAAACTTTCACATAACACATCCATGTTTTCATCTTTAGTTTTAATCTCCTGTAATTCAGCCATAGTTCCTTTAAAATAAGGTGCAGTTGATATAAATTTTTCAACTTTGACTCTTCTAATACCTTTAACAATTGCTGATTTAGAATTATCAGGCATATCAAAAATTTTCATTACAGAAGCTAATGTTCCTGTAGTATACAAATCATTATCTGTAGGAGATTCAACAGAGCCATCTTTTTGGGCAACAACTATAATATCCTTATTATCTGCATTATTCACATCATCAATAAGTTCCAATGACTGTTTTCTTCCTATATAAATAGGGATAATTTGATTTGGGAAAAGCACTGTGTTTCGTAGTGGTAAAATTGAATATTCCATAAAAATCCTTTAATTAACTTTCATATAATATAATACAAACATAATGCCAAAGTAATTATCATGTTAAAATGACAGAGTATTGTTTTTTCCATATTTTCTTGCTTGTTGATCAGCATGATAAGATGATCTTACTAATGGTCCTGATTCCACAACTTTAAAACCTATTTTTTCACCATATTGTTTATACATATCAAAAATCTCTGGATCGACATATCTATCTACTTTGAAATGTTTTTTAGTTGGCTGAAGGTATTGGCCAATATTAAATATTTCTACTCCTATATCATTAACAATCTTCATTGTATCAAAAACTTCTTGATCAGTTTCACCAAGGCCAACCATCATCCCTGTTTTTGTAAGCATATTCTTTTTAATAGAATATTTTAAAACTTCAAGTGATCTTTTCCAATTTGATTGCATTCTAACTTTTCTTGATATTCTTTCAACACATTCTATATTGTGAGAAAAAATATCAGGGTTAGATTTAAAAACCTTATCTAACGATGGTTTATATCCCTTGAAATCAGGAGTTAAGATTTCAATTGAACAATCAGGTTTTTTATTTCTAATAGCAGTAACTGTATCATACCATATTTTTGAACCATAATCATCTTTTAAATCATCTCTATCAACAGATGTAATAACAACATGCCTCAAAGATAGCTTATCAACTAAATCAGCTACTCTTTCAGGCTCTTTATCATCTATCAAATTAGGCTTTCCTGTTTTCACTGAACAAAACCCACAAGACCTTGTGCAAATATCACCTAGAATCATAACTGTTGCTGTTCTGTTATCCCAGCACTCATATATATTAGGACATCTGGCTTCTTCGCATACTGTATTCAAAGTATGCGTATTCATTAAATTTTTCATTTCAGAATAATTAGAGGTAGTAGTTAATTTTACTTTAAGCCAATCTGGCTTTCTAGTTGTAGATTGTTCTATTTTAATCATATATTAATTTCATCTGTAGGAAAGTCTTCTAAGAAATCTTTTATTCTTGATAAAAATTGTGTTCCATAAGCCCCGTCAATCAGTCTATGATCATAAGCTAATGTTAAATAAACCATACTTCTAACAACAACTACATCACCAAATTCAGTTTCTTTTACAACAGGTCTTTTATGAATTGAACCTACACTTAAAAGGGAAACATTGGGTTGATTTATAATACCCATACCAAATAAACTTCCAAATATCCCAGGATTTGTAACAGTAAATGTTGAATCTTTTACTTCATCAGGATCTAGTTTACCTTCTCTTGCTCTATAAGCAAAATCTGCTGTAGCTCTTGATAAGCCTAAGAAATTAAATTCTTCAGAACGCTTAATCACTGGGACTATTAGATTATTATCAGGTAGTGCTACTGCGACTCCAATATTAATATTTTTATTATGCTTAACAGATTCTCCATCAGTACTGGCGTTTATAAGGGGAAAATCATTAATTGCCTTTATAACAGAATCAATAAAAAATGGGGTATATGTTAATGATGTTTGATGCTTTTGTTGAAAAGCATCTTTATTTTTATTTCTAAATTCAACAATCTTTGTAACATCTACTTCACATGTAGAATACACATGAACTGATGTGTCTCGTGATTTTATCATATGATTTGAAATCATTTTTCTCATATGACTCATAGGTTCTGTTGATCCATCTAATGGATAAGATACTTTTGTTTTAGCTATTTCAGGAGAACTAGAACCTCTATTACTTAAATAAGCTAATATGTCATTTTTATTAACTCTATTGTTTGCTCCACTCCCATTTAATGATTCTAATTCAGATATAGAGATACCTTCTTTTTTTGCAATAGCCTTAACAAGTGGTGAGTAGAATCTAGTTGTTATTAATGAAGCTTCTTTAGGAATTACAACTTTTTTTTCAATAATTTCTGGAGAATCTTGTTCTGTGTTTTTATGGGTATCATTATCTTTTACTACTTCCTCGTTTGCAATTTCAGAAACAGTATTTTCAGGTATACTATCTCCATCAGCACCAATTCTAGCTATAACCTCACCAACAGCTACAACATCATTAACTTGATATAAAATTTCAAGTACTTTACCTGAAGCTGTAGAAGGAACTTCAGAATCAACTTTATCAGTAGATATTTCTAAAAGAGTTTCATCTTTATCAATCATATCACCTACGCTTTTCTTCCACTCTAAAATGGTACCTTCAGTGATTGATTCTCCTAACTTTGGCATAATTACATCTACAGCCATATTATCTCCATATTTTTTAAAATTTCATTAATTCATTAATACAATTTAATATCCATGATGTTTGAACTAATATCTCATCTTCAAGGACAGGTGCATAAGCGACATGAGAATCTTTTGAAGCGACCCTTTTAACTGGGGCATCAAGACAAGTAAATGCTTCATCAGAAATCCTAGAAGCAATCTCTCCTCCAAACCCATTAGTCAATACATCTTCATGTGCAACAATTACTCTATTTGTTCTCTTTACAGACTCTAAAATAGTATTCATATCAAGAGGATTTAATGTTCTAAGATCTATTATTTCTACTGAATAACCAGATTCTTTTGCAGCCTCAATACTTTTTTGAACAATAGCTCCCCAAGTTACTATAGTTAAATCAGTACCCTCTTGGATAATTTTAGCCTTACCAAATTCCAAAAGATAATTTTCATCCGGTTCAGGTCTTGCAGCATATCCTTGCCTATATAAACCTTTATGTTCTAGAAATATCACAGGATCATCCATTCTACATGCTGCTTTTAACAACCCTTTAGCATCTGAAGCATTTGAAGGAAAAGCAACTCTGATTCCTGGGATATGAGTAATATAACCATCAATACTCTGACTGTGATATATAGACCCATGAATATAACCTCCTACTGGAACTCTAATAACAAATGGACAACTAAATTGACCATTAGACCTATATCTTAAAGTAGCCATTTCATTTCTAATTTGCATAAATGCCGGCCAGATATAATCACCAAATTGTATTTCAACAATTGGTTTATATCCTAATGTTGCCATTCCAATAGCCGTACCAACAATTGAAGATTCAGCAAGGGGTGAATTAAAGACTCTATCTTTACCATGCTTATCAGTCAATCCTCTTGTTGCTGTAAACACTCCCCCTTTACCACCTCCTACATCTTCACCATAAATCAAAGCTTTATCATTGAATGCTAACTCCTCATCTAATGCATGATTTATGGCATCAACCATAACAATTTTTTCCTTTTCAGAATCAGGTTTATTCATAAACGTTTGTTTTTCAGCATATAAATTTTTAAGTGCTGCACTCGGATCAGGGTTTTCTTGAATCTCAGCCCATTCGGTTGATTTATTCACTAAATTAAATATATTATTATCAATTTTATCAAATTCAGTTTCTTTTGCAATTTTATGTTTTATACAAGTATTTCTTAATTGTAGAATAGGATCTTTTAATTTATCTGCATCAATTTCTTCCTGAGCTCTATATTTTCTATGATCATCGGATGATGAATGAGGAAAAAGTCTAACTACATTAGATTCAATAACAGTTGGTCCGTGTCCTTTCCTAGCTCGATCAACAGACTTTTTAAATGCAATTAATGACTCAAAATAATTTGTTCCATCTACAGAAATTCTAGCTAAATTTTCATATCCTGCTGTTATTTTATATACTGACTCACCTGATATTTGTTCAGATACTGGAACAGATATAGCATATCCATTATTATGAATATGAAATATAACTGGAGCTTTATTTCTACTAGACCAATTTAAAGCTTCGTGGAAATCACCCTGGCTTGTAGTTCCTTCACCTGAAGACACATATACTATGGCATCTGATTTTTCACGCTGAAGAGCAAAAGCTGCTCCTACTGCTTGCAAATATTGAGTTCCAGTATTACTTGATTGATTGATAATATTTAAATCTGTATGTCCAAAATGTTGGGGCATCTGTCTTCCACCTGAATTAGGATCGTCCTCTTTAGCTAAGAATGATAAAAGAGCTTCTTTTTCAGTCATACCATATGCTAAACAAAATGCTTGATCTCTATAATAAGGATAAGCATAATCATGACCAGGTTTCATAGCCCTTGCTGCAGCAACCTCAGCTGCTTCATGACCTGCAGCTGCAATATGAAAATACCCCTTCCCTTGTTTCAATAATATAAGCTGTTTTTCATCTAGCTTTCTTGATAAAACCATCAATCTATAGATTTCTAAAATTTCTTTTTTAGTATGACCTTTATATTTCATTATACCTTTACTAATTAATTATATTTTAAAAACTAAACTAAACTGTTTAATTAAAACATTCAAAACATCATCAATGCAAATAGAATCATCCAGCTGATTCTTCATAGATGTAACACCGCAATCAAGAATACCACAAGGAATCATTCCATCAAAATATTTCATATCTGGATTAATATTTAAAGCAAATCCATGCATAGTTACCCATTTAGCAATTCGCACACCCATAGCACAAATTTTTTCATCTTCCACCCAAACGCCTGGCAATCCATCTTTCCTATCAGAAGTAATATCATAAATTTTTAAAGTATTTATAATGACATTCTCTAATGAATTCATAAACCAAGTAATACTTTTTTTATAATTATTAAGATCTAAAATAGGATATCCGACTAATTGACCTGGCCCATGATAGGTAACCTGACCTCCCCTATCTGTTTGATATACCTCAGCATCCATATGAGAATCTAATAAAAAATTTTTATCAGCATTTTTACCGAAGGTGTAAACATTTTGATGTTCTAAAAGAAGTACAACATCAGGGATATGATTATTTTTTCTTAACTGATGTAATTGTTTTTGTAATTCCCATATAGGTAAATATTGCTGTTTACCCAAATAAACAAAATTTATTTTATTATTTTCAAGTTCTGAAATAAAACTTTCTAAAGCTATAGGATTCTCATCTCTATATATTGATTTTTGTTTCGACTGTATAATATTTTCCATCAAATGTGTATTGCCTCATTTAAAGCAGCAGCTGTTGCCTCATGAACTCCTTCAGACAAGGTTGGATGTGGATGTATTGTCTTAAGAATTTCATGATATGTTGTCTCTAGTTTTCTAGCAATTGATATTTCGGTAATTAAATTTGTAGCATTTTTACCAATCATATGACATCCTAACAACTCACCATACTTTTTACCATAAATAATTTTAATAAAGCCATCACGTGCACCTTCTGCTAATGTTTTACCAAGTGCACTAAATGGAAACTTCCCAACATTAATCTCATATCCTTGATCAAGAGCAGTTTTTTCTGTAAGTCCAACAGAAGCTATTTCCGGATCACAATAAGTACAACCTGGTACATTATCATAAACCATAGGATCTATTTGAAGACCACTTAAATGCTCCATGGCTAAAGTACCTTCAAAAGATGCAACATGTGCAAGAAGAGGAGGACCACAAACATCGCCTATTGCATAAATATTATCAATATTTGTTTGCATATAACCATTTACTTTAATAAATCCTTTATCATGTATAATTCCGATATCATCTAACCCAATATTTTCTACATTTCCCGCAACTCCAATTGCCATTAAAACAACATCAGCTTTAATTGCTTTCTGACCTTTGATAGAAACAGTTGCACCTATCTTTGTTTTAGTTATTTTTTCAACACTTGTTTTAGTATGCATCTTAATATTTTTACGTTTAAAAATCTTTTCAAGCTCGATAGATATATCTTTATCTTCGTTTGGAACAATATTATCAAGACCCTCAATCAAAGTAACCTTTGAACCAAATGTACTATATAAATGTGCAAATTCAACCCCAATTGCACCCGCACCAATAATCACTAAATTTTTAGGGATTTTATTTAACACCATTGCTTCTTTAGATGAAACAATTACTTTCCCATCACACTCCATACCTGGTATTTGTTTAGGGCGACCACCTGTAGCAAGTACAATATATTTTGAAGTAATCGTCTTTTTTGTAGAAAGTAAAATAGAATTTTTATCTACAAGTGTTCCTTTAGCAGGAATATAAGTAATTTTATTTTTTTTCATTAAGAACTCTATTCCTTTACTAAGCCTACTAGAAACATCTCTTGATCGCTTAATAACTTTCTTCCAATCAACACTGTATGATGGTATATCGATGCCATATTTTTTTGAATTTTTTATAAGATCTAATACATGAGCATTATAAAGAAGTGATTTAGTTGGGATACAACCCCAATTAAGACAAATACCACCTAAATGATTTTCTTCAACAACTGCTACTTTATGTCCAAGTTGAGCCGCTCTAATTGCAGCAACATAACCACCAGGACCTCCACCTATCACTATTACATCATAATCCATTAAAAATTCTTTCTCATACTAATTAGATTTAGAAATTCTTTACGTGTTTTTGAATCATCTCTGAAAATGCCAAGCATTGAAGAGCTAGATGCATATGAGTTTTTATTCTCAACACCTCTCATCTGCATACACATATGCTGTCCTTCTAAAACAACTGCCACACCTTTTGGTAACAACACATCATTAAGAGTTATGGCTATCTGGGATGTAAGTCTTTCTTGAACCTGCAACCTTCTAGAGAAAATATCAACAATTCTAGGAATTTTTGAAAGACCAATAATTTTACCATTTGGAATATAAGCTACATGAGCTCTTCCAAAAAATGGAAGTAAATGATGTTCGCACAAACTATAATATTCAATATCTTTAATTAAAACCATATCATCACATTTTTCATGAAAAATGGCTTTATTAACAAGCTTATCTAAATCTTTCTTATAGCCTGATGTTAAAAACGACCAAGATTTTGCAACTCTATATGGAGTTTTAAGTAATCCTTCTCTATTTGGATCCTCACCTATTTCGGTGAGTAAATCTCTAGTTATATCTTCTAATTTTTTATTTTCTTCCATCTATTCTCCTGGTCCATAGTATTCAGTAAATATTGTAGGTGTTTCTCTTAATTTGATTTTATGTAATTTTGCAGGTTCTTCAATATGAGGTGCAATATTTTCCCATATAAACAAAACCAGATTTTCTGTTGAAGGCTGTTTTCCCTCAAACCATTTAATATCCTTCTGAATTTCAGAATGATCGAGATTATTTATCACATTTTTTGTAACTATTTGCTTTAAATCTTGGAAATCAACAATAAAGCCTGATTTTTCATTGATTGGTCCTGCAATTGTAACATCTAGTTCATAGTTATGTCCATGGACCTTAATATCATCACCAAAAACCCTAAAATTCTTATCATGATTCCAAGAATCATTCCAGTATTTGTGTGCTGCGCAAAACTTAAATTGCTTAGTTATAAACGGCATATAATTCTCAAATTTTATTGTATGTTACAAGCATGTTCGTATTCAATAAATTAAGATAGTTTTATAACGCGTAACAAGTATAATAGACTAGAATTTCTATTTTATTTATTTTTGTAGTGGAAATGATATATTTATCGTTAGATAGTCAGCATCAATAAAATCTAAAAGATCGCTTTCATCATTAGTTAAAATTGGATATTTCAATGTCGGCATTGTATGATATGAAACCTCAAAAGTAGTTTTTCCTAATAATATTCCTGCATTAATCTTAAATCCACTAAATAAATTTCTAGATGTAAAAATACCAGTTATTTCAGAACCAATAATATTTATTGATTCAGCTACTAACGATAGACCCAAATCCCAAAAAAGCCCGGCTATAAAATCTTCTTCACAATTTTCATAAAATGTTTCTTCATAGGTGCATTCACCTATCCCAGTATCAATCCACTTTCCATTACTTTTCACTCTATTATAAAACAAATTTTGAGATAAACTGAATCCAATATAATACATATCTTTAAAAGTATATCTTGGACCTACTGAAAATGATAATAATTTTTCAGTACTTCTAATTGAAACAGAATTACTATTTTCATAGGTATCCCAACTCTTACTTCCAAATCTTGAAAATTGAACAGAGGATACGAGAGATAAATGTTCATGTTTTGCAAATAATGATTTACCGACAAAGTTTAACTGAAGACCACTGCCAAGCCTTGCATACTCATTGAATTCCTTTTGAGGGTAATTAGCACTTAAACCTAATTCATAGGTAAATGGAGCATCATGAGCATAAATAGCGCTTATAAAAACAATAATATATTTTATTTTATTGATCAAGTATAATATTTATAACTACCACCAGCATTTGATTTACCCCCACCTCCTCCTGCAACAATTAATGGCGAGTTATCTATTGTAGCAACAAAAGTACCTCCTCCACCTCCACCCCCATAATAACCATAATCTGTTTGTCGACTTCCTTTTTGTCCAACTAAAATTTTAAGTACTTCTCCTGCATTAAGCAAAAATGTGCCTTGCATACTAGCACCTTTACCACCATTAGAATTATTTGGAGAACCACCTCCTTGAGCACCCAGTACATGTATAATATATTCTCCTGTGAAAGGTACTGTCCATTCTTGTATTCCTTGATTTACTATGACTTGGTGTAAATCACCATTAGTCAGATACGCTGAATTACAATCACTTTGTGTTGGTCCTGAACCACCATTTGATGAACAAGTAGTAAATTCAAATGTTTGAGAAAATAAAATGCTACTAATAATAACTAAAATAAATAAAAATGATTTAACAAACTTT
>Ga0066850_10002153_pt1 | contig 9998 bp, 10 predicted proteins | sample ETNtaG_4_FD_67282 | JGI IMG/M metagenome (GOLD analysis project Ga0066850, IMG submission 67282) | Marine microbial and viral communities from oxygen minimum zone, Eastern Pacific Ocean - ETNP201406SV67 | ecosystem: Environmental > Aquatic > Marine > Oceanic | place: Pacific Ocean: Eastern... | reverse complement strand
CCGAGTTGGTCAAAGGGGCCGGACTTAAGCTCCGGTGCTTAGTGCTTCGTGGGTTCGAATCCCACCCCCTGCACCATCAATCAGAAAGACCCGGTTTGATTCTCACCATTGTGCATCCAAATCTCCCATCAAAGCCGAGGGGGGACAGCTTTGTCATGCAAACCACACCAGCGACCACGGTTTCAGGATCCATCACGGTGTCAAGGATGTTCGAGGCTATAGTCTCCTGCAGGGAATGGCGTACTTCCAAAGCAGAATCAATAGCACGGTAGAGGTATTCGTAGTCGAGGACCTCTTCTATTGTGTCTTGTCTTGGTTTGGCAGAGCCCAGCAACAGGACTTCAATATCGAACCGGACTGGCTGCTCGGTACCAAACTCGTAGTCTTTGGTCCCGATGTCTAATGACCGGATAACTTTCTCCAAACGAAGAGTGGTCCACTCCCTAGCACCCAACTGTTTGACCGCGTCCAGCAAATGTACAGAAGTTTCGGGCATGTTATTCCTCCAAACCAAACGCGGGATCCTTTTCCCTCTGATTGAATCTTTCACCTGCATCAACAAAAATTGTCTGACCAGTGATTGATCTAGATCTCGATAGGAAAGCTACCGTTTCAGCCACTTCTTCAGAACTGGGGCCCCGACCCAGTAATGAGTGTGCATGGATCGAGTTTAGTGCTTCTTCGGTTAGTTCTCGACTTGGCAAGACATGTCCGGGGGCGATGGCATTAACTCGCACGTTTGGGGCTAGGTAGACTGCAAGAGCGGAAGTGAGGCCGTGCAATGCATACCTTGAGCTGGTATAGGACAGATAGTCCCCATTCGGGGAGGACACTTTGAAATCGAGGATGTTGACCACCCAAACTTCTTCATCCACCTCATCTGCTAGTTCGCGAATCAATATCAGTGGCGCTAGGGTGTTTACTTTCATGTGTTCATCCCATGTTTCTTCTTCAAGAGTCTCGAGGCGATCCAATTGGAAAACGGAGGCATTGTTCACTAGTCCAGAAACCGGCCCCAATGTTTCTCTGACCCTCCCAATTAGTGATTTCGTCTCCCCGGAGTCAGATAGGTCGCATTGAAACGCACTAGCTCTTGCTCCTGATTTCTCAATTTGTGCAACGAGATCCGAAGCCTCCGACTCTGAATCTCGGTAGTGGATTGCTACGTCAAATCCCTCTCTAGCCAGTCTGAGACAGATTTCTCTACCGATGCGCTTCGCCCCGCCCGTAACCAGCACGGTGTTGGTCATGACTCCCGGGTGCAAGACTAGCATTTTACCGATTGCTTAGTCTGAGGGTGGAACCTGAACCATGAGAACGGTTAATGTCGGGCTACCATCCGAAGACCCAATGGACAGGCGCTTGCCGACTATTGGGTCCGGTGATAAGCTCCAAGAAGGCTGCGGAGGTACTTCTAGGGGAAGCGCCGAGGAAAGACGGAGGTCCCTGAGAAGAAGACTGCCCGATTGGTTCAGAACCTCCCTTCCCACCGGGGAGGCTCAAGCCCGATATAGGGAGACAAAAGAGAATGTTCACGAGCACGGGCTCAATACCGTCTGCGAGGAGGCACGATGTCCCAATGTTCACGACTGCTGGGGGAGAGGCACGGCCACATTCATGGTTGCTGGGGAAGTCTGTACCAGAGGGTGTAGGTTCTGCGCTGTCGGGACGGTGAAGACTCCTCCGGAGCTAAATCCAGATGAGCCACTTGAGCTTGCCGACGCAATCCTGAGAATGGGACTGAAATACGCGGTTATCACAGTGGTTAATCGGGATGACCTGGAAGATGGTGGCGCTGGACATTACAGAGATTGCATTCTCAAAGTCAGTGAGAGAAATCCGAGTGTGGGAATCGAGCTCCTATGCTCCGACTTGGATGGGAGCCTTGATTCGCTGGCGATGCTACTAGATGACCTCCCGATTCGAGTGTTTGCGCACAACGTGGAATGCGTGCCGAGACTCGACGGCTTGGTTCGCGACCCTAGGGCTTCGTTCGATCAATCGATTGCGATCCTTGAGGAATCCAAGAGGCTGCGTCCCAATCTACTAACCAAGACCAGCATGATGGTTGGCCTCGGAGAGACTGACGATGAAGTCACGGACGCAATTTTCAGAATCCGACAGGCCGGGGTCGACATGATTACTGTGGGGCAGTACCTCCAACCAAGCTTCAGACATCTTCCTGTTGAAAGGTTCCCGGAGCCTGAGAAGTTCGCCGAATGGGATCAGGTTGCCAGGGAACTCGGATTTGGCGCGGTCGCAAGCGGCCCCCTGGTAAGGTCCAGCTACAGGGCGGGTCTACTGTGGGAGGAAGCGATGGGGGGGGAGCCTGTTGTAACAAGAGACTCCACGGGCTCGGCGGTTAGCTACATGGCATCGGAGGATTCGCATTTGCTGGTAAGAAGCCAAATGTCTTGAGGGGAAAAGAGGTGTGTAGAAATGTCGAGGGGAGATGAGGGGGGCGCAATAGACGTCCCGGATGCCCCATTCAGACCCGGCGAAGAGGCCGAATTTGAGAGTTGGCCGTGGAAACCCGGCGATCTTTCTAGGCCCGATCCCAAGAGCTGCGAATCCAATGAAACCATAGATCTGGCCAGTGGATTGGTCAGAGTGCTTGATGACGACGGGAGGGCATCTGGGGAGTGGGATCCAAATCTCAGTCCTGACGAACTCAGGGAAGGTCTCGAGCACATGGCGCGCCTGAGAATCTTCGATGATCGCATGATGAAGATGCAGAGGACGGGTTTGCTGTCATTCTACATGCGTTCCCTAGGGGAGGAGGCAGTAGCCATTGCCCAGACAATGGCACTGGAAACCCAGGATTGGATTTTCCCAACTTACCGACAGCCCGGTGCCCAATTCGTCCGCGGTAGGGACATGGTAAGCATGATCTGCCACTGTATCGGTAACGAAGAAGACAATATCAAGGGCCGGCAGATGCCCGTGCACTATTCCTACAGGGATGGTCGTTTCATATCGGTTTCCAGTCCTGTCGGTACGCAGTTCAGTCAGGCCGTCGGAGTGGCCCTTGCATCTCGGTACAAGGGCCTCGACGAGGTCACCATAACTTGGATCGGAGATGGTGCTAGTGCTGAGGGAGACTATCACTACGCCTTGAATTTCGCAAGCGTGTACAAAGCTCCAGTGATTCTGAATGTCGTGAACAACCAGTGGGCAATTTCCACTCATGCCAACTTCGCTACTGGCCAAGGTGAATTCGCCTCCAGGGGGATTCCATACGGGTTGGCTTCTATCAGAGTAGATGGCAATGACTTCCTGGCACTCTATTCGGTCACCAAATGGGCCCGTGAACGTGCTGCATCTGGGATTGGCTCTACTCACATCGAGGTTTTGACCTATCGTGCAGGAGCTCACAGTAGCAGCGACGACCCGAGTCGTTACCGACCAAAGGATGAGCATACGAAGTGGCCCGGGGGAGACCCCATTTCCAGGCTAAAAGACCACCTGATCAAAGAAGGCGAGTGGAGTGAGCAGAAGCACTCCGAACTGGAAAAGAGATTGGACTCCGAGGTCACAGATGCATACAAGGAAGCAGTCAAATTCGGAGACTTGGCGAATGGCCCATATCCCTCAGCGGACACCATTTTCACAGAGGTATACGAGGAGATGCCTTGGCACCTCAAGGAGCAGCGCGACGAGGTTATGGGGGTTTAATCATGCCAAACATGAACATGATTCAATCGCTAAACAGCGCACTTGACAACATGTTGGAAAGGGATCCGGACGTGATAATCTTCGGAGAGGATGTCGGATACTTCGGAGGAGTATTCAGGACGACAGACGGACTGCAAGAGAAGCATGGTTCGCACAGAGTCTTCGATTCGCCTCTTTCAGAAGGAGGGATTGCTGCAACAGCCTTCGGAATGGGGCTGAACGGACTAAGACCAGTTGTCGAGATACAATTCGCCGACTACATTTTCCCTGCTTACGACCAGATTGTAAATGAGCTAGCCAAGGTCAGGCATCGCTCTGGAGGGGAGTACTGGTCCCCTGTCACTCTCAGAACACCCGCGGGAGGGGGGATCAGGGGGGGCCACCACCATTCGCAATCACCGGAGTCCCAATTTACACACACTCCAGGACTTAAGGTCGTCTACTGTTCGACCCCCTACAACGCGAAGGGGCTTCTCATCAGTTCCATCGAATGCAACGACCCCGTAATTTTCTTCGAGCCGAAGAGGTGCTACAGGGGACCATTCTACGGAGATCCCGAAAAGGTCCCCACATGGGCGGATCACCCTGAGGCTGAGGTCCCAGATTCCCATTATAGCACTCCATTGGGGCAAGCAAGACTGGCAGAAGAAGGGAGTGCGTGTACTGTAATAGCCTGGGGCGCAATGGTCCACGTCTGCGAACAGGGAATCAGGGACAGTGGGGTCTCATGCGATCTGATTGACTTGCAGACCCTGGTTCCATGGGACAGAGACGCAGTTGTGAACTCCATTGAGAAAACTGGGAGGTGCGTTATCGTCCACGAGGCTCCCAAGACCAGCGGCTTTGGTGCGGAGATGGCAGCTTCCATCCAAGAGAGGTGCTTCTACAGCCTCGAGAGCCCGATTCAAAGAGTCGCTGGCTGGGACACCCCATTCCCCCACACCACTGAATGGGATTACATGCCGGGACCCGCGCGCATAGCCACGGCAATACGCAGGACGCAGGAGGACTAAGATGAGCGAGTACGTCTTCAAACTCCCTGACATTGGGGAGGGGGTGGTCGAGGGTGAAGTCGTTCAATGGCACGTTGCACTCGGTGACACTGTCTCAGAGGATGACCCGATTGTCGATGTAATGACTGACAAGGCGACTGTTACCATTCCCTCTCCAGTGAATGGTGTAGTCAGCTTACTGAGTGGTGACATCGGGGACATGGTAGCCGTTGGATCGATGCTCGTAGAGTTCGAATCGGATGGGCCTGCTACGAATGCCGACAAACCGGAAAAGGTCGCCGAGGAAGCCTCAGCGTCGGAACCAGTTCCCGCCCCTGACCCGGAACCAGAGCCAGTACCTGAACAATCTCCCCCCTCTCCTCCCGCTGAGACTTCCGCACCAGCCCCTCAAACAACATCCCCAGCTGGGAAGGTGCTAGCTAGTCCCGCAATCAGACGTCGCGCCCGAGAAGCACGAGTAGATCTGGCTCAGGTCAGGGGTTCTGGTCCGGCTGGCAGAATTAGGCATGCTGACCTGGATGCCTTCATTGCGGCTGGCGGGACTGTGTCCGGAGCCGCTCCGGCGGCTTACTCGACCAAGAGGACCGAGGTGACGGAGGTCAAAGTTGTGGGTTTGCGGCGCAAGATCTCTGAGCAGATGACGCTTAGCAAGAGGAAGATTCCCCATTTCTCCTACTTCGAAGAGGTTGACGTAACGGAGTTAGAGTCCCTTAGGCAGGTCCTGAACCTGAGTAGGGACGAAACGCAACCCAAGCTCACCTACCTGCCATTCATCATGCTCGCGCTCTCGAGAATAATGCCAGATCACCCCGAGTGCAATGCCAACTTCGATGACGAATCAGGGGTAGTGAATCGTTTCGCTGGTATACACCTAGGCATAGCCACTCAGACCGATCGAGGCCTATACGTTCCAGTGGTCAAGCACGTCGAAGCAATGGATGTTTGGAAGGCTGCTACGGAGATGCAGAGAGTGGCAGGGGCCGCACGTGAGGGCACTGCCAGCGTCGATGACCTAACCGGGTCGACTTTCACGATTACCAGTCTTGGTCGCGAGGGTGGGCTAGGAGCGACTCCAATAATCAACCATCCCGAGGTAGCCATACTCGGCATTCACAAAGCCCGGGAAATGCCAGTGGTCAGGGATGGAAAGGTGGTCATCCGCAGGATAATGAACCTGTCTAGCGCCTTCGACCATCGAGTTGTCGATGGGGCGGACGGTGCCTCCTTAATCCAGCATCTCAGAAGGATGCTAGAACACCCTGCGCTCATATTCATGTGAGGAATTCTATGACAGAGTCTCGAAAGTGCCAGGTTCTGGTCATCGGTGCTGGTCCAGGGGGCTACGTAGCTGGCATCAGAGCCGCTCAACTGGGATTAGACACCATCGTCGTTGAGGGGGACAAGGCAGGAGGTACTTGCCTGATTCGGGGATGCATTCCAAGCAAAGCAATCATACATGCTGCCGAGCGATTCGAGGGGCTCAAGCAGCACGCATCAGAAGGGGGGCACATGGGACTCTCAATCAATGGCAGTCCTGAAGTTGACATGGCTGCCTTGGTCTCCTGGAAGGACGCAATTGTGGATCGCCTTAACAAGGGAGTGGAGGCACTTCTCAGTGGGTCTGGTGCGAAGCTGATCAAGGGATGGGCGACTTTCGATGGACCTAAGAGCTGCGTTGTGGAGTCTGATGAAGGAACACTGAGCATCGAGGCCGAGAACGTAATTTTAGCAACTGGCTCGAGCCACATTGACCTCCCGTTCATGCCGTGTGACGAAGAGTTCATCCTATCTTCCACCGGTGCGTTAGATTTGGGCAAACTACCCAAGAGTGCGGCCATAGTTGGAGGTGGTTACATAGGACTAGAGTTGGGCTGCGCCCTAGCCAAGCTTGGAACTGAGGTCACGGTCGTCGAGGGTTTGGACAGCATCCTTGCGATCATGGATAAGGAGATTCGGAGGCCCCTTGAGATTTGGCTCAAGAAACACGGTGTCGAGATCCACACGAACGCACTGGCACTTGGAGCAGAAGTGAAGGGAAGGGGCGCTTCAAGGAAAGTTGAGCTCAAATTCGAAAAGAATGGTGAGGAGCAATCAGTGAAGGTAGACAAGGTACTCGTAACTGTTGGCCGCAAGCCGAACACTAAAGGATGGGGACTGGAGAACACCGGAGTCCGCATGGACACTTCAGGACGCTTCATCAGGACTGACAGGCAATGCAGGACATCTGTTCCCGGGGTCTACGCAATTGGAGATGTCGCAGGTGAACCGATGCTAGCGCACAAGGCTAGCGCGGAAGGGGAGATGGTCGCCGAAATTATCGCAGGGCACGAGCGGGAGTTCGACAAGGTTGCTATTCCCGCCATAGTCTTCACGGAGCCGGAGATTGTTTCTGTTGGCCTCACTCCAGACGAGGCTCGGAATCGCGGTGAACAGGTAATCATGGGGAAGTTCCCCCTCGCGGCTAGCGGACGTGCCCTTAGTACCGAGGCAGATAAGACTGGGGGGTTCATTCGAGTGACTGCTAGAGAATCTGACCACGTAATTCTCGGTGTCCAGGCCGTGGGGACTCACGTGGCTGAACTGCATGGAGAGTTTGTGCTGGCACTGGAGATGGGAGCCCTTCTGGAGGATGTTGCCGGAACAGTTCACGCACATCCGACAATGACGGAAGCCTTCCACGAGTCTGTGCTTAAGGCCCTTGGTCACGCAATTCACACAAACTGAGGTTTCTCATGGACGAAATTAGAATTCTGAAATGCGGGCTAGTAGAGCATCACATAGTTGCGGAGGAAATGAAGGAACTGCAGAGACTCAGAATTGCCGACGAGATACCGGACACGCTAATCTTTGCAGAGCATCCCGAGATAGTCACAGTAGGTCCCAAGGCTGTCAGGGAAGGGGTGGTTGTTGAGGGGTATCCCACCTCACTAACAGACAGGGGAGGGGGGATAACCTGGCATGGTCCTGGACAGCTGGTTGCATACCCCATCATCAAGTGGTCCCTGGAGGAGCAGAGCGTCAGGGGAATAATTGGGAAGCTCGAGGATTGGGCAATCAGTGCTCTGTCTGGATGCGGTGTGTTGGCTTACAAGGACCCCTCAATGCAAGGAGCCTGGGTTGACGGTCACAAGGTTTGCTCAATTGGGCTATCATTCCTTCACTGGGTCAGCCGACACGGCATGTCAATCAATGTCAACACACCGGGAACGCGCGTCGAGGATCTAGAAGGGTGTGGGATGCAACGGGGCGTTCATACCAGTCTGACCCAATTGGGGCATACCCATGACTCGGAAGGACTCGCAATAGACCTGTCAAGGGTAGTAATGGGTTTGCTTGGTGTTTGTGAGGATCACCTCGGGAGGAAGCCGGCGAAGCCGATCGAATGGATTCCGGGGATTGTCGCATGATGATGCCACAGAAGAATGAGTTGTCAAAGCACTGGTCTTTGGACCCCAAAATTTCCTTCTTGAATCACGGGTCCTTCGGAGCGACGCCCATCGCTGTATTGGAAGAGCAAAACCGTCTGAGGTCGCTTATCGAAAAGGAGCCTGTGAGGTTCTACGAGAGGGAAATATTTGGACTATGGAACGATGCTCGACTATCACTGTCGAGTTTCCTGAATGCCGAACTCGGGGGATTGGTGTTCGTTTCAAATGCTACCGCTGGAGTCAACACGGTTCTGCGAAGCCTCAGAATCGAGCCGGGCGATGAGATCCTCGTACCCAACCACTCGTACCAAGCCTGCTGGAACGCCGTTGACTTTGTTACTGCTAGGGCAGGGGCCAAGACGGTGGTAGTGGACATCCCATTCAGGGTTAAAGATGAGCAAGAAATCGTGGATCTGATAATAGGTGCAGTCACAGAAAAGACGGTATTGGCGCTAATTGACACCGTTACGAGCCCGACTGGAGTGCGGATGCCCTTCGGGGATCTCGTGAGGAGGCTGCAGAAGGAGGGCGTAGACGTGCTTCTGGATGCGGCCCACGGCCCTGGAATCGTGCCCTTGGATCTGGAGGAGATTGGAGCTGCTTACTGCACTGGGAATTGTCACAAGTGGGTTTGCACGCCCAAGGGTTCTGCCTTCTTGCACATTCGTGAGGATCGCAAGCATCTGATTCGCCCCCTTAGTATCGGTCACGGCGCTTCTCACGAAGGGAGTCCCCAGGAAAGGTTCGATTTCGAGTTCACCTGGCCGGGGACCCAAGACCCGACCCCCTGGCTCTGCATCCCTAAAGCTCTGGAATTCTTTGACCAACTAGTGGAAGGGGGGTGGGCTGCAATAATGCAAAGAAACCACGACCTTGCTGTGGAGGGGCGTAGGATTATCTGCGATGCTTTGGGCACTTCACCACCAGTGCCTGATTCCATGATTTCTGCCATTGCAGCGGTCGAAATGCCACCTGATGGGCAAGTCGGCCCGATCAGCCTAGAAGGTGACCCGTTTCACAACTTGCTGCTCGATGAGTACGGCATCCAGGTCCCTGTCTTCCCTTGGAGGCATCACGACGTCAGATACCTCAGAATATCGGCTCAGTTATACAATCACGAAGATGAGTACAGGTACCTTGCTTGGGCTCTCTCGGAGAGTCTTTGAGACGTGGCAACCATTCAAGACGGTCGTCACAGACGGATGACTATGCCCGAAGCAGTTGTCGCGATTACTGGGGCATCTGGAGCTCAGTATGGTGTTCGTTTGGTCGGTGTGCTGATTGATGCTGGCTGGTCGGTCAGATTGATCGTAACCGACGCGGGGGCCATCAACCTAGATCTGGAATGCGGAATTGGCCCAGAGGATCTGTCGGCACGCGATGGGGTTACTCTGGAGGATAATGACAACCTCGCTGCTAAATCCGCTTCTGGATCTTCCAAATTCGAGGCCTATGTGGTTTGTCCGGCCAGTGGAACCACAATAGGAAAGATAGCCTCGGGGATTAGCGATAACCTTGCGACTCGTAGCGCTCTGGTAGCGATTAAGGAACGGCGAAAGCTGATTCTTGTTCCCAGAGAATCACCCTACTCAACACCGCATCTCAAGGCTATGGCAAACCTCTCTGAATGGGGAGTAGTGATCCTTCCTGCTAGCCCTGGTTTCTACCATTCACCGAAATCGATTGAAGAGATAATCGACTTCGTAGTGGCGAGAATTCTAGATCAACTTGAAATCGAACATAACCTAGGAAAGCGCTGGACCGGTGACGAAATAGGGTAGATTGATTGACTCCTGTGCCGCTCCTTTCTGGAATGGGTTCAATAACGTGCTGAAACGGCTTGAGATACTGATAGAATGAGCGAGTGGGAAACCAAGACCGT
>Ga0066850_10002150_pt1 | contig 10006 bp, 11 predicted proteins | sample ETNtaG_4_FD_67282 | JGI IMG/M metagenome (GOLD analysis project Ga0066850, IMG submission 67282) | Marine microbial and viral communities from oxygen minimum zone, Eastern Pacific Ocean - ETNP201406SV67 | ecosystem: Environmental > Aquatic > Marine > Oceanic | place: Pacific Ocean: Eastern... | reverse complement strand
TTGCCCTCAGTAATGAGCGCATAATGAAGAGTATTATATTAAAATGAAACAACTAGGCCTTAATGGTTTTTCCCTGAAAAACAAGGGGTCGGCAGTTCGATTCTGCCTCTGGCCACCAATGTTATTAAATTTAATTAAGAGAATAGTTCATATACTACTTCCAACTAGAAGACCTCTATTCAGATTCTTAAAGTCAATATCACCTGACTATAAAAACTTAGATATTTTAGAAATTGGAAGTGGAGATACTACAATAAACCAATCTGCTGAACATATTTTTCCTAATGCAAAATTATTTGTCCAAACAGATGTAAACAATAGTTATGGACATAAATATTTAGATATTACAAGTCCAATACAAATAGAAGAAAAGTTTGACTTAGTGTTGTGTACCAATGTTTTAGAACATATTTTTGATATAAAGCCTGCGATAAAAAACTTAAGTTATTTATTAAAAGAAAAAGGGCATATAGTAGTTTCTGTTCCATTTATTTACCCACTACACGATGAACCTGAAGATTTTTGGCGATTTACTGAGTACGCACTAAAGAAGTTATTTTCTGATTTCAAAATCTTGACAATTAAAAGAACTGGAATTCGCCAATTTCCTACGCAGTATATTTTCCTATTACAGAAGCATTAATTAAAATTAAACTTCCTGCAAATTGTCCGCATGAGATTAAGATAATTGTTTGTAGATACTGTAGTTACTTATATAAAGCCTCAAGTAACTATCGATTTATAAGTAAGTTAATGTAAAATAAATTAAGGTCAAAAGGTTAGCCCATATCTGAAAAACAAGGGGTCGGCAGTTCGATTCTGATTCTGGCCACTCATGAGTATTTTTTTGAAAATAATTGATATTTCTAAAATTAAAAGAATCACTTTTAGGCAAGATATAAATGGTCTAAGAGCAGTTGCAGTATTAGCAGTTATCTTCTATCACGCAGATATTAGATTATTTCAAGGTGGTTGGGTGTCGATATCTTTTTTGTTATTTCTGGCTATTTAATTTCAAACATAATTATCTCTGAGCTAAATGAAGGAACCTTTACTTTTAAAAACTTTTACTTAAGGAGAGTAAGAAGAATTCTTCCAGCACTTTTTTCAACACTTTTATTGACTATTCCTTTTTCATATTTTTTACTAGGCCCTAAAGCAATGCAGGAGTATATAAATTCATTAATTTCTTCTGTATTCTTTTATGCAAATTATTACTTTATGAACCTAGAATTTTACATCGCAGAGCCTGCAAAGGTCATGCCGCTTCTCCACACTTGGAGCTTGGCAATTGAAGAACAGTACTATATACTTTTTCCTTTTTTAGCTTATCTAATATACAAATATTTCAAAAATTACTTTATATTTGTGATTGGATTTATCGCAATTGGTTCTATTTATATTAATACATTAAGCCAATCTGTAGATAAGTTTTATAGATTTGAATATAGAATTTGGGAATTATTACTTGGTGTGTTGGTAATGATATTAAGTAATAATTTAAAAATTAAACATTTAGAAAAAATTGGTTTGCCTTTGATGCTTTTCCCCTTATTCTATTATGATAAATATTCAATTAATGATATCGAACCGAAGCTACTAGCTTTACTAGGGATTTCATTAATAATATTTTCTAATACAAATCGTTCGTACCTCACAAAACTTTTAAGTTTTAAAATTTTATCAATTATTGGGTTAAGTAGTTATTCTATTTATCTGTTACACCAACCAATATTTGCTTTTACTAGGCTGGCATATGCTGGAAGAGTATTACTTTTTGGGTATGCAGAAAAATTTTTAGTAATTATTTTGACTATTATTTTAGGGTATTTTTCTTATATTTTTATTGAAAAGAAAAACTTTAAAAATTTAAATTATAAGTTTTTACTATTTTCTACAAGTCTCATAATTGTTTTTTCATTAGGGAGTTTATTTGATGAAGGCTACAGTTCAAGATATACAGATACAAATTCTCAATTACAAAAATACTACTCAGATGAGCAAAGGGGTGGAATAGATGAATCACAATGTGGTGAGATATTTCTAAACTTTGAATATTTTTGCAATATTAGTTACAATCCTGGAAATAAAAACCTAATTATAATAGGAGACTCCCATCTTCAAACAATTAGTTCTGAATTAATTAAAAATGATAAATTAATTAAATATAATGTTTTTACTTCTTTAACACAAGGTTGCCCTTTTATTCTTAGTTTAGAGAACAACAAATCAAGGGCTAAATGTGGTAATAGTAAAAAAACTAAAGAACTCGAATCAATAATCTTTTCTAATGATACAACAATTATTTTTGGTGGAAGGTTCCCATGGTATTTTAACGGAGATTCATTTGAAACAAACCTTGGAACGATTGTTGACGATATAGAGCCTGGAGGTAATGATCTTTTAGCCGGACTAGAAGAAAATGTTATCTTTCTACTTAATAATTCTAAAAAGCTTATATTGATTTATCCCATTCCAGAACTTGGATATTTTCCACTAGAACCATACTTGTATAAGTTTCATGACCTAAATGATGAAATAACTTATGATATCAGCTATTGGAAAGAATACTCTAAAGAAGTAAACAATACATTAAATGGGTTAATTGATACGGAACTTGTAAAGATAAACTCTGAAGAAATATTTTGTAATAGCTTTTTCTTGAACAGTTGCACTTCTTCATTTAATGGTACTTTTTATTACTACGATGATGATCACCTAACTAGAGATGGTGCAAGATTAGTTGTCGATGAAATATTAAAATATTTAGACACTAAAAAAAATGAATAAACAAAATGGTCACATACTCAATTCATAAATCCTTATTTTATTGCTCTCGTAGCGTTTCAGAACCCTTCACTAATGAGGGCATAATGACAGTGATTATATTAAAATGTTGAATAATGAAGATCATCGTTAATACATCAACATTTAAAGAGAATGATAGTCAAAAAATAACCGCTGTAATTAATGAACTAGTCGATAGCATTAGGCGAAACGATGATTCAATAGATTTTACAATTCTTAAACCAATGGGAACAAATGGTGAAAAATCTTTAAATAAAGATAACATTAAAATAGTTTGTTACAGGTATTTTTGGTTTAATCGTTATCAAAATTTTGGTGATGTAGGTATAAAGCCTTCATTACAGAAAAATTATTTGAATATTTTTAAACTATTATTTTTATTTGTATCTCAATACTTTTCACTTGTAAAGCTTGTAAAGAATAAGAAACCTGATTTAATATATGCACATTGGTTTTTTCCTCAAGCAATCATTTCATCCTTTGTTGCAAAAAGATATAAAATAAAATTTGCATTTACATCCCACGGTTCTGATGTTCAAATTTTAAATACTTTAGGTCCATTGGGAAAATCAATTATTCGAAAAGTAACCAAAAAAGCTTATAAATATACTGCAGTGAGTGAATTGACAATGAAAGAAATAAATAAAAATTTTTCAAATGAAGAATTAAAAACACACAACTATCGAATTATTCCTATGGGAATCGATGAAAAGTACTTTAACATTAAAAGATCTAACACGTTAAATAATAATGATAATTTATTAAAAATGGTTTATGTAGGAAGATTGATCGACTACAAAGGGGTAGATTTATTAATTAAATCTCTATCTTTATTTAAATTAAGAGAAAAAAAATTTAAACTTGATATTTTTGGCACTGGAATTTTAGAATCATCGTTAAAGCAAATGGTAATAAATTTAGATTTAGAAAATAATATAACTTTCCATGGTTTTAAAAGTTTTGACGAAAAGTTAAGTTTTATTAAACAGGCAGACTTATTTGTTGTTCCATCAATTTATAAAAAAACACAACTTGAGGGTGGACCGCTAACCTTAATCGAAGCAATGGCATCAAGGACGCTATGTTTAGTTAGCGATTCAATTGGTTTTATTACGTACTGTAACGATAATAATTCGATAATTTTTAGGTCTGGTGATATTGAGGATTTGGAACTAAAACTTAATCAGTTTACAGAAATGGATATAGAAGATGTAAATAAAATGAAGGATGAAGGATACAGAACTGCTAGTTATTTTAAATTTTTAAATATTGGTAAACTTCATTCTGAATTTTTATTTAGGTAGTATGACTTTTAATACAATTAGAAGTTGGTATGGTTAATTTTTTTCAAAATATATTTAATTTTTACATTATAAATATTCATAATAAAAGAATAATTAATGCAATATCACTTACTAAATACCAAACTGTACTTGATATAGGAGCCCATAAAGCTGAATTTTTTAGAACACTCTTAAGACAAAATCTGTATGTAGAAAAATATATTTCCTTTGAGCCAATAAAAAAACTATATCAAGATTTACTTAATGAATTTGAAACTAACTTACAATTTGAAGTTTTAAATATTGCACTAAGTTCGTTTAAAGACACTATAAATATAAATATAAATAATGTTTCATCTACAAGTACTTTTTCAGAAATAAATAATTTTCAGCTTAAGTACAAATTCAAGAATTTATTAAGTTACCTCTCAAGCTCTGAGCACCAAAAATCAGAATTAGTAGAAGTAGATTTATTAGATAACTTAGAGCTTGAAATAAGAAATTATGTAGATTTAGTCATAATTGACGTGGAAGGTCACGAATTAGAGGTGCTGAATGGAGCGTTAAAGTTTTTTAAGAAATATAATCCTAAGTACGTTGTTATTGAAGTTCATAAAAAAGACAACTACAAAAATTATGATCCAGAAAAAGTTAAAAATCAAATACAAAATCTTGGCTATAAAAAGCTGAAAACTATTAGAGGACCTTTCTATTTGTTTACAGATATTATTTATGAGCTTAGAAAATAAAAACAAGAAGTCATCTAGGAATTTAAGAAGTGTAAAACTGTGAACAGATACGGTTGTGAACTCTTTAACAACCAAATTACAGCGAAAAAGGGAGTTCAGACAGAGAACTCCCCCTCTCTAAATCAAATATTACAAGATGTATCAGTAATATAAGATTTAACTATTTTACAACGCTCAATAAGTAAACTTCAAGAGACAAAGTTTCTATCACTAGTACTTTGTCATGAAAAGGGAGTCCTCGCCGATTCCCTTTTCAATTTAAAATGTTAAAATGTTAAAACTATGAAATACAAACCCTTTAATGAGATTATTAAACAAATAAGATATGCGAAGCTAGTTTCTGAAGGTGCTGAAATAAGTGAAGACAATAAAGAAAATCAAGAAGAGGTTTTTCAAGCGATAAGAGAACCTGGCATTCACAAAGGACCATTGAAGGGAACGAAAGGTTTTTCGCCACTTCTTCTACTTTTTTCTGTAGTATTAACTATTTTCTATTTGATTTATTACCTATGAATGAAAAAAAACCAAAAGTATTTCAAATAATTTTAGTAAGTGCATGTGCAATATTTAGTACCTTTGCCTATATTCCAAAAGGACTTAGTATTACACAAGTTATTTCTGCTGTAGTTATTTTTTTAGTAATCATATATTTTGTTATTCATGTTTTCAAATATTTTAAACTTTTATAGTGTTTTGACCTCAATAAAGAAAGAATAAATCTGATAGAATAAAATACATGGTTACTCCTCACATTAATGCAGAAGAAGGATCGTTTGCAGAAACGATACTGTTGCCAGGCGACCCATTAAGAGCTAAATTTATTGCGGAGACCTTTTTTGAAGACGTTAAAGAGGTTACTAATGTTAGAAATGTACTCGGCTTTACTGGAAAATATAAAAAAATTGACGTATCTGTTATGGGAACAGGGATGGGAATACCATCAGCTTCAATTTACGCAAAAGAACTTATTACTGAATACAATGTTAAGAATTTAATAAGAGTAGGTAGTAGTGGTGCGATAGCTAAAAATCTTGAATTGGGAGATATAGTTGCAGGTATTGGCGCTTCAACTGATTCAGGTGTAAATAGAGTTAGACTAGATGGAGATGATTTCTCAGCTACTGCATCATGGAATCTATTGCATAATTTTGTTCACAGTGCTGAAAAGCTAAATAAAGAAGTTCATGTTGGAAATATTTTTTCTTCAGATTTGTTTTATGATCCAAGAGGAGTTGAAAGGTTTGAGAATCTTGCTTCGATGGGAATTTTAGCAGTGGAGATGGAAGCTGCAGGTCTTTATGGTGTTGCCGCAGAGTATGAAGCAGAAGCCTTAACAGTCGTTACTGTGTCTGACATTATCAGAGGTGGAGAGTTTAAGCAGATGAGTTCTGAAGAAAGAGAACTTGGTTTAAAGACTATGGTTGAAATTACATTAAATTCTTTATAGAGCTAAGAGACATAAAGAAGTTAATAAGGTAGTATCTCCATAAATAAAGAGCTATTTGGTAGTATAAATCCATCTAAAGAAAATCTAAAATTTTTTATTACCAGAAGCGTCAGAAATAAACAAAAAATTTCTAATACGAATTATTTTTTAAGACTTAGTATAAATACATGTTTAAAAGATTAATCCTCCTAAGCATTTTATTTATATCATGTTCTTCATATCAAACTCAGTATGAAGAACAGGTAGTAACAGCACATCAAGATTTTTTTGGATTAGAATTCTCAACTAATCCATCTGATATTTCTTCAATTATTGTAAAAGTTAAAACAGAATGTAAATACATTCAAGATGAGATAGATATTCATAATGAAGACAATCTTAGTTTAGAGTGGGTAATAGATTTTCACTATATAACCTTACGAAATACCGATAAATCTGATTTTGAAGATTCTACAGGAGCCAGAGAGCGTTTAGAGAAGACACCAGAACAAGTTCAAGAATATATGTTTATGCTTTATAAATATTGTAATTTTGAGGATGTCATCAATGACAATTGGATAAGCTTAGAAAAAAGAGAAGAAGGATTCAGAAACTATTCCTAAATTAATTAATTTTCTAATTATGCCATTCAGGATTTTTAATATACCAATCAACAGTTTTCTTCAAACCTTCTTGAAACTCTCTATCAAAATCACCACCAAGACTTTCTAAAAGAGTCGTATCCAAACCATACTTTATATCATGACCAGGTCTTGTCGGGTCGTTCTCTATTAATTTAAAATTAAATTCTTTATTTAAGTATTCACCAATTAATTCAACAATTTCAAGATTAGAAATTAGACTTTTTCCTGAAATATTTACTTTTGGAGTATCCATATTGGAGACTTCAAAACTCTTTTCACTTACTTTTGCGTAATTTTCAACTAAAAAAAGAATTGATTTTGCTAAGTCTTCGTTATATAGATAATACCTACTTCCCGGTACACTTTCAGAATCAGTATGGACAACAATTTCTTCATTTGAAAGAATCTTTTTGATTGTATTCGGTATAAATTTTTCATAATGTTGTCTTTCACCATATACATTTGAGCAATGTGTAATTAAGACAGGTAACGAATATGTATTAGCATAAGCAATAGTTATTTCTTCAGCAGAAGCTTTAGTTGCTGAATATGGATTTTTTGAGTTATATCTATCCCATTCTTTAAATTTCTCATTGTCAAGTGAAGGCCCAAAAACTTCATCAGTACTAAAGTAATAAAACAATTCAAGATTTTCTAATTTCCTTGAAGCTTCAATTAAGTTAAATGAACCAACAATATTATCCTCTATGAAAATACGAGGATTTTCAACTGATCTTGTTACATGAGATGATGCACCGATGTGGATAATATAATTCACATCTTTAATTTCTTTAATAAGGTCGTTATGTAAAGGAGCTTTTAAATCATGATAAACAAACTTAAGTCTTTTATGTGAAGAGTCACCGACTTCTTTAGCTATATAATCAATTCTTCTTAGGTCTCCAGCGTAGCTCAACCTATCAAAAGTTAATATTTCCCAGTCGGTGAATTCAAGAATTTCTTTTATAGCTATATGACCAATAAAACCCGCACCACCTGTTAAAAGAACTTTTTTACCCATACCTAATTAAAGCATTTAATTTAAATAAGAAAATTATTATTAGATATATTTTATTTAATTTATTCTTTTGACTCAATACATATATTGATTAATTCTTTAAAAGTCACGTCAGCTGACCATTTTAGCTCTTGATAAATTTTTGAAGGATTGCTGACTATATTCATTGGGTCTCCTTTTCTTAGCAATTTTTCGTCTATCAAAAGATGTTTTTCAATATCTAATTTGTAATGATTAAAAACTAAATTTACTAAATCAAAGATTCTATGGCCTTTTCCTGTTCCAATTACATAATCTGGTGATTTTCCTCTTTCAACGATTGAAAGTATAGCTTTAACGGTATCTTTGGAATAAGTCCAATCTCTTACATAATCCAAACTACCAATTGTTAAATATTTTTCTTCGCCGCTTTTTATTTTTTCTATTGTTTTTATAACTTTCATAAATAAATAATTATCATCTCTGAATTGTGATTCATGGTTAAACATTATCCCGCTATAAATAGGCCATTCATATTTTTTATTTAGCTCTAAGACCTTTAAATGATTTTCTAACTTTCCCTCCGCATAAGGAGATTTGGGATTGAAATTAGATTTTTCATCTAATTTTTTAGTACCAACATTATCAAACATCTCTGAAGATGAAGCTTGAAAAAATTTTGCAAAGTTATTTGTTTTAATTAAAGAATTAGTTAAATTATTAAAAATATTTGTAATGCTATTTTTTGTATTAGAGTTCTTTAATAAAGATTTATAAACAGAGCTAGGACCTGAGAGATTAATTACACAATCTGGTGAAACCTCTTTCATAAATTCAAAGGTTTCTATTTCATTTTCTAGGTTTACTTTAACTAAATTAATGTTTCCATGAGATTTACAGTTAAGTGAATTAAGTCGTTTAAAATAGAGTTCATTTTCATTTTTCCGCGTAGTTCCAACTATATTAACTTCTTTATTGTTTTTAATTATTTCAGATGTTAGAAACAAACCATCTTGACCTGTTATTCCAGTTATTAATATATTTTTCATCTAGTAAGCATTTTAGGACATGTAATATAAAATTTATGAAGATTTATTTAAGTAAAATCAATGAATCTTGGATAGTAGACAGGGTTAGAAAAGAGTGGTATAAATTTAATCCATCAATTTCAACAAATTCAATAATGAGAGCAGATATAGTATGGATAATCTCTCCATGGATATGGAAAAAAATACCGTTAAGACACTTATGTTCAAAAAAAGTTGTCTGCTCATATTATCATTTTGATTTTGAAAAATTTGGAAAAGATCAACTCGATAATTTTAATGAGTTAGACCAATATGTGAATGAATATCATGTAATTTCAGAAAAGACAAAGACGCAGCTAGAAACTTTAACTGATAAAAAAATTACGTCAATACCATTTTGGGTAAACCAAAATATTTGGTTTGAAATAGAAGAAAAAATTTTTTTGAGAGAAACTTTAGGTTTTACAAAAAAAGATTTTCTTGTAGGAAGTTTTCAAAGAGATACTGAAGGTAAAGACTTAATCTCTCCAAAGCTCGTAAAGGGCCCAGATATTTTTCTTGATATTACTAGTAAAATTTATAAAAAAAATAAGAATTTAAAAGTTGTATTAACTGGTAAAAGAAGAAATTATCTTATAAATAATTTTGAAAAAAATGGTATTCCATACGCTTATTTTGAGATGGCTAATTTTGATAAAATTAATCAACTATACAATGTTCTTGACTTATATATTGTCTCATCAAGAATAGAAGGTGGTCCCCAAGCAATTCTTGAAGCAGGTATTACAAAAACACCGATTATTTCAACAGACGTTGGAGTAGCTTCTGAAATTCTACACAAAGATTCAATCTATTCAGATGATTACACTACAGCAATTCCAATGATTGATCATGCGTATCGAAATGCAAAAAAATATTCAATTCCAGCTGGGTTTGAAGATTTTATAACCTTATTTAAAAAAATAAAATAAGTTAAAATAAAATGAAGCAATATAGACATTTCTTATTTAAAAAGATTGGAAACTAAGTTTGATTTGTTTATTACCACCTAAGAAGGGGTATTAAGAATTT
>Ga0066850_10002149_pt1 | contig 10006 bp, 7 predicted proteins | sample ETNtaG_4_FD_67282 | JGI IMG/M metagenome (GOLD analysis project Ga0066850, IMG submission 67282) | Marine microbial and viral communities from oxygen minimum zone, Eastern Pacific Ocean - ETNP201406SV67 | ecosystem: Environmental > Aquatic > Marine > Oceanic | place: Pacific Ocean: Eastern... | reverse complement strand
TGCCAGAGAAGTAAGTAACGCGATAGAAGAAGGAATAGAATTTTTATGGTTATCTAATCCAAAAAAATTTATTGGGAAAACTCAAATAGAGGCAGTTGAGGTTGCTAAGATGGAACTAGGGGAGCCCGACTCTTCTGGAAGAAAAAAACCAATTCCAATTAAAAACTCTGATTACAAGCTCGAAGCTGACATGGTGATTAAAGCACTTGGATTTGATCCCGAAAATATTCCTAAGCTTTTTGGTTCAGAAAATTTATCAGTTTCTAAATGGGGAACAATTAAAATTGATCTTAAAACTATGCAAACAAATTTATCAGGTGTTTTTGCTGCCGGGGACATTGTTAGAGGAGCTTCTTTAGTTGTTTGGGCTATAAGAGATGGGAGAGATGCTGCAATAGAGATAGAAAAATATCTAAACTCAGTAAGTGAAAAAAAAATAAAAGCTGCATGAAATTATATAATAAAAATAAAAATATTTTAAAAAAAAATCATTCTTATGATTCGATCATGGAGCATGATGCCTGTGGCGTTGGGCTTATTGCTTCATTAAAGGGAAAGAAGAGTAGAAAAGTGGTTGAATACGGAGTCGAAGCATTAAAAGCTGTATGGCATCGTGGTGCAGTGGATGCTGATGGAAAATCCGGTGATGGCGCAGGTATTAGTTTTGAAATACCCAGGGATTTCTTTCTGGAAAAGATTAATGATACTGGCCACAAACACATCGAAGGCGATATTTGTGTGGGCATGATTTTTTTACCAAGAACTGAATACTCAGTACAAGAAAAGAGCAAAACTTTAGTTGAACAGAATCTTTTAGAAAATGATTTTTATATATACGGATGGAGACAAGTTCCAGTGAATCCTTCTGTTCTCGGAAGGACAGCAGATTCTAATAGACCCGAAATAACTCAGGTAATTTTTAAAAGTAACAAAAGTACGGAAAGAAACGATCTAGAAAGATTACTTTATGTAGTAAGAAAAAAGATTCTCAAACAAACGAAAAAGGAAGGAATAGATGATTTTTATATTTGTTCCATGAGTTCTCGTTCAATTGTTTACAAAGGAATGTTTTTAGCTGAAGCACTTTCAGATTTTTATTCTGATTTAAAAGACAAAAGATTTGTTTCAAGATTTGCTATTTTTCACCAAAGATTTTCAACTAACACTTTTCCAAGTTGGAAGCTAGCTCAGCCATTTAGATCTTTAGCTCACAATGGGGAAATTAATACTTTAAAGGGAAATATAAATTGGATGAAAATTCATGAACAAGATATGTCTAGTAAACTTTTTAAAAATGTTGAAGATTTAAAACCAATTGTAACTCCGGGAAATTCTGATTCAGCAGCATTAGACAATGTTTTTGAACTTTTAATTCATTCTGGAAAATCAATTCCTTTAATCAAACTAATGATGATGCCTGATGCATGGTCAAAAAGAAGTAAGATTTTACCAAAATTTCACCAGCAACTTTTTGACGTTTTAAATAGTACAATTGAACCATGGGATGGGCCAGCCGCAATTTGCGCTACTGATAGCAAGTGGGCCATTGCCGCAACGGACAGAAATGGACTAAGACCATTAAGATATTCTATAACATCTGACGAATTATTATTTGCAGGTTCCGAAACAGGAATGGTTTCTATTCCGGAAGAAACAATTATTGAAAAAGGAAGACTTGGACCGGGACAATTAATTGCGGTTGACTTAAAAACAGGAAAAATTTATAGGGACAAGGAAATAAAAGATTACTTATCTAGGGATTATAAAAAATTTCACAAACAGATATTACACTTTGACAAAAAACTGAAAACTAATACTGAGTTTCCTAATTTTGAAAATGAGGACTTGAGAAAAAGACAATTTTTATCAGGTTATACCATTGAAGATCTTGAATTAATCTTGCATCCGATGGTGGAAGATGAAAAAGAAGCAATAGGTTCAATGGGAGACGATACTCCTGTCGCTGTTTTGTCAAATCACTACCGTCCAATTTCTCATTATTTTAGACAAAATTTTAGCCAAGTAACTAATCCTCCGATTGATTCATTAAGAGAAAATAAAGTGATGAGTCTTAAAACTAGATTTGGAAATTTAGGCAACATTTTAGATTTTGATAACTTAACAAAAGAGAATATTTATGTTCTAGATAGTCCTGTACTATTAAATTCAGAGTTTAAAAAATTTAAGAGTTTTTTTTCAAATAAAATTAAAATAATTGACTGTACATTTAAAACAGACAAATCTTTAAAGCAGAGATTAGAGGAAATTAGATCAGAGTCTGAAATTTCAGTTCGTGAAGGAATCAATCACCTTATACTTTCGGATCAAGAAGCTTCTGAAGAGAAGGCAATTGTGCCAATGATTTTAGCTGTTGGAGCAATTCATTCGAATCTGGTTAAGCTAGGTTTGAGAGGATATTCTTCGATTAATGTTCAAACAGCGGAAGCCATGGACACACACTCTTTTGCTGTTCTGTTGGGAGTGGGAGCCACTACAATAAATCCGTATCTTGTAATAGATAGCATTTACCAAAGATACCAAAAAAAATTATTTGGGAAATTAGATTTTTTAAGTTGTGTCGAGAGATTTAGAAAATCTGTTAACAATGGTCTTTTAAAAATTATGTCAAAAATGGGCATTTCAGTTTTAAGTTCATATAGAGGAGGATGTAATTTTGAAGCCGTAGGTCTAAGCAGAGCTATTGTTGCAGACTATTTTCCGGGAATGATTTCTAGAATATCTGGTGTAGGAGTATTTGGTATTGAGAAAAAAATAAAGGAACTACATAAAAAAGCTTACCAAAGAAATACCACTATACTTCCCATTGGCGGGCTATATAAATATAGAAAATCTGGGGAAGAACATCAATTCCAGGGAAATCTCATACACCTTCTACAGCATTCTGTGGGTACAAAATCCTATGATTCATATAAAAAATATTCAGAAGGAATTCATAACTTAAATCCAATAAATCTTAGAGATCTTCTAGAGTTTAAAAAGAAACATAAACCTATTAGTCTTGACGGGGTTGAGCCAGTAGAAGAAATAATGAAAAGATTTGGAAGCGGAAGTATGTCCCACGGAGCTCTATCAAAAGAAGCTCATGAAACTTTAGCTATCGGTATGAACAGAATAGGAGGCGCTTCTTGTAGTGGAGAGGGAGGTGAAGATAAAAAAAGATATAAGGTTTTAGAAAACGGTGATTCAGCAAGTTCTAAAGTTAAACAAATAGCATCAGCAAGATTTGGGGTGACTATAGAATATCTAAATAATTGTAGCGAAATAGAAATTAAAATAGCCCAAGGTGCAAAACCAGGAGAAGGAGGACAACTGCCAGGTTTTAAAGTTACAAAAGATATTGCGAGATTACGTCATTCTACTAAAGGAGTAACTCTAATATCACCCCCACCACATCATGATATTTATTCTATTGAAGACTTGGCTCAATTAATTTACGATTTAAAACAAATAAACCCAAAAGCTAGGATTGGTGTAAAATTAGTTGCATCAACAGGAATAGGAACTATTGCTGCAGGAGTAGCAAAAGCTAAAGCCGATTTTATTTTGGTCTCCGGACATTCTGGAGGAACTGGAGCAAGTCCTCAAACAAGCGTTAAGTATGCTGGTATACCATGGGAGATGGGACTTACTGAAGCTAACCAAGTTTTAACTTTAAACCAACTTAGACACAATGTTACGCTCAGAACTGACGGTGGAATTAAAACAGGAAGAGATATTGTTATGGCTGCCATGATGGGAGCTGAGGAATTTGGAATGGGAACTTCATCATTGATTGCAATGGGATGTATTATGGTTCGACAATGTCATTCAAATACTTGTCCTGTTGGAGTTTGTACTCAGGATGAAAAACTCAGGGAAAAATTTACTGGTACTCCAGAAAAAGTAGTTAACTTTTTTACATTTGTGGCAATGGAGGTTAGAGAAATTTTAGCTTCATTAGGATTTAAAACGCTTAAAGATGTTATAGGAAGGACCGACCTTCTTGCTCAAGTTAGTAGAGGATCTCCCAATTTAGACGATTTAGATCTAAATCCTTTGCTAGTACAAACTGATCCCGGTAGCCACAAAAGATATTCGAACAACCAATTAGTAAACTCAGTACCAGACAATAATGTTGACGAAAAAGCGTGGTCGAAAATCAAAGATGACATTGAAAGTAAAAAAGATATTTCTTATGAAGGAGATGTAAAAAATACTGATAGGGCAGTAGGAACTAAACTTTCTCATTATGTTTACAAAAAATTCAAAAATAATTTAAAAGAGAGTTTAATCAAAATTACTTTAAAGGGCTCTGCAGGACAATCTCTCGGGGCATTTTTATCAAAATCTATTAAAATAAAAGTTTTTGGAGATTCAAATGATTACGTTGGCAAAGGATTGTCCGGAGGAAAGATTGTTGTTGTTCCGTCAAAATTAAACCAATTTAAGACAACAGAAAATACAATTATTGGCAATACGGTTTTATATGGAGCAACTTCGGGTAAATTATTTGCGGCAGGTAAAGCAGGAGAAAGATTTGCAGTGAGAAATTCTGGCGCAGCATCAGTGATTGAAGGTTGTGACTCTAATGGTTGTGAATATATGACCGGAGGAACAGTGGTAATATTAGGAAGTGTCGGAGATAATTTTGCCGCTGGAATGACGGGCGGTATAGCCTTTGTATATGACCCTAATGATGTTTTCGAGAACTTTGTAAATCCAACTTCAGTTATATGGCAAAAACCCGAAACTAAATATTGGAAAGAAAGATTGGAATCATATTTGGAGGAGTATAGTGTGGAGACGAACTCGGAAATTGCTAAAAAAATTTTAGATAACTTTTCAAATGAGATAAATAATTTTAAACAAGTTTGCCCTGTAGAAATGTTAGATAAACTTGAAAATCCAATTAGCTTAAAACCCAGAATTTCTAAAGCTGTCTAACTCTTTAACGATTTTTTTTAAACTTTTTTTATTGGAAAGACTATGGTCACCTTTTTTAATAATTATAAGCTTTTTTTTAGCCCCAACAAATGTTGCTAAAACTTTTCTTGAAAATGAAGTTGGAACAGAATTATCTTTATCTCCATGAATCATAGTTACATAAATTGATGATTTAATTTTTTTTGATAATACCTTATGTTTTCTTCCATCTTTTATTAATTGATGGGTAATTGGATATTCATACTGTCCATGTTTTATAATGCATACCCCTTTCTGCATGATTTCTTTCTTTATTTTTTTTGTAAATTGCCTCCACATTAATCTTGTTAAAAATTCTGGAGCCGATCCAATACCAATAAAACCTTTGATTTGTTTCTTGAAATATTTGAATTGATTTAAGGCAATCCAAGAACCCATACTAGAACCAATCAAAATAAAATAATTTTTCTTAACTATTTTTCTTATGGAGATTTTAACATCATTAGTCCATTTGCTGATATTCCCCTCAGTAAACTTTCCTGATGATTTTCCATGACCAGAATATTCAATGGCCAAAAAACCTAACTTATTTTTAATTGCATATCTCTTGAATGCCCGAGGTTTTTTTCCTTCAATATCAGACATAAAACCTGGAAGAAAAATTATATACAGTTTTTTTTTGTAATAATTGCCTATATATCTCAGTTTTTTTGTTTTTGATATTTTAAGGTATTTAAATTTTTTCATATAAAGTTTATCCAACTAATCTGTTATTATATATCTTTATTATATGTCATCTAAAATAAAAGTTTTACAAGTTATTCCAAAATTAGGTTACGGTGGAGCGGAAATGGGTTGCTATGATTTGGCACATTATTTACCAGAGAAAGATTGCAAGTCTTATATTATTACAAGCGGCGGACCATTATTAAAGTTTATTCGAAAAGAGAAGGTAAAAGTTTTTAGATTACCGGTTCATTCAAAAAATCCAATCTTAATGATAGTTAATGCTATTATAATTTCTTTTTTAATTTTTTTATTAAATATTGATATTATTCATGCGAGAAGCAGAGCGCCCGCCTGGTCTTGTTGGATTGCTAACTTAATTACAAGAAGAAAATTTGTAACAACTTTTCACGGCACTTATAATTTTAAAAGTAAAATAAAAAAGTTTTATAATTCTATAATGCTCAGATCTGACTTAACAATCGCAGGATCAAACTTTATTTTTGATCATATTCATTCAAATTATAGTAATTTACTTACTTCTAAAAAAAAACTTCTAGTTATTTTCAGAGGGATTAACACTGAATATTATAGCAATTCAAATATTTCGGGCGAAAAGTTAGAAAAAATTAATTCAACTTTGAAATTAGAAACTGAAATTTTTAAAATTCTCCTACCCGGAAGATTGACAAGATGGAAGGGGCAAGAAATGTTCATTGAAGCTCTTAGGCTTTTAAAAACCAAGTATAATAAAACAAAATTTAAAGCAATTATATTAGGCCCTCATCAGGGTCGTAAAGTTTATTTTAAAAAATTACTTTCGATGACAGAAAAAAACCAATTAAAAGATAACATTGTCTTTTTAAGTTTTTATGAAGAAATGCCTGTTGCTTACTATATTGCGGACGCTGTTGTTTCGGCATCCATTGAACCCGAGGCTTTTGGTAGAGTTGCTGTTGAAGCGCAAGCGATGGAAAAACCCATCCTGGCTAGCGACCTAGGTGGTTCAAAGGAGACTATAATTGATGGCAAATCTGGATTTTTGTTTAAAAATGGAAATCCCGATTCCTTAGCAGAACACTTGAACAATATAATTGAAATGGATAAAGACAAGTTGCAATCAATTGGAAATGAAGGTAGGAAAAACATATTGGTAAAATTTGACGTAGAAAAAATGTGTCAATCAACTTTCACTGAATATCAAAAACTAGTTAAACAAAAAAAATAAATGCCAGATATAACTTTAGCTGATGGAAAAAAGTTAAGCTTTAAAAATAAGGTAACCGGTTTAGAGGTTGCTGAGAAGATAAGCAAATCACTTTCAAAACAAGCGCTTATTATGAGTGTGAATGGTGAATTGAAAGATCTAAGTTTTTCAATACAAAAAGACTCTTCAGTTAAAATAATTACCAATAAAGATAAAGAAGGCTTAGATGTAATAAGACACGATGCTGCTCACATAATGGCAATGGCAGTTCAAGAATTATTTCCAGGAACTCAAGTAACAATTGGCCCTATAATTGAAAATGGCTTTTATTATGATTTTGTTAGAAAAGAACCATTCACAAGTGATGATTTAAAAAAAATTGAAAAAAAAATGTCAGAAATAATTGATAGAGATGTAAAAACGAAACGAGAAGTATGGGAAAGAAACAAAGCTATCGCACATTTCAAAAAGATAGGAGAAAAGTATAAAGCAGAAATCATTGAGAGGATACCTGAAAACGAGGAACTCTCAGTTTATCATCATGGAGATACTTGGCATGATTTGTGTAGAGGGCCTCATCTAGCCTCATCGAGCAAAATTGGCAAAGCTTTCAAATTGACAAAAGTCTCTGGTGCATATTGGAGAGGTGACTCCAATAATGAAATGTTACAAAGGATTTATGGAACATGCTGGAGCTCTAAAAAGGAATTAGATGATTATTTACACAGATTAGAGGAAGCCGAAAAAAGAGATCATAGAAAGTTAGGTAAAGAAATGGATTTATTCCATTTTAGAGAAGAAAGTCCAGGTGCAGTATTTTGGCATGAAAAAGGTTGGAATTTGTTTCAGAGGCTTATTGAATATATGAGATTGAAACAAAGAAATGCAGGCTACAAGGAAATTAATACCCCAGAGATTTTGGACAAAGCTTTATGGGAAAAATCTGGTCACTGGGAAAAATTTGGAGAAAACATGTTTACCTCAGAAACTCCAGATGAAAAAATTTTTGCTATTAAGCCCATGAATTGTCCTGGATGCATACAGGTCTTTAACCAAGGACTCAAAAGCTATAGAGACCTTCCTCTTAAATTATCTGAATTTGGTAAAGTTCATAGATACGAACCTTCAGGAGCTCTACATGGATTATTAAGAGTAAGAGCATTTACCCAGGATGATGCTCATATTTTTTGTACCGAAGACCAAATTACTGAGGAGTGTTTAAGTGTAACTAGTCTGATATTAGAAATTTATAAGGACCTTGGTTTTAAAAATGTTTTACTTCAATTTTCAGACAGACCTACAAAAAGGGTTGGAGATGATAAAATTTGGGATAAAGCAGAAGCGGCATTATTAAAAGCAATAAAAAAATCAAAACTAAAATATGAAATTAATAAAGGCGACGGAGCTTTTTATGGACCAAAAATAGATTTTGTACTTCGAGATTCTATTGGACGTGATTGGCAATGCGGAACGTTACAAGTCGACTTAAATTTGCCAGGAAGACTAGGAGCCACCTTTGTAGACAAAGATGGAAGCAAAAAAGTACCAGTTATGCTGCATAGAGCTCTTTTTGGTTCTTTAGAAAGGTTTATTGGAATTTTAATTGAAAATTATGCTGGCAAACTTCCATTTTGGCTCTCACCTTCACAAGCTGTTGTATTACCCATAGCCGAGGAACACAATGAATACGCAAAAAAAATATTTAAAGAACTCTTCAAAGAAGGTATAAAATGTGAAGTGGATTTAAGAAATCAAAAAATTAATTATAAAATTAGAGAACACTCTTTGTCTAAAGTGCCACTTTTATTGATTTGTGGAAGCAAAGAAGTTAAGGGCAAGAGTATTACTATACGAAAACTTGGATCCGAAAAACAAGATACCAAAAAATTTGATAAAGCTCTTAAAGATATTAAATTATTAAACAACCTGCCAATAAATTAAGTGTATAAACCAAACTACTTTCAGAGAAGAACTAAATTTCAAGGACCAAGAACAAACTACAGAATCAAAAGTATTGATGTTCAAGTTATTAATAGCAGCGGAGAAAATTTAGGAACTTTACCAATAAAAAAAGCAATTGAAGCCGCAAAGGAAGAAGGCCTCGATCTAATCGAAATATCTCCAAATGCTAAACCTCCTGTTTGTAAAATTATGGACATGGGTAAATATAAGTACGACATGCAAAAAAAAGCTAGCAAGGCAAAAAAAAATCAGAAAATTGCTGTACTTAAAGAAATAAAATTAAGACCGGGAACCGAGATACATGATTATAATTTTAAACTAAAAAATGCCAAGAAATTTTTAACAAAAGGAGACAAGGTAAAATTTACCGTAAGATTCAAAGGAAGAGAAATGCAGCATGTTCAGTTAGGCAGAGATTTAATGAACAGAATAATCGAAGACACTAAGGATATTGGAAAAGTAGAAGTAAACCCAAAATTTGAAGGTAGACAAATGATTATGATTATTCATCCTAATTAATCATTGTAAACCTAAACCAATATATATATAAATCCGTTACCATGCCGAAGTTAAAAACTAAGAGCTCTGCTAAGAAAAGATTTAGATTGACTAAATCAGGAAAAGTTAAAATGCCACAAGCTGGTAAAAAGCATGGTATGATTAAAAGAACTAATTCACAGATTAGAAAACAAAGAGGCACTACGATAATGTCTAAGCAAGACTCCAAAATTGTTAAATCGTATATGCCATATAGTTTGCGAGGATAATTAAATGTCTAGAACGAAAAGAGGAGTTACTAGCAGGGCAAGACACAAGAAAGTTTTTAAGGCTGTCAAAGGTCAATGGGGCAGAAGAAAAAATACAATCCGTATAGCTCGCCAAGCAATGGAAAAAGCATTACAGTATGCTTATAGAGATAGACGAGCTAAAAAGAGAGAATTTAGATCACTTTGGATACAGAGAATCAATGCCGGCGTTAGAGCAGAAGGTTTAACTTATTCTAGATTTATAAATGGTCTAAATAAATCAAAAATTAAATTGGATAGAAAAGTTTTAGCTGATTTAGCGTATAATAATCCAGAAGCTTTCAAATCACTTGTTAAAAAAGTTCAGTTATCAATAAAATAAACTTGTTTTTTCTTTTACAAAGTTAGAGTAAAAACTAACTAATGGTAGATTTACGAGAAT
>Ga0066850_10002139_pt1 | contig 10034 bp, 10 predicted proteins | sample ETNtaG_4_FD_67282 | JGI IMG/M metagenome (GOLD analysis project Ga0066850, IMG submission 67282) | Marine microbial and viral communities from oxygen minimum zone, Eastern Pacific Ocean - ETNP201406SV67 | ecosystem: Environmental > Aquatic > Marine > Oceanic | place: Pacific Ocean: Eastern... | reverse complement strand
TAGTCCATTGTCCTTTGAAACAATGACCGTCGGCGTTTCCACTCTCGGCGTTACATAGACGGTGCCGTCTGGTGCAGAGGTGATGGCTCCGTGAAGCCCTCCGTCGGTAGTGGCAAGCCCAATTACCTGCCCTCCAGCCTCAAATGTAGCGCCCCCGTCGAAGCTCGTGAAGCAGAAAATACCAGCCAGTTTGTTATAGCAGTAGTAAACTGCTTGATCGTAGAATGCTTGAGAAAATTGCCCACCTAATCCATATCCGCTCCCGGTCCAAGGGCCAGAAGCCAGTTTGATGTGGTCATTAATTGGAGTAGTACCTGAATCATGAGGATTTCCTAGCCATGTTTCTCCATCATCATCACTCCAGCATATCCAAGATGTCTCGAGACCCTGCATCTGAACGTTGAAGATCCGATCAGTCACCGGGTCAACCCACCCCCATGGGTCATTTGTCTGGAAAGCACAAAGAGGGCCAGTAACATCCTCCCATGTTCCTCCATGATCGCAGGAGCGCATGACTTTCTCAAATGCGATAAAGAATATGCAACCACTAGATGTGACTCCTATGCTTGGCTCGGCACCGTCTTCTCCAACGTCACTGAAATTGAAGCTCAGGGAAAGGGGCAAGTCCTCAACTGGTAGTCCGTCGGGCCCTGTGACGAAGGTCCCTTCAGGGATAACCTCAACTTCATCCTCATAAATCCCTTCGTCATTCTGAAGACAGCCGGAGAGAGCAACTAGAATCATCATCAGCGCTGTAGCCAACGCCGGCACATGGTTCTTCATTAGTACGCTTCTGAAAGGTCACCGTCTTGAAACCTTCTTAATCCGTTACCGATATTTGACAACAGGGAAGGGGAGAAAATTTCCATCCCTTGTCCTACCTTGTTCATCAGTTGGGCCCAGGGGTGTCAATCTTCTCTGCTAGCATCAAACCGCCCAGAGCCATGTAGAGTAGCATGGTCACGGGGAAGAGGATGTTGAATATCTCCTGCTCCAGGTCCCCGATGAACAGGATCATGGTGTGAGCGAACCCTACTGGCATCAGTAAGCCGAATGCGCTCTCGGTCATGTTCTCCGGCATCTTCAGGCCGACGTGCGCCATGCCCAGGCATATCATGGAAAGGCCCCAGACTACCGGGGTGAGCATCCAAATGCTGTACGCGGCCGTGAACCCGATCTCCGCTGCCGCGTCCCTGGCGGCCTGGCTCTCGAAGATGGCCGTGGTGTCGTTCGTGATCACGATGACAGCCGCCTGGGCGCTGAATCCGATCAGGAAGAGTCCGAAGGTGCCGAAGATGAACAGGTCAGCCATGTTCAGCAGCTGCCTAGACATCCCATCCGCCCCCTGCTTCATGTCCATCGATAGCAGGTGCAACGAGGAGAAGACCAGGCACATACCCAGGACTCCCAGTGCGGCGAGCGGGAGCGAGGCGTCGGCGCTGAGTAGGCTGACGGCTTCCGAGCCGACTTGGTTGGTGATGGGCCAAGATGCGTATCCAGCGAATAGCATCAGTGGCCCCAGTACAAGCGTTATTGGTGTCAGATTTCTAGTCATGGTCGAATGTATACATCCAACCAATATAAATTAAATCCAACATTAGGGCGTAAAACGTGACTTTTCTACGTTTTCAGCATTTGTCACCCATGCTTCGCATTTAGCTTCCAATCAACTTGTAATCGTCAGAAAGCGGTGTAGCTCCAGTTTCGGTAGAAATTATCTGTCCGTCTTTGAAACGATGGAATGAGAGAACTGCTTCAGATGTAGAGCCATTGGAAAAGTGTGCTATAGCGTGTTCGACACCAACCTCTTCATTCTCATAGAGGACCCTGTGCCCCTCAGTAATGACGGCTCCACTACCAGCAAATGATAGAACATCATCCTTCTTCATGACACTATCCCCAACATGAGGCGTAAAGGTGAATTCGTCGTGTAGGAGTCTGTCAAGAGCATCGGCATCTCCAGCTTCAAAGGCGGCTTGATATTCGGCAAGTATGGACATGTTCCGTTCGAGAAGATCATCATGTTTAACTGATAGCATTTGGATCTCTGTAAACTAGAGTCGGGTTTACCATTTTTCTCGTCAAACTTGATGACTACCACCTTGTCCGAGGTTTGTGGGCAATCCAATGATTGAAACTTCATCGCAGGGGCATTTAATTGACATTCTGTCAATATTACATCCTAAAGCAAAGAAAAACTCACTGCGTAGAATGATTGACCATGGACGTGTGCTGATTGATGGGAAGAAGGCCACTCGAGCCAAGGAAATTATCTCCGCTGGAGCGGTCATTGAAACGCTTTCAAGAATCGAAATCGAAGGGTCATCTAGGAGAAAAAATTCTGAAATACCAGACCCTTTGATCATTTACGATGACTCAGAATTATTGGTTGTAGAAAAACCACCAGGACTCCTTTCCGTAGCGACTTCAAGGGGCGAGTCAGATACAATGTTTGATCGTGCACTGATTTGGTCCTCAAGAAAACACTCCTCTAGATTACATCTTGTTCATAGATTAGATAGAGAAACTTCGGGTTGTTTGTTAATGGCTAAATCTCCAGAAGTTAGAGACATGCTTCAAAGACAATTCAAAGATCGTACCATCGAGAGAATCTATCATGCAGTTGTTTTTGGCAAACCAGCTAATGATTCTGGTGTGGTAAAATCTCGGATACAAGAGACAAGAGACAAGAGGGTAAGGTTAGTCCCAAAGGGGAGTAGAGCTGGAAAGGAAGCAATAACTAATTGGAGAGTGGAACATTATGGACCAGTTCATAGTATGATTAGGATAAAGATTGATACAGGAAGGAGAGCACAAATCAGACTTCATATGAGCGAACTTGGCTGTCCCGTAGCAGGAGACACAAGATACGGCCGTGGCAAGGCTAGTGTTAACAGGTTGTGTTTACACGCCTCAGAACTAGAATTTGAACATCCGAACGGACAAAGAATAAGAGTTAAGGGCGACATTCCTGCCAAACTATTATCAGAATTGAAACGTAAATCGTTGTAATCTTCAACTGCCTTCTTCTTTGTAAATCTCCGCTGATTTAATTGAAATCAGACAATGACCTTTCGATGGTTTCACAAGTGCTAGTAGTGGCGCACAGCCATGACAGAACCAATCGTTGAGGAAGAGGCTACTTCGGGTGTGCAGAAGGATCTGTTCCCCGAAAGAGTAGTAAATGGCCTGCCTACAATGTACTGCTTCGAAACATGCCCTTTCTGCTTCAAGGTCAAGGCACTTCTTGGTTCTAGGGGTATTGAGTACTCAAAGGTCGAGGTAGATCCAACCTTCAAAACTCAGTTGAAATGGTCAAAATGGGGAAAGGTCCCCGTTTTCGTCGATGTCGACGGTACCCAAGTCAACGACTCCAACTACATTCTCCATTACATCGATTCCAATGATTCAAATTCATTCCCTCGAATGGGCGAAGATCCTGATCAGGATCGTTGGATGAACTTTTCCAACAATATTCTAGGGAAGTCCATAGTAGCAGTAATCTATAGCTCCTACAGAAACTCAGTACAGGCTCTTGATTATGTTACAAGGGTTGACAATTTCTCATTCGGCAGCCGTCTGATAAACAAGTGGCTAGGGGCATTCATCATGCGAATGGTGGGAAAGAGTAGAGCGAAGGTTTTCGACCTTTCACCTCGTGAAAATCTTCAGTACCAACTAGATGAGATGTCCAGTGGAGTAATTGGTGACTTCTTCGGTAATGATGAACCTAATGGGGCAGATTACGCCAACTTCGGGATACTTCGATCGATGCAGGGACTGAATGGTTTCGACATAGTCGAGAGCCACCATGTTGTTTCAGAGTGGTACGAAAGGATGCAGAAACACTCGGGCGTTTTCTAACCATGCCATAGGGTAAACAGTGGGATGAATTTATGATGAATTTTGTCTTTTAGCACGATTCCTCTTCCATCTTTTGTACCCAGGGCGTTGCCATTTTATTTCTTTAAGAATACATACCTTGCCTGAAAAAAATTGAAATTATGAACTATCGATAGAAATTCAACTAAGGAATGAAACATTTGTCAGATCTTCACTCATTTTCCACAAAAGAATTGAATCATCCAAATCCATTGCTTTGGAATTTATCGAAGCCCTACCCGTCCATCCTCGAGCCTCAAAGAGGCCAGTCGTACCCCAATATGGATAGGACAAAGCATCACTTTCTGTAGCGGCATAAAGAGTCGGAGCAGCTCCCCTCTGTGCAGAAATTGCTATGAAGAAATTCAGAAATTTCCAGAAAGGTGAATAGCGTTGGAGTTCAGTCGCAGAATAACCAGGATGACTGCACAAAGATCGAATTTTCGAACCACTTTCTTTCAATCTACGTCCTAACTCTAGAGAGAAGAGAATGTTTGCCAATTTACTTTGACAATACATGCCCCATTTGTCGTACCTTTTCCTCTTCCCATTCAAGTCTTCAAAATCTATCGATCCCATGTTGTTTGCTATACTGGAGACAGTGACAATTCGAGATGACTCCCCTTCAAGTATTGGCAGAAGATGTGCAGTTAGAGCAAAATGCCCCAAGTGATTTGTCCCAAATTGCAACTCAAAGCCATCCTCTGTTATTGTCTTAGGGGGAATCATTACGCCAGCATTGTTTATGAGGATGTCAACTCTACTCTGGCGCGAGAAAATATTATTCGAGAAATCTCTGATGCTAGATAGGCTGGCAAGATCAAGCAACTCGATAATTAGATCGGCATTTGGAAAGCTCTCGACAATCCTCATCTTCGCCGAATTGGCCTTTTTCAGATTTCTACAGGCAAGAATTACGGTTGCCCCCTTTGCCGCCAGTCCTTGGGCGATGTGGAAACCGATTCCAGTGTTAGATCCAGTCACAATGACAACTTTGCCGGTTTGGTCAGGCATCTGACTTGCTTTCCACTTCATCTAAGCTCCCCCTTCAGTAATTCTCAGATTCTTACTTGGACGAAATCTCCTTGGACTCTGGTTTCAAAAATTTCCAAATCCTTCTTTTTGGATAGCAAACCAACCAACTTCCCAAAAGGGGGAAACAAAGGAAAAGGTGACCACTCTAGCAGACGCCCGTCTTCTAGGGAATGTGTGGTCTGATGAAGAGGACATCTGATGCAACCATCCTTAACTTTAGATCCCCAAGAAAGTGGCCATCTCATATGCCTGCAAAGTCCTTCTGTGGCTATGAAAAAACCGTCCAATTCTGCGACCATCACCACTCTTTTTCCAATATTGACCATCTTCTTCTTACCAGGACGCATTTTTGTCAATCTTACAGCGTCCACCCAATTCATAATATCATTAAGGTAGCATGGCCTATTAATTCTAGCATTCCTCTGAGCACAGGTAATTATAGGCAGAATGCCCCACAGATTATCATGGATGCAGGCCTAAGAAACAAGATCGTATTAGTTACTGGTGGGGCAGGTGGTATAGGGCATGCAATATGTAGGAAGTTTGCAGACCAAGGGGCTAGAGTTGTAGTTCACTATTACAAATCTGAAAATGATGCCGTGGAACTTGCTCGAGAGATCGATGGTGCTTCTGTATATGCAGATTTACGAAATTACTCGGAAGCCAGTGAAATGATCGAATCAATAAAATCGAAAGAGGGTTCACTAGATATCTGCGTCGCAAATTCAGGCGTATACCCTAGTCAATCTAAGCCCTTGTGGGAAATAGATGAAATCCGATGGAAATCCATTATTTCATCAAATCTAGGAGTTACCGTCAATACCGCTAGAGCATTCCTCAAACTCGCGTCAACTGTAAATTCAGGATCCCTAGTGCTTGTTGGATCAACTGCAGGAATCTATGGAGAAGCTGGCCATTCAGACTATGCAGCAGCGAAGGGTGCAATCACATCGGGTCTACTGATGTCATTGAAGAATGAGGTTTCTGGCATGGGCACAGTTCGTGTCAATGCTGTTGCCCCTGGATGGACTCTGACCCCGAGAAAGGCTGAAATGGGGTTGGATGAGGAAATTATGCAGAGGGCGAAGTCGACAATGGCTCTCAAGAAACTGGCGATGCCGGATGACGTGGCCAATGCAATTGTTTTACTTTCATCTGATAATTTATCAGGTCACATTACGGGCCAGACAATTGAGGTGGCAGGAGGGATGGAAGGCCGAATTATTTAGCCAAGATTGTCATATTGTGAGAACTAGAATTTATCGAGAAGAGGCGAAAATAGATGTCAATTACAAATCGGAAGGAAGCAAAGTCGATTAGAAGACACGACATCGACTGGTTACGCGTAATCCTTTTTGGACTACTCATACCTTTTCACGTTGCAATCGGTATTTATTGGTCAACCTATGGGGCAGAAATCAATCCAAATTTCGATGAAATCAGGGAAAGCAATCAAGCAGAGTTTGTCGGAGAAAGCAATGACTATTCCTCCGAATCAGTAAGCAATACGAGTATGATTTTACATTGGATGCATCAATGGAGGCTTGCAGCTCTGTTCATGATTTCAGGAATGGGCACATCATTCGCTTTTCGTAGTAGGCCGTGGAAAAAATTCCTCAAAGAGAGATGTCAGAGACTGTTGATTCCAATGTTCTTTGGTGCCTGGACCATGGGATTTGCTGGTTCGGTAATTTTGGGCGAAGAAGAAATGAACCCTGTCGGACTTTCAATTTCTTTTTTTTCTGGAATTATCTGGAGGTCCCTCATATTCTGGATTCCGATTTTTGGAAAGATAATCGCACTTGGCCATCTTTGGTTCCTCTGGAATCTATTCCAATATTCTCTAATAATGACTCCAATCTTCCATTTAATCAGCAATAACCCAGAAGGGCAATTGGCAAGAGCAATCCAATCGCTATTCACCATTAGGTTGGGGTTGGGAATTCTTCTGTTGCTCCCTCTTATCCTAGTTCTTACCGAAGTAATATTCAAGCCATTTTTTCCAGGCTTCGTGGGTGTTGGATATGAATGGCTGTGGTTTTTGGTGTTCTTCGCCTTTGGATATTTCTGCATTACTGCCAAGGATCAGTATTACGAGTTCATTGAGAAGTATAGGATTATAATTTCCCTATTCACAATTCTACTGACAGTTGCATTTGTATGGCTTCGCTTAGAGCAGCATAGTTCTGGAATACCATATGTCGATGGAGGTTGGCTCGAGGATGGAATTTTCCACAGTAGAATGACGTTATTAGCATGTTTAGTTCATAGTTTCCATGCATGGTTTTGGTGCCTTACGTTATTCTCTTGGGCAGCGCTCCTACTGAACAAACCTAGTAATAATCTAGCATATATGAATCAGGCGGTTTATCCATTTTATATCGTGCATATGCCTCTAACCTTTGCCGGACTAAAACTCTCCTCTGAATTCGAACTGAATAATTATCCCGCTGTAATTGCTTCATCCTCATTCGTCGTTCTTTTTTGTTGGGTATTCTTTGAGATGGTGAGAAGAAGCGAGACAACCAGATTCCTTTTCGGAATCAAGAGCAGTAAGAAATTAGTATCACCTGAGAAACAAATCTGAAAATTGGGTCATTCCGATTTTATCATGTTGATAGCGTCTTCAAAAAATCTAATAGCTATCAGACAACAAGCTTCTTCATGCATCCAGTGACAAAGATCACATTTGGTCTTGGAGTTGCTAGCTTACTTGCAGGAATTGTGCTATTGGTATTTGCAGGAGTGTCTGCCGCTGACTCCGCAGGTTTTGAAATAAAGGACTCAAACAGCGCTACTCTTTCTATAATAGACGAAGATGGGTTAGGGGATTTCGGCTTTATCTTCTATGTAGAAGGGGAATATATCGATGAAGATAATGACGGGGAATGGGATCACTGTTCAGATATCGAGATTTCAATCCTTAATAAACCAAAAACTAACTCTGATTGGGATGAACGGCTTGACGGAGATTTCTACTTCCAGTCTTCCCAGGAAGGCCCCAAGAACTGTGATGTTACTTATCCTAAGGACATCAGCCATCCCGGTTACGTTAAGGTCGGTGGTGCCTGCTTAGCCTGCTTCTCTGGAGAGTTTGAGTTCGCATCTAGTCAACCAGTCTCGGTCGTTAATGCCGATGTGGCCATAGGAGACTTCATTTCTGCATTCTTATCTGGTTTAGGGGGGAGCTCATGTCTTTGCTGTGGAATAATCCTGCTCATCATTGGATTAATTCTGGCTTTGACTCTAAAGCATGAGCCACCACCACCAGTAATAGAATTCGACCATGAAGGCAAGATTGCGGCAACAGAATCTGAAAGAAACACTTTGTAACCTCTGATGGCCCTGAGGAAGCATCCAAAGACGATTCTTACGACCAAGTTCAGACATTGTTTGAGCAGACTGGGAATTAGGAGAAAAATTTCTCTTTAACGATAAAATAGATTCAGTAAAATGCCGTATTGCTGACAAAATTTATAATATCATTGCGATATCAAATAGATATCTTTATAATATCATTGCGTAACCCGATGACATGAACGACAGCGTTATTGGAAATAATAAAAATGAACCAATCTATAGAGATATAGATGCTAAATCAATAAATGGATTTTTAGGATTACTTCTCCACATTCTCTTAGGATTTTTTAACGTGATTATCATGGCTGCTGGCCCGGTGGGAATACTTGTAATCATCACCGGTCCTCTATGGGTCGTGATGTGGAACAGCTATGTCATCGTTAACCCCAATGAAGCGGTAGCTGTTCAGTTCTTTGGAGAATACAAAGCAACTTTGAAGAAGGAGGGTTTCCAATTTTTCCTCAATCCACTATACCAAAAATCTAGAGTTTCCATGAGGATAAACAACTTCGAATCAAACAAATTGAAGGTAAACGACGTTAATGCAAACCCCATTGATATTGCCGCAGTCGTAGTCTGGAGAGTATATGATGCTGCGGAGGCATTGTTTGAAGTAGAGAGCTACGATCATTTCGTGCAGATTCAGAGTGAGGCAGCCCTACGTGAAATGGCAACCAAATACCCATACGATGCAATAGAAGAGAAAGACATCGGGGGAATAACACTTTCAAGCAATCAAGACATTATTGCTGGAGAGCTACAGACTTCCATTGAGAACAGATTATCAAGAGCTGGAATCGATGTATTGGAGGCCAGAGTAAGCTATCTTGCATACTCGACCGAAATCGCCCAGGCAATGCTTAGGAGGCAACAGGCAAGCGCAGTTGTAGCTGCTCGTCGTGAAATTGTTGATGGTGCCGTTGGAATGGTTGAACTTGCCTTGGAGCAACTCAGTACTAAGGGCATCATTGAGCTAGACGAAGACAAGAAGGCGACAATGGTCAGTAATCTACTGGTCGTGTTATGCTCAGAAACAGACACAACACCTGTGGTCAACACTGGAACTTTGTATCAATGAAGGCCGAGGTTTCCCTTAAAAAAGGTGAATCATTTTGAAGAAGAAACTACTGATAAGGATTGACCATAAAATCCATGATTCAATCAAAAAATGGGCAGAAGAAGAAATGAGATCTGTAAATTCTCACATAGAATTCTTGCTCAGAAAAATCATCAGCGAGAAAAACAGATGAGTAATTTAAGATAGGCTAGTTTTCCTTCATTTAGTCGAAAATCTATGACTAAGTCCAAATGCATGGGAATTTTTCCCCGTCCATGAGTGAAGGGCCACAGAACACAGTACTTAGGAACCAGATTGACGCCTCTACAGGTGGTTTCTATGCATCATTGATAGCTGGAGGGCTGATGCTAGGTTACGCAATTTATTATGTAACAGTGGCCAATGTAAGTAATGACTACTCATTCTTAACTATGGGGATAATCACTGGGCTTTTCGCACTTGGAATAATTGCACTACATGAATGGTTTCGTCATTCAAAGGGAGTTGGAAGAGGGGAGAACGCTATCGAGGAATATGCTGGAGCGACAGGAGTTTTGCTCGCATCACTCTCTGCAGTTTGGCTTTCTCGATTCACCGTCTTCTTTGCTGGACCCGAGAATGGATGGATTGAGATCCAAGAAGGAGAGGTTTGGATGCCAATCTGGCTTTCCACTCTACAGTCAGTTGGAATATTATTTGT
>Ga0066850_10002130_pt1 | contig 10051 bp, 4 predicted proteins | sample ETNtaG_4_FD_67282 | JGI IMG/M metagenome (GOLD analysis project Ga0066850, IMG submission 67282) | Marine microbial and viral communities from oxygen minimum zone, Eastern Pacific Ocean - ETNP201406SV67 | ecosystem: Environmental > Aquatic > Marine > Oceanic | place: Pacific Ocean: Eastern... | reverse complement strand
GCCCAATGCCAATTTCTGTGGAAACCTCCATAAAATCATCAAATTTAGGCCATTTGTCCTGTAAGAAAATTTCACCATTTGGGTATTCCATCTGCCACAAATCGGTGTATCCACGGTGAGTGAGGAAAAGAGCAGATACAAAACCGGCTACTTGGCCTTCAACCTCCGCATCCTTCAGAGTCCAGCCCTCAGCTGCAGAATGTTCTGCCAGTTTTTCTGAGACTTGTTGAAGTGTAGCAGGCGACCCATCAGGACTTGATGCCCGAAGAGCCTCCCAGCAACGACGGATGTCCTCTTCCAAATCCTCTTTGTGCATTCTTGTGGTCACATTTGACATCCAATCAGATACCTCTGCAGCGTGTTTTATTCTGCTGGCTTCACGGATTCGGCGTTCCTCGACATCTTGATGGGCCCCTTGTAATGACATAAGCAATTCAGTCAATGTGACAGGGCGGCCCTCCTCACGCTTGACCCGTCCATCGAGGAGGTGGGGTAGTGTGTCAGTGGTTTGGCCTGTGATAATCCCTACACTGAAATTGTATTCTTCGTCCTCAAACTCGGTTTGCCAACCTTCCAAGGCCCAAGGATCATCTTCCCAGTCATCCTCAGCACGTTCTGCACGGTCAAGCAATGTAGAGGCTTGTCCATGGAGTACCTGCCAAGCCATGCGTATCAATCGACCACACGTTGGGAGATCTACATTTTCAGCATCCTTTGTACGCATATTGAATTGTTCAATGAAAACGGACAAATCTACATCCCAAGGGTCTAGAGTCGCATCATTGAACATTTGGAAAACAAGTGCTACTGAACGGTCAAAGGGGTCAACGAGACTTTGATGTTCAGCACTCTCTAAATCTGCGATTTCCAATAAACGATCTATGTAACGATGTTTGTCCAAATTTGATTCATCTTGCTCGCCAAGTAACTGCTTGACGATAGTTGCCTGCATATCACGGGTCTCAAGTAGAGACATCGAAATCACTCCTGTTCCTCGATTTCAGGAAGTTCTGACTCCTCAACTGGAACTTCAGTTTCATCCTCAGATTCCTTTTCATCAATTTGGCGTTGCCATTCGTTCCTCTCGTCCATGTCTTCTTTCTCATCTAAAGCTCGTTCCGCAAGAGAAACAATGGTTTGAGGCGATTCATTTTCATCTTCTGGTTCGTCTGAAGTTTCAACACTGACATCCCCTGCCTCATCTTCTGGTGCAACGGCCACTCCATCAAGTAGAGAACCGCCTAGGCTTGCAGGAGAGGGTAATTCTTCTGGAACTGATGCCATTTTCGAAGGATCAGGTAGGTCTTTGGTGAGTTTTGCCTTCTTGGCCAAGGTGGCTTCTGCAGCCTTAAGTTCAGCTTCAGCAGCCTCGCCCAATTCAATGGCCTGGTCTCGATCGAAGTCTGTAATTCGACGGCTGCAACCATCACCTGCGTGGGTGATGCCGATGTGGTGATCTGCAAGTTGAAGACTGACCTTCCGAAGTGTAACCATGATGAATTGGGCACGTTGACTACGCAATCTGCACAGTCTTGCAATATGTTCAGCATTGTATGCATCAAGGTTCTGATCAACTTCATCAAAGTAGTAGAATGGACTTGGTTCGTAATCCTGGATTGCGAAAATCAGTGCGAGAGCAGCCATGGATTTTTCACCACCAGATAACAGACTGAGTTTACTCTTACTTGATTTGCCCCGTGGTTGACACCACATCTCTAGGCCACCAGTGAACGGGTCCTTCTGATTCTCAAGCCGTAATTCTGCTTTGCCACCATCTGACAAACGATGGTAAACTCGCTTGAAGTTCTCGGAGACAATATCCAATACTGTAGTCAACCTAGATTTGCGTTCACCCTCCAACTTTTCAGTCAGTTGGATGAGGTCGGTGCGACGCTTTCGCAGAACTGAGGAATCATCCGAAATCCGACCAAGTCGTTCTTCAGCCTCGTCATATTGCTCAATGGAAAGCATGTTCACATCTCCTAAGTTTGCAATTCGACGCTCGATATTGCGTACACTGGATTCAGCATCGCCCACACTGGGTAGATCAACATCTTCAGATAGGGGTTCGATGTTCTGAGATGCCATGTCTTGAGTGAGTTCTTCCAAGAGGCGACGCTTACTCTCAATCTCTTGTGAAAGTTCATCACAGCGATTGCGTAGAGATTCTCTTTTCCCACTGTTCTGTTCAAGTGCTGCCTTGATTCCAGCACGATCTTCACGGAGTGATTTTGATCGCTCATTGAGTTCCCGGTGTTCTTCAGCAACTTGTTCGTGGGCTTCAGAAACTGTACTCAATTCACCATTTAGGTTTTCAATTTCGGCATTCAAATCCTCAATTCGTGCTGTACCTTTCTCTACAATCAAGGTTTGTTCGGAAATCCGACGCTCAATGTCGTTTACATTGTGTTGCAATAGTTCCGTGTTGGCATTTCCTGTAGCGAGTTTAGACTCGGCATCAATCTTGGCTTGCATTGCAGCGACCCGTAATTCATCACTGGCCCGAAGGCGTTCCGAAAGGTGTTCTGGCGAAGAAGATAGAAGATTCTCGGATGCATCTTTTCTGACTGTGACCGCATTATCATATGCACTTGTTGCAGCATCTGCACGGTCCTGTGACTTCCGATGTAAGTTCTTGGATTCCGTAAGTTGAGCATTACACACCTTCACCTTATCTTCAGCAGACTCAAAGTCAGCGTTAGCTCTCTTCATGTCTTCTTGCCATGCTCGTAGTTTGAGACTGGAATCGTCGCCACCCAAGCCGTTGATGTGTTCACGGAGTCGGTGCTGGTTCTGACGTGTTTCTGCTAGGGCTGCATTGACTGTTTCAGATAGGATCTCAAGGCGACTGAGTTCTGTTTCAGCCTGCTGCACGGCATTCATACCTGCAATATTCCCTCCAAATTGTGGCCTGCGCCCCCGAACGGCACCGCCAACCATCGCCCCACTTGCCTCGGTAATGCTACCATCAAGGGTGACCATTCGAACACCACCCATGTGTCGGCGCGCAGTTCCCATGTCGCGAACAATCAGAGTGTCGCGAACAGAGTGCTTGACTGCCGATTCAATAGACTCGTCGAATTCAAGAAGATCAAAGGCAAAACCGACGACTCCGTCTTGACGGGCAGTCATGACTGCTTTACCACCTGGTCTGCGGACTGTGAGTTTGTTCAAGGGCAAGAATGTTGCACGGCCGGCGCGATTATCGCGTAGCCATTTGATGCAAGTGGCTGCTGTTTCATCATCACGTACGATGATGCTATTCATCCCACCACCCAATGCAAAGGCAAGAGCCTCTCCGTGTTCAGCATCCTTTGGTTCACACAATTGTCCAAGTGGCCCTAGAATTCCAGCGACTTGGCCTGAGTCTTTGAGAGACATAATTGCAGAAACTGCTTGAGCAAGTCCTGCTTTGGAACCAGATTTATTCTCCATTTCACCCTGGGCGCGGGCCAATGATCGTTCAGCCTCACGGACTTGTCGTTCAACATCATCAGTTTGTTCCATCAGTGTACGTTCTTGTCTTTGGAGGCGAGTGAGTTCTTCAGCCAACTTTGACTTATCATCGACTCCATTTGCCACTTGTAGGTCTTCACCAACCAATTGTAGGTCATCACGTGTAAGGCGAGCATCCGCAAGAGACTCTTCAAGTTCAGCGAGGCGTTCCTCAGACATTGTCACTTGATTGAGTGCACGATCGGCCTCAAGAGATGCAGTAACTCGGGATTCATCCGCCTTTGTCACTTCTTCAGTGGCCTTTCCAAAGGCACGATTGAGGTCGTGGGTTGCACGGTCACCACCTGAAATCGCATCTCTTGCTGCCTTTTCTTCGGCAGCTGCCGACTCCATATCTTCATCTGCCTTGACCAAGGCATCTTTTGCCTCGGTAAGCCCAACTTGGTGATTGTCAAGTGCCTCTTTGGCGTTGGATTGTTCTTTATTGAGTACTTCAATTTCATCCTGTGCATCTTCAATCGATGTCTCTGTGTCTGAAATTCGATCTTTACGTGTTTCAACATCAACATGCAATTTACGTAGACGTTCCCCTAGTGCTTTCCCATCGTCACCTAGGACTGAATCGAGTTGGCGTTCAATATCTGCAATTTCATCATCTAACTCCAATAATTCAGCATTTGTTTGGCGAATTGATTCTGATAAATCCTCAATTCGGGCAAGATATCCAGTTCGTTCATCTGCAATCATCTGGATGTCATTCAACCTTGACCGGTGTTTTGCATGGGTTGCTGTGACTCTAGCATTTTCAAGTGCTTCTAGTAAGCTGCGATATTTCATCGCCTGCTCGCGTTCCTTGCTTAGGGTTTTGAGGCGAATTTTGAGTTCATCTTCCAACAGTGTAATTCTCTCAAGATATTCTTCAGCCTTCTTTCGTTGACGATCGGCTCGCTTGATTTCATCATCGTATGCTGTGACGCCAGCCACATCGTCGAGGACCTTTCTGCGATCACGGGTGGTCATGGTTGCCAAATGTGTGACATCGCCTTGAAGGACGATGTTGTAACCATCGCCCCGGGCCCCTGCCTCAGTGAGTATTCTTCGGAATTCAGTACTGGTTGAACTTCGTTCGTTGAGATAGTAAGCAGTGACTGAATCATTCTTGCGATTCAATTTGACTGTGCGAGTAAATCGAACTTCATCAGCATCTACACGGAGGCGTCGTTGCCCTGAGGAGTCGGTTGTATTGTCGAAAACCAATGTCGCTGTACATGAGCGGGCTGGCTTGTCCTTCTTACCCCCATTGAAAATCAAATCCTTGACATTCTGTGCTCGTAGGCTTTTGGCACTTCGAGGTCCAAGAACGAATTGTATTGCATCCCCACAGTTGCTTTTTCCACTTCCATTGGGCCCAGTTATAGCAGTGAAACCTAATTCATACGGTATCACCACTTCACCCTTGAACGACTTAAAATTCTCTAACTCAATTGACTTCAGAAACATCCCATCTCACCTTTTTGTGTATCCTGAAATACACACGATAGCACCCCCTCTGATTTCCGACCACCTTAAACACTGTGCTTCGCGCACGCGAGGAAAGTCCGATTTCAAACCTAGATTTGTCGAGCCGTGATGCGTTTAGGAATCAACTCAAAGAGCCGCTGAATCCACACTGGCCACAACCCTCGCCATTGCAATAATGACACGTTCGACCTACGCCATCACCCCAATCACCATCTGCACCAACTTGGAATGGGTCCTCAAATGCATCCAACATTAGGGCTCGACGTAGATCGCCTACAGAAAAATCACTGCCCAAATGGCGCTCGGCAGGCCCCTTGAACTTGCGTGCCCCTGTATGGGAATGGCTGCCGGACCCTGACCTGCCACGTTTCCTCAGTGAACCGCCCCACAATGACAACAACAATGCAATTGTAAGAATAATGATTGACATTCCACCAGTCAATGGGAATCCAATGAGTTCCCCTGCGTCCAGAGGCTCCCCATTTTCGGTCAGCATACCAAAGAAGTCGGCGATTCCAACCAACGCCACAAGTGTTCCAATTCGTTGCAGCATCTTACCTCGACGTTCTGCACGATTGGGCTTTTTCTTGTTGGAAAACAATGACCTGAGTGAATTCCAAGACAAAATCACACCCATACCCAGAAGGATGGCATCAAGAGGTTCCCATACACCCAGGGGTTGAAGGCAATCAGAAATACCAACACTGTCCAAATCTGCTTGTATTGAACCTTCATTACAAGAACCGCTGAATACCATGGTCAATACTAATTTGTGCATCTCACCGCTGCCCATTTGATAAAATCCAATCAATAGATTCCAGAGCGTTAGTACAGTAAAAAGTAGGCCGACCGCAAGTTTCACGATGTGCTTACCTCGACCCATTGACCTCATTGTATACCGGACGAGTATTATGACTATCGACGGGTTCCCCCATGTAGGATAACGTTGAATGCAATAATGCCAACCACGGAACCATCGGGTGGGGCTTAATGGTCGATGTCGTGGTGGTCGGTTCAGGTATCGCTGGTTTGTTTGTCGCAACCCGCTGTGCTCGTTCAGGTTTATCCACCCTAGTTGTAACCAAGAAGAATCTCGCAGATTCATCCACGAATTGGGCTCAAGGTGGAATTGCTGCTGCGATGTCAAACACTGATTTAGAGGCGCATATCAATGATACAATCGAAGCAGGTTGCGGCCTTAGTCAATCGAAAATTGTTGAAATGGTTGTGAATGAAGCAGCCTCTAGAATTGAAGATCTAGTGGCCTCTGGGGTAGAATTTGATTCTAATGAAGGTGAATTTGATTTGGCAATGGAAGGGGGACATTCATCAAGACGGATCTTACACGCAAAGGATGCAACCGGTGCCGAAATTGAACGAGCACTGATTGTCGAAGCACATGCCTCCCCGAATCTAGAGTTATTGGAATCACATATGGCAGTAGACATTATTCTGAAAGAAAAGGATGCTGAAATCAAAGGGATTGCTGGCATTTGGGTCCTCACACCAGAAGGAGAAGTTGAAACAATCTCTGCCAAATCAATCATTATTGCCACAGGTGGAGCGGGACACATATATCGGCAGACAACCAACCCTCCTGTTGCAACTGGCGATGGTATCGCGATGGCCCATCGAGCTGGAGCTGTGGTTCGAGACTTGGAATTTGTCCAATTTCACCCAACTGCACTGGAACTCTCTGGGGAACGACCCTTTCTTATTTCCGAGGCACTGAGGGGACATGGGGCAGTTCTAATGACTACAGAAGACATGGAAGAATGGAATCGAATGGGAGGAGACCCCTCACAATTTTCGTTCATGCTCAAATATGACCCCAGGGGTTCATTGGCAACCCGAGATATCGTCGCTAGAGCCGCCGATCAAGAAATGAAGAGAAGTGGAGAAAACAATGTTTGGTTGATAACATCCCATCTTGATACGACTAGTATCCAAGAAAGGTTTCCAACCATCAATGCTCGATTAAGGAAACATGGTTTGGACCTAGGAATTGACCCGTTACCAGTAGCACCTGCTGCCCACTACATGGTAGGGGGAATTTCGGTTGATGAAAATGGACTTGCAAGGCAATTTCCAACTTGTTCAAATGAAATCCAGTACCCTGGTCTATATGCGATTGGAGAGGCGGCATGCACGGGTCTACATGGAGCCAATAGGTTGGCATCCAATAGCCTTCTAGAAGCAGTTGTTTTTTCCCATAGATGTGCAGAGCACGTAATTGCAAATTTCACAAAAAGTACGGATGGAGTCGAGTTGCCAAAATGGCGAGCAGATGGATTATCTGATTTAGTCGAACATACACCCCTTAGAAGTGACCGAATTGCCCTACAATCAACCATGACAGATGATGTAGGACTCGTCAAACGAAATGCCAGATTACAAAGAGCCCAGAGGCGACTAGAATTACTTCGTGATGAAGTTGAACGTATTTGGCGTGGATGCCGTCCTTCTCGTGAAGTCATTGAATTGCGCAATATGATACACGTCTCTCGACTGGTTACAGTTGCGGCATTGAATCGAAAGGAAAATATTGGATTGCATCACAATATCGATTGTGATTAAACACGTGTACTCTGCTCGATTCCTTTGACTAAGGCCTGTAACGTCTGATTTCGAGGGGTAGGGATTCCCAAGGCTTCACCTCGTTTCACTACTTCTCCACAAATAGAATCGATTTCAGTTCGACGTCCGGCCATAATGTCCTGGAGCATACTCACTCGATTGTCGGCTGTTGCTCGACAAAGGTCCTCTAGTGCTTGAGATAGATCGAAATCTGTAAGATCAAGGCCTTCCGCTGTTGCAATTCGAGCTGCTTCTTCCATTGCAGCCAATCCTGTTTCAAATAATTCAGGATGGATTAACATTTCTCCATTGAGAATTCCAGCAATGGCACAAACTGGGTTAATGGCGACATTTAACAATAATTTAGTCCAAATTTTCTTGTTTATTTCTTCCGACCAAATCGGGTTCAATCCGGCTTCATCCAATGCAGACATCAAGCTATCCACTCTCGGTTCAACGGGCTCTAGGTCACTTCCAACAAACCCACCCATGTTGATAATTCCCCTACTGGTCCACTTGACTTCACCTGGCCCGATTCGTATTGCACCATGTGTGGTCGACCCGCCGAGAACCCTATGCTTGCCAATGTAATTTGCCAATTTTTCCATGTGTCCAATACCATTAGAAAGGCACATTGCAAGGCCATTTAGAGATAGAACCTTGTCTGCAATCTTACACAAATCAGGAATGTCGTAACTCTTCCCACATAGAATTGCATAATCCGCCCACCCCTGTTGTTCAGTAGGAATCTCTTGTTGATTAGTGTCGAAAACAGTCCATCTATCTGGGGCTAGAGCAATTGTTCTGCCGTCAGGGGTATCGAGTAATAGCCCGACGGCTTCGAGTGCTTGGGCAGTTTCACCACGTGCACAAAGCAGTACTTCACAACCTGCTCGGGCAAGACGAGATGCGATCAAACCACCAATCGCCCCGACACCAAGTACTGCCACACGCATCAGGAATCACCTTCCGAACACCCAATTGGGTTGATACAATGAGAAATCAAATTTAGAATCCAGTCATCAGTGGTTGGTTCAAACCAAATGATTCTCAACACATCTGGTTCGTCTACGAATATAGATCCGAAATCAGGTGAACTTTCACCAGGTTCAATTGTGAAATCTGTCAAATTCCAGTCTGAATACATGTTTGAATCTACGGTTTCAACTCGGACATTGACGGGTGTTTGCCCATAATTAATCCAAGGCGATTTCCACCATTCAGCCAATGATGTCCCGGAAATACTCCCATTTGATGGGACTAAATTTGCAGACCAACTCAATTGTTGATCACTACAGAGTAAGATTCGACCATTTTCAGGCAGAATCAAAGTACCATTGATGCGGTCCTCAGGCAATTTTGCCTCATGAATTTCAGTTAAATTAAGTGTCCAAGAACCATTTTCATCAGTGGGAATGGAAATGTTTACTCGTGAAAGGGGACAGATTGTTTCCTCCTCAGCATCCTCTATCCACATGATATAGTTCACATCTAGTAATGCGGGTGTGTGACTCCAACGACTCATATTCGCTGGCCATTCACCGCTTGGTTGTTCTCGAAATTCCTCGATATCGAAATGGATTGGCCATTCATGGATGCTACCATCATCAAGCGTTGCTCTCAAGATGATTGCATCGCCCCTGTGAGCAAATCGATGTGTTCCAAATAAACCGTTTATACATACATTGTACAGGTCATCCCCAAATGGCAATACGATTCTAACCTCATCATTATCAAATGTGAATCCTTGATTCGAACTGGAACCAATGGTCAAGTTCCCACCTAGTTCCGAATCGAGTTTGATATCAATGCAATATCGTGGAGTGGCTGTATGGCCATCCCAATTCCAATACATTTGATCTGGAATTGGAGTAGAAGAAGATGTGAAATTGATTTGATGAGTCCTTAAATCCAAATTTTCAAGCCATAATATCTGCAAGGCGAAGCGGTTTGACACCTCTGCCAAAGGTGCCATCATGTAGGTAAATTGGAGACTTTGATCCCCAATGGCATCAATATTATTGAAATTACAAACTGTGAGTTCCACATGTTGGTGTGCATCACAACCTTCTGGCCAGATAACCTGTGTGCTTGGTTCTAAGTTTCCAATCACTCTAAATTGGAATTCCACATCTATTTCCAAAATTCCAATGGTCTTCAAATTCAAATCTAATGTCTCGTTCGCACCAGGTGAAAAGTTGATTTCAGTGGGCCATTCAGATGTATCAAGTCCCGAGTCCCAATCTTGTAATTGACCCACAGGAATCAATCCAGGGAAACCTAGCAATAGGAGAGTAATCATGACGATCCCAAATCGGTTTTTTGCCCCTTTATCCAATCCTAATGATTCATTCAAAACGAAAGGGGTGGCGCTTGATTCGGGGCTAAAACGCCTCCAAACACCTAGAGCCAGCAAAATTAGCCAAGGCCAGTAACCACCATTCAATAGGATGTAAATGCCAGCAGCAAGAACTCCGACGAAGAGCCAAGTTTGTGT
>Ga0066850_10002125_pt1 | contig 10057 bp, 5 predicted proteins | sample ETNtaG_4_FD_67282 | JGI IMG/M metagenome (GOLD analysis project Ga0066850, IMG submission 67282) | Marine microbial and viral communities from oxygen minimum zone, Eastern Pacific Ocean - ETNP201406SV67 | ecosystem: Environmental > Aquatic > Marine > Oceanic | place: Pacific Ocean: Eastern... | reverse complement strand
TTATCTGGAGCGATTGTACCAATGTTTGTGTAGTAAATCATCCTTGAATATCCTCTTTTACCATAGATGTTCTCTTCCCAATCAACCCATACTCTCCTTTCCTCTTCTAACATGTCAAGAACTTCTATAAAATCATCATATTCAAAGTTACGATATGACCATGCATTGACGATTACTTCGTATGCTTCATCGATATCCATTTCGTTAATTATGACTAGTCCAATCATAAATTGTGCAACCACATCGAGACAATTTTCGGGAAAATCAAGTCTGTCCATGTCACCTTTTTGAATGGCGGACTGAAGCGCAGCAAGTTCTATCAAATCATCAACGCTGGTTGGAAGGAATCTCGCTCTTGGAATTCCACCCACATGGTGGCCAGCACGTCCAATTCTCTGAAGTGCAGTTGCAATATCTCCAGGGCTTCCAACTTGTAGAACCAAATCCACAGAACCAATATCTATGCCCATTTCCAAAGATGATGATGTGACAACAGCACGTAGGTGACCATGCTTCAATTTCTTTTCGACATTAAGTCTTATTTTCTTGTCCATTGAACCGTGGTGTCCCGCAACTAGGTCACCCAAATAAGGGCGTAGTCTTTGAACAATAGTTTCAGTCATTTTTCTCGTATTAGCAAATACTAGTGTTGTTGTGTGTGCAGAAATTAAATCGGCTATTGCTTCAATATTGGCATCTAGGATTTTCATTACTGCTAAGTCACTAAATTTTTTGTGTGTAATTAGAATATCCAAATCTAACTCACGCGAACCTGATACCTTAGCAATGCTCACGCCACTGCTGCTATTCTGACTTTCTTTGCCATCACTTGCAACCAAATATTCAGCAACTTTCTCAAGTGGTTCCATAGTTGCAGAAATGCCTATTCTTTGAACTGGAGTCTTCAGTAATGTATCTAAGTAAGATAGAGTAAGGGCAAGGTGAACTCCTCGTTTACTTGGTACAAGAGAGTGTAATTCGTCAACAATCATATATTCTAATTCACTAACAATTGGTTGAAATCTAGGTGATGTAATTGCTATTGCTAAACTTTCTGGGGTAGTAATTAGTATATGGGGGGGATTTCTAAGCATTTTTTGCCTATCAGATTGACTTGTATCTCCAGTTCTAAGTCCAACTTTAATTTCCTGTGCTCTGTCTGGCAAATATGATTCAGATATCTCTGTCAATGGACCAATTAGATTTCTTTGGATATCATTAGCTAGAGCCTTGATCGGTGAAATATAAACACAATGTACCTTTTTCTCTAATTTGTTATCTAATGCAAGTCTAACTAATTTATCAATTATGGTGAGAAAAGCAGTAAGAGTCTTTCCTGAACCTGTTGGAGAACATAGGAGAAGATTTTTCCGTTCTATTATAGCAGGAATTGCTAATTTTTGTGGCCTAGTAAAATCTGGAAATGTGTCCTTGAACCAGTTTCTAACTGGCGGACATAGAATCTCTAACAACTCCTCTGTGGAGTGTGGAGACTCTAGATACTCTATTTCTACCATTTTTTTTTCACTATCCCAATGGTGCTAATCGTGAGTACCGAGTACTTGAAAACTTCCCCTTTATTTATGCCGTTAAGCAATAATTTTGTCGCTTAAAGAACAATGAATATCACTGATTCATATAATCCAAAACATTCTTCGACAGGTCACTGCGCGCCAAATGATTGATTTTGTCATTCGATTAAAGAAAATATTTAACATCCAATCAGGTAGTCTAAACATTATACTGCCAATTTTGAAAGATCTTTTTGAATTTGACATCACACGGCCCATTTGCTTTTTCCAGATTCTTTCATATTGAGTAAGTTCTAGGCCATTTTTAATATGCTTAGAAATAACTTGACCTGCAATTCTACCACCAATCATTGCTATTGTTATGCCAGCTCCGTTGGAAGGCAATACCATTCCAGCAGAATCACCAACCAATACATAGTGGCCTTTGACAAATTTCTTTATTGTACCTGACATGGGTAAGGAACCTGCACCGTTGAATGTCGAATCACCTTCATAATTATCAATGAAATCTGCTGCTAAAAGGTTTAGAGATTTGCCCTTGGTGAAATTCTTTTGGATTCCAAGGCCAATATTTGCTCCAGATGATTTGGGAAACATCCAGGCATAACCACCTGGTGCCATGGAGCCAAAATGTAACTCTACAGCATCTCCATAATTTCCTTTTTTTAGTGAGAATTTGACAGGTATATTGGTTGTTTTCTCAGTCCAAAAAGTTCTTCTGACAGGGTCTTTATGTCCGCCAGCTCCAACGATGACCTTGCCTGTTATACTTTCTCCATTACGTATGTGAACAGTATTTCCTTCAATTTTATTTACAAAACAACTAACTTTGTATTCTGCACCTGCCTGTTTGGCCAATTCTACAAGTGCTTCATCATGTGCAACACGATTTAGCACCAGCCCGTCGAAGTCAAATGCTAGAGATTTCCCAGAAGGGGAAATTATTTTCATGACCTTCGTGTGCTTTGAAATTGCATTTTCCGGAGTTTTGAACAAATCATCCATGTCAGGAACATTTGGGCATAATCTTCGCATTTCGTCATTTGTTGGAACTAATTCACCACATTGTAACGGAGTGCCTATAGATTTTCGAGAGTCTATCACAACAACACTAACTCCAGATTGAGCAGCATAACGTGCAACAGTACTTCCAGCAGGACCTCCACCAATAATTACAACATCATAATCATATTTGACAGACATGTATAACCCCAATGTAATTGCCAAATCTGAGTTGTTATTAACCATGCGTATTGACACATATCGCCCGATTATGACGGTCAATTTCAAAGGCAAGGAACTTCACGCCAATTTGAGGGGTGACAATGTCCGGCGTAGAGAACAGTCGTTTAGAACGATTATCGGGCATGCTTAAACGCCGTGGAATAATTCTGCCAGCCTTTGAAATTCACGGCGGTTCTAAAGGATTGTATGATTTTGGTCCGGTTGGTGGTAGGATTAGAAACCGTGTCAATCAAACATGGATTGAACACTGGACCTCTCTTGGAAACATTACCGAAATTTCTTGCCCTACTGTGACGCCGTATCAAGTTCTGGAGGCTAGTGGACACGTAGGTGAATTTTCAGATTTTTTAACGGATTGTAATTCATGTGGTGAAGCTAGTAGAGCGGACACACTTCTGGAAGACTTCCACTCAAATCCAGATGCATTATCGAAATCAGCACTTCAAGAATTGCTTGATACATCAAAACCAAAATGTCCAGCCTGTGGGTCTTGTGATTGGAGTCATGTTTCCGCACAAAATTTGATGTTTAATACGACAATTGGTGCAGGTAAATCTGGCCGCCAAGGCTTCCTTCGCCCTGAAACAGCACAAGGTATGTTCACATCTTTTCAGTCACTATATCGTCACAATAGAGAGAGGTTGCCATTCGGAGCAATTCAAGTCGGTAAAGGATATAGGAATGAAATTTCTCCTCGACAAGGAATGATTCGACTTCGGGAATTTAACATGGCAGAATTAGAATTTTTTATCGATCCAGATGAAGAAATCGACCATGATTTTTCTAGATGGAGCGATGTTAAATTTAGCCTAATTCCTGATGGCGGTAACGAGGTCTCGAAATCATTGTTAGATGCAGTGGAATCTGGTTTAGTTCGTCATTCAACAGTGGGATATTTTATGGGTATGACTTATGATTTCTTACTGAAGGTTGGAATTAACCCCGAGAAGTTGCGATTTAGGCAACATGAATCCGATGAAATGGCACATTATGCACTTGATTGTTGGGATGCTGAAATATTTGGTTCATATGGTTGGGTAGAGTGTGTCGGTATTGCACATCGTGGCTGTTATGACCTTCAGGCCCATGAGGACGCCACAGGTAAGACTCTGAGGGCAAGACGTGAATTCAAGGAACCAAAGACCATTGAAATTGATGGCTGGACAATAGAAGGTTCAGTGGCAGGTCCAGTATTCCGTGCATTAGCAGGAGCAGTAAAGGATGCGATTGAGGGCCTACCACTTGAAACAGAATTTCCCTGTGAAGTAATACTCGATTCAGGTCAAAGCATAACAGTCACTTCAAAACATGTTAAGAGAAATCAAAAGACAGAGGTCGTTTCAGGTGAATGGTTCATACCACATGTTGTTGAACCTGCTTTTGGGATTGATAGAATTATTTGGCATGTTTTAGATCATGCTTATGATGAAATAGAAAAGGGTGATGAAAGGTACACCGTTCTACGACTTAACGAAAACATTGCTTCAATCGATTATTGTGTATTTCCATTGTTTGAAAAAGATGGTATGGGAAAAATTGCTCGAGAGTTGAATGAAAAAATGTGTTCTAAATCTGGTGTTATGTCACTTTATGATTCAAGTGGTTCTATTGGTCGAAGATATGCTAGGGCCGATGAAATAGGTGTTCCTGTTTGTATAACAGTGGATCATCAAACTCTTGAAGATAATACAGTAACACTTCGTTCTCGAGATTCAGGTGAACAAAAAAGAGTTAGTATTGAATCTCTTTAATTGTAATTATTCATTTTATTGTACAAAATTATAGTTAATGTTCAAGAACCTTCGGACTTAGGAAAATATATGGCTATCATAAGTGATTGGACCGAGAGATATCGGCCAAAATCTGAGAGCCACCTAGAAGGCAATGAAGCCCAGAGAAGAAAAATACGTGACTGGCTTAACCAATGGCAAGGAGGTATCCCAAAGAAAAAGGCGATACTATTAGTTGGACCTCCCGGTGTTGGAAAAACTACAGTCGCAAGAGCAATCGCTCAAGATATGGGTTGGAGTGTTATTGAACTTAATGCATCAGATGCAAGAAACGCTGCCGCTATCCGTAAAGCAGCAACTCAAGGAGCCACACATAGATCCTTGTTTCATGATCCAAATGATAAGCAGCAGAGAACTTTGATTTTACTTGATGAAGTTGACCATTTATCTGGAGGTTTGAAGAAAGCCAATCAAGATAAACTGAATAAGGCTATGATGGGAGAGCAAGTGGGTGGCAATCCAGTAACTTTTTCTGGCGATTCTGGAGGTAAAGCAGAGTTGCTTAGACTATTGAACGAGACTAAACAACCAGTCATTTTAGCTTGTAATGAAGTAATGGGACTTTGGGGTAAGGGCTCATCATGGCGTTCAACTAGAGATAGATTTCAAAAACATATGATTACATTAAATTTTGAAAGAGCCAGTGATGACGCACTTAGAAGAATAGCAAGACGAGTTTTAAAATCTGAAGAAATTGAATTTGAAGCCCAGGCAATAGAAAAGTTAGTCGAACGTAATCCGGGAGATCTTAGGGCTCTTGTTCGTGACTTACAGGTTATTTCTGTAACTATTGATGGCCTCTTAACTACTGAATCAGTTGAGTTATTTATCCAATCAGGTGAACGTGATATTTCAGTTGAAGTCTTTCCTGGATTGGATAAACTGTATCGTTGTTCTACTGCCACAGAAGCGGTTCTCGCTGGAAGAAGCATCGACAAGTCTCCAAGTGAATTATTGAATTGGATTCATTGGAATAATCCTTCTTTGATTTCTGAAAAGAGTATTCTTCGTCGAGGAAATCAAGCTTTGAGTATGTCTTCTAAAATGTTATCAGCACAGTATGATAATACTGCCCACAGGTCATGGTATTGGAGTAGCCAACTATCCGGTCTTGCAGCATCAGTAGTCAATAAGAATGCCTTTGGCGAGAGAATTTACCCCTCATATCCTAATTTTTTGCGCAGAAATTCCACTAATATCCGCCCATCGATAATCGAACAATTAGCGAAGGGTTCTGGGATCAGTAAATCTACTGTAAGAGATGAGATGCTTCCAATCTTATCGTCACTATTATCTCCAAATTCTGTTGTGGGAGACCCAAATGATTTCTCGATTTCAATAAGTTATAACCTGTCTGGAGAGGAACATGCAACACTTGCGGGGCTAACTCTTAGCCGTCGTTCAACCAAGGATATTATAGCCCAATACAATGAAGTAAAATCAAAAAATCAAATCATACCTAGTGAAGAGCAGATTGAGGAAGAAGTCATAGAATTAAAGACTGAAATCAAAAATAATCCTAAAGATGATGATTCAAATCCTTCGGGGCAGATGAAATTATTCTAAGACTATTTCTGGTCTTTCCGTGAGGGTAGCAATCTCTTGAATAGTGCCACTGCCGTCCTATCAGCCTGTTCTTTATCCTCTTTAGCCCAAGTACTTGGGTGCAATAAAATAACAGCAGTTAGTAGCTCAAGCCTTCCAAACCACATCAAAATAGAGGTAAGTAAAAGTCCACCAAAATTCATCTCTGCCCAAGTATTAGATGGGCCGAATTCACCCATCGCCGGACCAGTATTACCCAAGGATGATGCAACTAATGTCGTTATACTTTCAAAAGAAGCATCTGGCAAGAAAATTGCCAATAAGATGCTCGAAATTCCAAATAGACCTACCCAAACAAATAGCATACCAACGATTAGTCCAATTTGATTTCTTTCAACAACTTCTCCGTTCATTCGTATTCTTTCAATTTTTCTTGGCTTAGCAATTCTTACAAGTTCTCTCATAGCAACTTTGAATGCAAGATTAATTCTAAGAAGTTTAATTCCACCGCCAGTAGAACCAGCGCAAGCACCAATAACCATTAGAATAAATAAAATAATGTGAGTTGCTACTGGCCAAGGCATGTAATCTTCTGTACCAAAACCAGTTGATGTTGCGATGGAAACTACTTGGAATAGACCGTTGCGTAAGGCACTATCGACTTTGTATTGTCCTGTAACTACAAGTGATACAACAATGGCAAAAAGCGCAATTAGTATGTAAGCAGAATAACTTCTGAATTCTTCATCTTTCAGCATAGGTTTGAGTCCTTGTCCATCGCGAACCATCCATAGTAGAGTAAAATTAACTCCGGCTAGGAACATGAAAACAATAACTATCAGTTCAACAGTGACTGAGTTGAAGTATCCAATACTAGCATCGTGAGTGGAAAATCCACCAGTAGGTAGAGTTGTTAATGCATGATTAAAAGCATCAAAAATACTCATATCTCCAATGGTTGAAAGCAATACAAATTCGACTAATGTCAAAACTATGTATAATCCCCACAATGCAAGTGCTGTTTGTCGTAGTTTTGGTCTTAGTCTAGAGAGTGAAGGGCCGGTTAATTCTGCTCTCGCTAGTGCCATTCCTCCGCCAATTACTCTTGAAAGAATCATCATACCTAGCATAATTATCCCCATTCCACCAAACCATTGAGTCAGTGATCTCCACAGAAGTAATCCTTTTGCTTGAGAATTAATACAGTCTTCTGTCACTCCAGGTATACAGTTTGGACTCATCTCTGGAGATATTACTGTGGCTCCAGTTGTTGTAAAACCTGACATTGATTCGAACCATGAGTTTATTCCACCTCTTGCAATATCCATCAAACCTACACCATCAGTGAAAGGACCATTGAACATTCCACCAAACCAAAATGGTAGTGCACCAATAAATACGGCAATAGGCCAAACTAGTCCAACTGCTGCAAAAGCCTCCTTATCTCTTAGCCGCTCACTTGTATTGGTTCTTGTAAAACTCAAAAGTAAAATTCCTGAAGCAGGTGAAATAACACAGGGCAGTGCAAATGAGTATAATGCTAATTCGATACTATCGAGCCATGCAGTGGCTAGTCCACAAATAAAAAGTGGAATAGTTAGAGCGATTAAAGTCCACCCTAATATCAAAAATAAAACATCTTTTCGCATGTTCACACCTTGAATCTTCGCTCCAAATCAGAAACACGGTCAGGGCTACAGAAAATTATCAAACGATCATTTGCCAATAATGTTTTTTCAGGTGATGGTCGCAGAGTTTCCCAATAACCTTCAGCGGTCTCCCTCTGAATAAATGCGATTCTCATCCAGTCGGGGAATCCAGAATCAGAAATTCGCTTATTGGAAAATTTATGTGAATCATCAATTCTCATACTGATTCCAACAATATTTGGTACATTAGAAAGAACTGCATATGCACCTGCAGCCTTTGTATGTATGTGAGCAAGAATATTGTCAACAGCAACACGCTTTCTGTCTACTGCAAATGTTATTCCCATTCTTTGTGTTACTTTGACTAAATCAGCATCATATAGTAGTAATCCAGTTCTTTGAACGCCCATGTCACTTGCCAAAAGTGCTGCAGCAATACTTTCGTGGTCCGATTCAAGTGCTGCAATAGCAATGTGATTATCGGGTATTCCTACCTCAGTTAAAATATCCCTATCCAAATGGTCTCCATGAATGATTTCTAGGTGAGGATGAGATCCAATAGTTGAACCTGAGAGATTATTTGCCACCTGTAAGTCTCTTTCAATAACGGTCACATGCGCCCCATTCATCAACCAGTTTTCCGCAATTAATTGTCCAATTTTATTAGCACCAATAATTGCTACTTTTGGATTCATTGGGAAGTCTGTGGCCTCATGACCAAATATATTTAGAATACGATTAAAACTACTCAATCCAGTTGTGGCAACAGCAATTACATCATTTGGCATCAGCATAAAGTCTCCATCAGGGACAATACTTCTTTCACCCTCACGTTTAACTCCAACAATCAGTGGTATGCCTCCATCTATAGATTTACTCGCCTCTGATAATGTCTTGAAAACCAAGTGTTCAGCATTCTTGGTAACGTCAAATTCGATAATATATGCATCGTGACCAAATGGTATGACTTCTTCTATTGAAGAAGACCTTAATCCAGTATGCAATCTTCGAATAGCTCCTTCTAAGGGATTGACAGCGTGGTTAACTTTAGCCCACTTAGTCAGGTGCCCCCTTTTCTGTTCATCGATGAAGTTCATGTCTCTAACTCGACAAATAGATAGGAGTGGTTTTGCTTTTTTACCTCCTATCTCATAGTGTGCGTGTTCTGCTAATGCACAAGCAATGATATTTCTTTCATCAGAATTGGTTGCTGCAACGAATACTTCTGCTTCGCCAATCCCTGCCTCATTGAGTTTCTGACGAGTAGTCAAATCACCGTGTATTACTAAAACATCCAAATTTTGAGCATTTTTAACTGCTCTTGAATCATAATCTACCAATACTACATCCATTTCTTCTGCTCTTAGGGCTCGAGCAAGTTCAGTCCCCACTCTACCAGCACCTCCAATAATTATTCGCATAGTATCACCTCAAATTTTCAGCCAATTTTTTGACCTGGAATGTTCCGCCTGTACCTTCAAGGAGTTCTAATGTTGAAAAACTCCTAACTCTGTCCACATCACAACACCTTATTCCTGGTTTATAGTAGGATTTAACTAGACTACTTGAAGGGTCAGATTCTTCAATCCAATCTATGTATGCAGTAGGTGTGTGAAGTAACCATTTATTGTTTACAACATCAACAGATCCCTCAACAAAACATGAATCCAATTCAATATTTCTACTATTACACCAACTATCGCTCATCGGCAAAAGTATGTAGCCCCAAGCGTGACCCTCCCAATCTTGGAATGTAGAATCAGTCAATGCACCAAATACATACCATCCAGGTATTCCTTTAGTTCTAAGAAGTGAAAAGAAGGCATTTGTTTGCTCATCACAATCTCCGATGGTAGCTGCAAGACAAGCAGGACCGCTTCTAGCAACTACTGGAGCATCTTTATCATAGGCTACATTTTTGTGTAAGTAGTCAAAAGCCGCCCTTGCAAATGCATAAGCATTATCGGAACGCCCCTCAGGTATAGAAGCTGCAATTGTGTCGGCAGTATCCTCAACAATATCAAATTGAATTGCATCGATAGCATAGTCTTGATATGGTCCATTTTCTCCAATCATCGTGCCACGATCATACCACTGTTTGGCACCAAATTGGATCAATTTAGAACCACCTCCCCTTTCGGCGATGTTATCGAATGTTCCACTACGATCTAAACTAATACCATCGCTATATCCGGCAACTCTTGAGTCAACCCTTGTCGAAGACCACCAAGAATAAGAAGTGCTTGTTAGATTTACAGCAAATGTAATCTTTGCAGATTCACCAGGACCTAAACTG
>Ga0066850_10002124_pt1 | contig 10060 bp, 12 predicted proteins | sample ETNtaG_4_FD_67282 | JGI IMG/M metagenome (GOLD analysis project Ga0066850, IMG submission 67282) | Marine microbial and viral communities from oxygen minimum zone, Eastern Pacific Ocean - ETNP201406SV67 | ecosystem: Environmental > Aquatic > Marine > Oceanic | place: Pacific Ocean: Eastern... | reverse complement strand
GTCTTTTCAGTTTCTTTAGACCTCGGTGCAACAGCAATAGATATAACTAGATATACAGGAGAAGTTGTAGGTATTAAACCTGATACTACATCTTTTGTAGATATAATACGTAAATCACCAATATCTGCTATGAGAGCTTGGGCTGATGGGTATAAGTATATAGATGATGGGTATATAACTAACGCCCAAGGTAAGAGAACAAGTACCCAACAAGCTACTATCCGACAGATTTTAGCTAGAATGATTGGTCTTTATCCTACTGTAGCTTCGCAACAAAATGATTTAGTTAGAATGTTTAAGCATGTAGGTAAATATAAAGCACAAGTTACTAAAGAGTTTGTAGAAAAAGGTGTTAAGTATAGACTAGAAAGAGATAGTAAAGGATTGCGAAAACTTAAAAGAGAAGTACGTGAATGGAATAGAGCTACTAGGGGTACTGAATTAGAGATAACTAATTTTAATGATCGACTAGATAGGTCATATAATGAGTGGAGAAAATCAACTATATCTAGATTTTTTAAAACTACCTCAACTACTATTAAACCTGAGCTAAGAAAGCTTTTAGTTATGTGGGGTATAAATCCAAATGAGATTGAAGTTTAGGAGGCTATATGCCAAAAGTCGTATGTAAAGATGGTAAAACAAAATTGTTTCCTTATACCCCAGAAGGGAGAAAAGCTGCTAAAGCTTATGCTAAACGGTATGGGTGCACAGTAGCTAATACTCCTAAGCGGGAAAACAAATATACATGAGAGAAAAACTAAAAATTTTATGGTGGGATTTACTAGACTTATTAGAAAGTGTAAGTAATTTTATAAGTAAAAACTGGCTCAATTATTCTATGTATATGTATGCTATTCTAGCTACACTATTTTTAATATGGTTGTTCTAAATGACAATAAAGTGGATACTAATTTTATTTATATACTTCCAGAATAGTGATCGTATAGATATACAGCATACCCCATACGAATTTACTAATGGTGTTGAGTGCGCCCAGTTCAAGTCCGAAAAAGAATTTAATAACCTGTTAGTGTATACCTTTAAAGATAAGGGTATTGCTTATATCCGTCCTGTATGCAAGCCAACACGTTTAGACAAAAATGACACGCTTGTAAAGGCAGCTGAAATAAGGTATGGTTCAGCAGGTATATGTAGAGTGGCACCATGCATATGGTGAGGAGTAATTATGAAAAAGAGAATTCATGTCAATCAGCACAATATAAGGGCTAATGGTAAGGATAATGGGAATAGACCAGTCATAACAGTCAAGACCTATAAAGATAATAGGTATTGTAATCAAGTAGAAATTCTAGGAGAATCTAAGGTTCTATACAGACCTGACAAGCCGTTGTCTTGTGGTGCTAAAGTTTGGATAGAAACTGATAGTGACGTTCGTTTAACATGAGGAATAATAAATGGATCAATTAAAAGAATGGTTAGGCTTAATACCACCAGTTGCTTGGTGGGTAATTTGGTTTGCTGTAGGTGTACTAGTAGGCGCAGCCTAACTTTTTAGCTATGATTTTCATAGCATCACCTTATCTCCATGACGACCCAGAAGTTATGGAACACAGGTATCTCACCGTTGAGCAATACGTTGCCGAATGTTTGTTCAAGGGTGAGTGTGTTATAAGCCCAATCGTAAACAACCATCATTTGGCTGAACGCTATAACATGCGTAAAGATTTTAAATTTTGGAAGGAAGTTAACCACGACTTATTAGAACGGTCTGATAGTATCAGAGTATTGATGTTACCAGAGTGGAGAGAATCGAAGGGAGTACTTGATGAGATGGCATTTTCAAGTTATATTAACTTACCTATTGAATTTATTGAGTATTCTTTATGCCCTCTCAGCCTCCAGTCGATATAGACCCTACGCTACTAAAGTACGCAACTGAAATCCAAGCTGGACATATAGATGCTGTAATTAAATACGGTAGCATAACTAGAGCTGCCCAAGAAACGGGGGTTTCTAGAGCTGCTATCCAACGTGCAATCAAATGTGTTAAAGCAAACGCAGCAATACAAGGCTATGCTCCAGAACATAATATGATACACACCGCCCCCGATGGATTCTCTGTAATAGGTACGACCACGTTGCACCATGAGGAAAAAGGTCAGGTGATGCAGTGGGTACGCACAAAAGTTGATAGAGAACAGCAAGCAGAGATAGCTAAAGAATTTACACAATCATTAGCAGATTCAGTAAAAGGTAAAGCTAAACCTATACGAAAACCTAAATGTAAAAACAAAGACTGCTTAACTCTATACCCAATGGGTGACCCACACTTTGGACTACATGCATGGGGTGAAGAAGTAGGTGAAGACTATGATTTAAAAATAGCTATGCAGAACAACCAAGTAGCTAACGAGAAAATATCACAGGCTTCACCTGACACTAAGTTAGCTATAATATTAAATGTAGGTGATTTCTTTCACTCTGATAACCAACAAAATAGGACAGCTAAATCTGGTGCAGTTCTAGATGTAGATGGTAGGTTACATAAAGTTGTTAGGGTTGGTACTGAGTCTATTCGTTACAAGATTGACCTAGCCCTAGCCAAACATGAGAAGGTTATAGTACGTAATGATATGGGCAATCATGATGAGATACTTTCTCAGATGTTATCAATGATATTAGATGCCTATTACCATAAAGAGAAACGTGTTGACATTGATATATCTCCCAACCACTACTGGTACTATGAGTTTGGTAAGAACTTATTTGGCTCTACTCATGGAGATACTATAAAGATGGAAGCTCTAGGTGAAATTATGGCACATGATATGCCAGAGGCATGGGGGAGAACTCAGTTTAGGAACTGGTTTACAGGACATATACACCACAAGAAAATGCTAGAATTTAGAGGGTGTAATGTTGAATCTTTCAATACTCTTGCAGCTAGAGATGCTTGGAATCATAAATCAGGGTATCGTGCCAAAAGAAATATGCAGTCCATAGTGTACCATAAGGAGTACGGGGAACAGGAAAGGCATACTATATCTATCGAGGAGATTAAAGATCAACGCTTGCCTTATGTATAAAGTATGACAACTATAGCATTAAGAGATGGAGTAATAGCAGCAGACTCACAAGAAACTCATGGTGATGGCCGGATAGCGGAGTGTAAGAAACTATATTCAATAAGTGGAACTATCATAGGAACTGCCGGTGACAGTTACACCGGTCTTATATTCGTAGATTGGTTTGAACGTGGAGCAAGAATGGAAGATGCCCCTGACCTCAGTCACGTACAATCAGATGAAGATTTTGAATGTATAGTCATAGAAAATAAAGACACTATCTATACTATAAATAGGTTCTTCCAAAAATACCCTGTTGAAATGGCCGATGGTTTCTATGCATTAGGTTGGGGTTCGTCATATGCTATGGCGGCGATGGAAATGGGGGCAGATGCTAAGAAAGCTGTACAAATTGCGGCTAAGTATGACGCATACACAGGAGGTAAGATTAAAACTATGAAAGTAAAAGACTGGGGTAAGTAACTACTTCACTTCAGTTAGTTCACCATAAGCCAAATCTTCAGCAACAATATCAGCCTCATCTAATATACCCTGTAGTCTAGGATGACTAAGGTTAATACCTATTACATATGACTGACCTAATTTTATAGGTGTATCTTTCCCTAAGTAACACTTCTGAGACTTAGGTGTAGCTACTACATTCTCAATAGATAGCTCTTGTGTAAATCCTTTGTAGTCAAATCCTTTCATTGATAACCACTTTCTAAAATGGGTACGGTCTAACATTATAGTACCTTTATCGAATGGGTCAGAAGGAGTCTTACGAAACACATCAAACCTAACACGTATATCAGCACGTGGTAATCTAGTAAAATCCACTACAGGTTTCTGTCCGGCTGTATGCATGACGGTAACAGCTACACTAGCACAGTCATTTAGATACTCAGATATTAAGTCAAAAGAGTCTACCTTATTCTCTGCTACAGTCTTACGTATAGCACCTATCTCATTCAGTACCCACTCAGTTCCCTTAGAGTAGTCATAGTCTATCAACCCCCACTCACTTGCTAACTTAGAACCTAAGTCTGCTAGTATTATAGCTTGCTCCCAGTATCTTTCTTCGCCTGAAAACTTAGCTTTATACTTATCATTAAAGGCTTGTGTTGCCTCTGCGATTATCGCATTGCATCCATCTGGCCCCATACTCAGCAACTTGTTGAGGAATATACGTCCGGCTATCCCGTAATGTGATGTGACAAAGTTATATATCTTACGGCCAGCGTTGGTATCTTTAGTAAATAATGGGTGAGATGGTACAGGTAGCTCTAATAATCTAGCCATTTGAGCATCGGTATCTAAACCGGAGGCTATGAGCTTCGATTGTAGTGATTTATTCGTGGAAACTATAACAGGAGTAGCCCAAGTCTTAGCGTCTCTCTCCTCAGCATTACGATTAAGCCTAGCCTTATCTCTACCTTGGGATACCCAGTAACAGAAGTCTCCTACCTCTTTATCTTGCATCATAGTCACTTCATCTACAGTCATAGGTAGATTAGCGTACATACCTAGTCTGCTGAACAGCGTGTTCTGTGTGAACTTAGCAGCAAAGTGTAACTTCTCAGGGTCACCATATATAGACTGAACCCAAAATTGGGCTAGTGTTTTGCCACCACCTGTTGGTCCATAAAGGGATATAGTTAATCCCTTGAGTCCTGTGAAATCATATAGTGGTGCTGAAAATCCCACACCTAATGCAAACATATGCCAAGGCATGTTGGCTTTCTCAAGTATTTGAGATGCTTGTGACCATGATTCTATATCTCCTGACGTACCATATAACTCAGTTCCTAACCTCTGAGAGGCTGATGCTAAGCTGATTGATTCTTCTGATACAGTACCATCTTTGTCTCTTTTAAATATGTGGTCTCCCAGTACAAACTGAGAGTTATTCTCTTTCCAACCCATTGTTGAATATAGGTTAGTCATAGCACGTATCTGCCTTAATTCATCCATATATGACCGTAACATAAGCTGAAAATACTCCGTCTGTTTCTTGCTGTAAAGTACAATACCTTGGTCTGCTATAGCAGTACCGAATTCTCTATGTCCATCTGTTAGATAGGCTTGCCTTAATGATAGTTCTTGCCACCCCGCATGAGGTCTATTCCAATGATACCTAACTGTTTCATACCCTAGTGATTCATCCATACCATACCCAATTGGGTATAAGTCAAACTTACATATATCTATATCTGTGTCGTCAATAGTTATTTTAATACCATCTGCCGTACGTTTGAAAGGTTTAGGCATAGGTATAATAGATGATACCTTGTCAATAGCCTCTGTAGACACAGCTATTTCCTGATACTGCACACCGAGTCTAGCGGGTGTACCTATCTTATCTTTATATTTGCATCCTTTACATCCATTAGGTCTATCGGTACTGAATTTAGCGCATGTAGTTGGGCCGGTAGCTGAGTTAGTCCAATGTTTTAATTTAGATAGGGTGGATGCTTTAGAATAATTAGGGTGTTCTTCGCTCCATGCTATAGCTGTTTCTTCTGGCTCAGTACAGAATGCAGCTACACCTATTAAGTCATACCATAATGGTTCAGGTACTTCAGTTTGATTTTTAGCGGCCCATGATATTTGCTTACATTTACCTTGGATTACTGCACCTATTGACGGAGGGAAATCTTGTCTTGCTGATAGATTATCTAGCAATGTGTTGCCAGATGTGTGACGTTCGGGCGCCCCAGGGCTCTTAAGGTAATCTGCTAGCTTTAATTTAAGTGTTTCGGGGTTAACAGGGTCAGCATCTATTAATAACTTAACCTCATTACCATTCTTAGGATTATGAGTGCCAACTGCCCTTAGTACTAATGCACTGTTAGCTGTTAAGCCAGCATCAACATGAAACTCTTTGTCAATACATGCTGACTTCATAGCTGTTGCTAATGGTTTCCACTCCATAGGTTCTAACTCTTTAGTCAAAACCCAATAGACATGTAAGCCATTACCAGAAAAAATAACCATAGGCTTAGGTAACTTAAGACTGTTAGTGAATTTACCTAGAGCGACTAGCCCTTCCTTCCATGAAGGGAACGGCTTACCCTCACCACAATCTATATCTAGAGCTACAACTTTGGTTGCTCTAACATTATCTTGTCGCCTGTTACCTTTCTCACTAAACGCTGATATAGCAAAATAGGTATTATTTTTTCTTTTATCTAATGCTTCAGATACTTTAGCGAGTTCTTCAACAGTCTTATAGAATCCCTGTTTGTTACCGTCTTGATTGATAACAGTAGTGACATAGAATCCTTCTGTTGGTAGAACTCGTTGAAGAAATTCCAACGTGTTCATTTAACTTACCCCTTAAAAGATTCTACACCGATTCGTATTCTTTTAGAATGTCTTTTAGTATTTCAAATCTTTGACTCTGTTCTAATGCAATTATACTAGGCTTAGGCCAGTCATGCTTTGTCATGATGTCTAGTAGTTTACGTAGGGCAGCTTGAACTTTCTTAAAATTCTTTTCCCTTATAGGTTTTCCTTTAACCCAACTATAGTAGGTCATTCGGGATACCCCTATAATCTCAGCCATATTAGAATTAGTTATTATCATATGCTTACGTAGTTCTTCTACTTTAGAGAACCACTTCTTTGTTTCCTCAGCTGTCATCAGTTCCTACCTCCCCTATTAAAGCTGCTATCTCATCAGATAGATTTTGCGTATCGTTGTCCACAACCGGAGCAGTCGGTTCTTCAACAGGTTGTGGTGCTGGCTTAGCTTTAGCTTTCTTAGCTACTTTAGCTGCAAATCCTTTAGGTGCTGGTTTTTCTGATGTTATAGGTATGTCAACAAGTTTAGGTGTGTCAAGCTGTGGCACTGCAGCTGGCGCTTGCGACACTTCACCAGTTATGGTTTTAACTTCCTTAGTATTAAATAGTTTGTCTACTACTTTCTGTGCGTCCTCGTCTATGAACCCACCGAAATCAAATTTTAACCTAGGGTACGATGCATCAGTATCAAATGTTACACGAGTCTTAACAATTTCAGGTGGTATACCACGTGTTGATAATTCTCTCTGGTATTTGTTAAGGTTCTTTAATGCAGATGGAGTTACTTGTAGTAAGTATACTGGCCCTTCAGCATCATCAGCAGACACAACAGCTAGACGTTTTCCGTCTGAACATGCTTTGACTTGTTGCCCCGCATCTGTCACCCTTGAACCCCATGCGTTCTGAGGACATGTAGCACATAAATCATTCTGTAAGTCTGTACTATCTGGATGTGGACTAACACCAGCTAAAGAAAAACAATCTGGCCCAGAAGGTTCAGCATCAGCACTCCATGGTTTTGAGTACCATGTCTTAGATAGTTTAGGGTTAGCACCCACAACAACTACTTCAAGAACTGTAGTATCTAAGACAGTTTCAGTACCATCTTCTACTATTCTGAATCGTGAACCCTTAATTGATATACGAGGGTAACCCTCACCTGTGCCACTTGACATACCACCCATCAACGACTCGGCTAGTGCTGAGGGTGCATTTATTTTATCCGCTAAATGGGCGGGTACTTCAACATTACTTGGAACTAGATTTCCCATGCTATTCTCCTGTGGTTTCTTCCGCTTTCACGGTTGGTTTACGAACACTGACACTTATTGCTGTGCCATAATTTACTCCGGGGGGTACTGACTTATTGAGGTCTATGTATCCACGTACTGCCATCTTACTGACACGTTTCTCTAGTAAATCAAATGCCTCATGTTTTTGTATGTACCTTAGTACTGAATCCCAATCAGCTACATTTGCAAAGTCAGATGTAGTTAGGAACGCAGTTCCATTCTCAGTTCTAAAAGATGTAACTCCTTGCTTATCAGCTTGAGTCTTTATCCAACCTTCCATTAGAACCATCTTATCTTTTATACTCTTTATATTTTCTCTGTGCTTAGCATCCATAGTTTCTTTTTGGACTCTAAGTTTAAGGTATGCGTCTATTACTTTGTCTACTGTTAAATCCATAACTACCTCCCACTTTCTTCTTGAATTAAATCTAATAATAAACCTTGCAGTTTTTGTTTGTTACGTAATCTTTCATACATCTTCCACTCTAGTTTAGTAGATTCTATATGCACTATATTTGACACATGTTTCTTACCTATGCGTTCTATTCTACCATTAGCTTGTACATACTGTTCGTTGCTTGTTATTGGCCCATACCATATGATAGTGCTTGCAGCAGTGAGTGTTAGCCCATGAGCCATAGTGCCGGGATGGGCTACTAATACATGTGGGTCGTCAGAGTTCTGAAAGTCATGGAATATTTTATTGCGCTTACTTGTTCCTACCTCTCCATTAACTACATCAACAGTCCATGTTTTTTCTAATCGTTTCTCCAACATGTGTAGAGTTCCTGTTAGTGGAACAAATACTATAACTTTCCCCCCTACTTCATTAATTATATCTTCTACAAGTTTAACTCTATTGTTGCAGTCTAATGCTATGTTTCGTCCATCATCTCCGTATGCTACACCACATGCTATCTGTACAAGTTTTTGTAATTTCACAGCCTCATTAACAGCAGATATTTGCCCTTCACTTGCTAACTGTGTTACAAAATTCTTGAGCATCTGTTTATAATGTTTAGCTTGTTCGTCAGATAAATCTACCTGTCTTGTTTGATACACGGTATCAGGTAAATCAAAACATTCATCTCTTGTATATCTAACTGCCGGACGAAGTACGTTCTTAACTATATCTACTGACTCAGTACGTGGTATCCATTTCCACTGCCCGACTTTCATCATCACTTGGTCTCGAAATGCAGTGTATGTTTTTGTGCAGAAATTGTTACCTATTAATTTAGCTAATGCCCATGCATCAGTAGGTGAGTTAGGTGTAGGAGTTCCCGTCATAAGCCACATACGTGTTGTTGATTGTTTCTCAAGCCACTTTCTAAACAACTTGAACCTCCTAGTACTAGGGTTACGAAACACAGCAGCCTCATCTACTACGATTAAATCAAACTTATCAGTTAATAACTCAAACATTATTGTAAACCCATCATGGTTAAGTATAAAAAAGTCGCAACCATTTTTGAGTGACTGAGATAATAATTTCTTCCTCTTTTTTGAGGTGCCATATAGTGTGACTGATTTTCTGTGGGGGAATCCTGTATATATAGCGTCCCCCCATACTCTTTCTAATGTAGATAGAGGTGAAAGAATTAAGCATCTCTTTACTGCACCTACATGCATAAGATAATCTGCTGCCCATAACGCACTCTGTGTTTTGCCAGTACCTATCTCGTTCAGTACTAACGCACGGTGGTTCATGGTAAGGAAAGCAGATGTCATTTTCTGGTGGTGGTATGGTATGAATCTACCAGACCAATTGTAGTAATGTAGGATAGGAGATGGTGCTTTAATACCTAAGTTTCTTAGTACCTTGACTTCATCTATACCATGAGGTGTAACTACAAAGTTATCTCCACGTAGTACAATACGTTTAGATGTGGGTATACTATCTAACACACGGTTAGGGTTAGATAACTTAAGTGCTATTGATTTTGCTTTCTCTACTACTAACATTTAACTCACCCAATCTAAAATAAAAGTTCTTAGTTTATCTAAAGTTTCATCATCACAGACAACGAAACATTTACCTCCGGCTTTCTCTATATCTTTCATAACTAACTCTTGTAGCTTAGTAGGTTTTCTACTTTTATTGGCTTTGCATTCCACACCTAAGAACCTACCACCTATTACTGCTATCCTGTCAGGTATACCCGCCTTACCAAATGGGCCGGCTTGTGGGCTGAAGTACCATATGCTGTACCTTTTAAATAAATCATCCACTTTTTTCTTTATCTTCCCCTCAGGTGTAGTAGCCATAAATTCTCCTCCTTCTAGACACATACGTCAAGTATTAATTATAACCTTGCATCATCACAAAAGTGACGGCATGGACAGAATCGACACAGCCCACTAGGTTTGGCTGGCCAATTATCTTCTTCTAATGAGTTATATATTCTTTGTATCCTAGCTAATAACTTAGAC
>Ga0066850_10002107_pt1 | contig 10117 bp, 12 predicted proteins | sample ETNtaG_4_FD_67282 | JGI IMG/M metagenome (GOLD analysis project Ga0066850, IMG submission 67282) | Marine microbial and viral communities from oxygen minimum zone, Eastern Pacific Ocean - ETNP201406SV67 | ecosystem: Environmental > Aquatic > Marine > Oceanic | place: Pacific Ocean: Eastern... | reverse complement strand
TATAGATAGTATTAGAGTTAGTCTTTCAAATTACCAGAGAGTTGTAATCCTAAAATTAAAATCCAAAGAAATGTTTATTCCAATCTGGGTTGGACCAAGCGAAGCTGACGCAATAGCAATAAAACTTCAGAAAGTTTCTCTTCCTAGGCCTTTAACTCATGATTTGGTTATTTCTTTACTTGATTCCCTTTCTGTGTCTGTTGAATACGTATTAATAGAGTCCATGAAAGATGAAACATTTTTTGCGAAAGTTGCAATTAAAAATAATGATAAAATTATAATGATTGATTCAAGAGCATCTGATGCAATTGCTCTTGCTGTAAGGGTGGCTTGCCCTATATATGCTAATGAGGATGTTGTTGAAAAAGTTTCTGTCACTTTAGATCATAAGAATGAAACTGTTAATAAAAAAAATAAAGTCGATATTGAATCTAAGGTGAGAGACGATAAGAACAAAACTGACCTAAGCCAATTTGTTGATTTTATTGATACTCTTGATTTAGAAAGCTTGGGGGATAATTAGATATCTTTACAAAAAATTACTCAAATAAATTTCTCTTGTCTTGGAAAATTCAATATGTTAGATTTATGATGGTTCATTTCTTAATAGACAATTTAAAAGAAGTGGGTTAATTATGAAAAATAATTTCATAATTTTTGGAAAAATGACTGGCCTTGGATGGTTTGTAGTGCTTATAACCATAGGTCTAGTTTTGGTGGGAAAATGGATAGGGGGTTTTATTGGTTCACCCATTATTTTCGCATCAATTGGAGGATTAATTGGTATAGTGGTTTCTTATTTAGGTATAAGGTCAAGTATTAGGGAAATACTAAGTGACGGAAGAGATAAATGAATAAATCAATAATATTACCTTTCTTTCTTATTTTATTTATTACTTCTATTTTAGGCGGAGCAATTGGAGGAGCCTTCCCTTTCGGAGGATTTTTCCAAAGTCCCATAGCTCATATTCAGCTTCCAGGAGAAGTTATTCCTGGCCTTGGATTTACCAACACTTCTTTGACTTTATGGGTTAGCATGGCTGCACTACTAACATTTGTTTTTATTGCCACAAGAAATATGAAGAGTGTCCCAAATGGCAGATTGCAAAATATTGCAGAGGTAATTGTTGAGTTTTTTGTAAACCTCGCTCAAACAATATCAGGTGGTGAAAAAGGAAGAAGATTCGTCCCTCTAGTTTTATCAATTTTTTTATGTGTTGTTGTTTCGAATTGGGTAGGGGTTTTACCAGGAGTTGGTACGATTGGAATAGTTGAATCTGCTGAAGTTGTATATTCTCATAAAGAGCATAAAACGGATGCCTGTCACAGTTCAGATCATGGTTCAGATCACAGTTCAGATCATTCAAAAGAATATACTTGCAAAGAAGCACTTAAAGAACATTTAGTAGTTTTTAATAAGATTCCCGGATTAGGAATAAGCTATCTTCCACCTGGTCGAGGTGAAGATAAAATTAAAAATGGTGGCGGGGTAGTATTAGTCGAAGATGTAATTAATAACCATGGTAAAATTGAAAGTGGTGAGTTAGAAGGTAAATCTGCAGGAAGACTTCTACCAATTTTGAGAGGGGCAAATACTGACCTAAATACCACTCTGGCAATAGCAATAGTTGCTATGGTTGCAGTTCAATTTTGGGGTATCAGTGCACTAGGGATAAAAAAATATGGTGGTAAATTTTTCAATTTTTCTTCCCCAATAATGTTATTTGTAGGACTACTTGAACTTATAGCTGAACTCGCAAGAGTTGTTAGTTTTACCTTTAGGTTATTTGGTAACATGTTCGCAGGTGAAGTTTTGCTTGTTGCAATGATGTTCTTGTTGCCATTTATTGGTATTATTCCATTTATGGGGCTTGAGTTATTTGTAGGTGTTATTCAAGCATTTATATTTTCTATATTAACTTTGATTTTTGGAATTACAGCAATTTCAGATCATAGTGAACATTAAAAAATTAAAAATGAACAAAAAAATTACAAACAAAACAATAAATTAAAGGAGATAGAATGGGAGATTTTATTTTTGGTGACTTAAGAACATTGTCGGCTGCAATAGCTATTGGTCTTGGAGCATTGGGTCCAGGATTAGGTATTGGAATGCTTGCTGGTAAGGCTATGGAGGCTTTAGGAAGAAATCCAGAAGCTGAAGGGCCAATACAGCAGAATATGATTCTTGCAATTGCCTTTACTGAAGCAATAGCAATTTACGCTTTAGTTATTGCAATTATTATTCTATTCGTTGGTGGAACTACACCTCCAGCTAGCTTCAGCTAAGAAAGGTTAAAAAATAGGAGTATTATGGGTATAAATTTACCAGGTTTAATAACTCAATTAATTAGCTTTGCTATCTTGGTATTTCTTCTATCAAGGTTTCTTTACAAGCCTGTAGTGAAACTTTTAGATGAAAGAGCTGAAAAGATAAAAAAAGGATTGAGCGATGCAGAATCTGCTTCGAAGGGGGCAGAAGAAGCTGCCAGTAAAATTGAAGAAGAGCTTTCTCAAGCAAGATTAGAAGGAAAGAAGTTGGTTGAGGCTGCTAGAGAGGCTTCTAACCAATTAAGAGAGGATGAAAAAGAGAAAATATCTGCTGAAATTTCTCAAATGATGGAGAAAGCAAAAAAGGAAATCAATAGCGAAAGAGATAGCGCAATTCTTGAATTAAAGAATAGGTTTGGTGAACTTGTTGTGGATGCGGCAGGCAAGGTAATTGAAAAAGAGATAGATGAAAAATCTCATTCTGAATTAATAAATAAAGCTTTAGAAGAAAAGGCACTTTAATTTAAGTAACAATTTTATGAAAAATTCTTCGACAACAAATAGATATTCTGACGCAATTTTTGATATTGCCAGAGAGGATAAAGAAGTAGATTCTTGGAAATTATTTTTAGAGGATTTATCCGAAGTTTTCGGTGACTCAAAAATAGTAGAATTTTTTCAAGATCCTAAGATTAGTAATAAAAATAAACTTGAATTGATTAGTAATTCAGAAATTAAAACAAGCACAAGGCAGTTAAATTTTTTAAGATTAATTATAGAAAAAGGAAATGCATATCTTCTAGATTCAATACTTACTAGATTTAATAAGCTTGTTGATAGCTTAAATGGAATAAAAAGAGCAGATGTTATTACCGCTTTTAAGCTTGAACAGGAAGAACTGGATAAAATTAACAAAAAATTAAGTGATTTAGTCGGGTCTAAAGTAGTTGGTGTCAATTTGGTTGACAGGAAAATCTTAGGAGGCTTCATAGCTAAATTTGATGATCAAATGCTGGATATGAGCACTAAAGGAAAATTAGATAGATTAAAGGAATCAATTATTGATTAAGTAGATTTAGGAGAAAAAATGGCTTCGCAAGATATATCTTCAGTGATAAAAAAACAAATTCAAGATTATGGTGATAAATCATCGCTAGTTGATGTAGGGACGGTGGTTGAAGCAGGTGACGGAATTGCTCAAATTCATGGATTATCGAATGTTAAATATAGTGAATTGCTTGAATTTCCTGATGGCACCTTGGGAATGGCTCTTAACTTAGAAGAAGACAGTGTTGGTACAGTAGTATTGGGTGATTATCTAGATATAAAAGAAGGTGATGAAGTAAAAGCGACTGGAAGAATTGTTGAAGTGCCAGTTGGGGAAGAGTTAATAGGGAGAGTAGTTGACCCTCTTGGCAGACCTATAGATGGGAAAGGGTCGATTAAAACTAATTCAAATGCACCAGTTGAAAAGCCAGCTCCTAATGTTGTTAGTAGAAAATCTGTAGATCAGCCAGTTCAGTTTGGAGTTAAAGTTGTAGATGCATTAGTTCCGGTTGGAAGAGGGCAAAGAGAATTAATTATTGGGGATAGGAGCACTGGCAAGACTGCTGTAGCTATAGATTGCATAATAAATCAAAAAGGTGGAGATCTTATATGCATATATGTGGGGATAGGCCAAAAATCTTCTAAAGTTGCAAGCGTAGTTGATACATTACAGAAATATGATGCAATGGACCACACAATTGTCGTTGCTGCGAATGCATCGGACTCTGCTCCGCTTCAATACTTAGCTCCTTATTCAGGCTGCGCAATGGCTGAATATTTTATGGATCAAGGAAAAGATGTTTTGATTGTATATGATGATTTAAGTAAACATGCTTGGGCTTATAGACAAATGTCTCTTCTACTTAGAAGACCTGCAGGAAGAGAGGCATACCCAGGAGATGTATTTTATCTTCATTCCAGACTGCTCGAAAGAGCAGCAAGGGTAGAGGAAGAGTATGGGGGAGGCTCAATAACTGCCTTACCTGTGATTGAAACTCTTGCTGGTGACGTATCTGCATATGTGCCTACAAATGTGATCTCAATAACTGATGGTCAGATTTATTTAGAATCAGATTTATTTAATTCTGGAGTACGACCAGCTCTTAATACCGGATTGTCTGTAAGTAGGGTAGGGGGTTCGGCGCAAGCAAAAGCTATGAAAAAAGTTTCTGGTAGTTTAAAAATTGAACTAGCTCAATATAGGGAATTAGCAGCTTTTGCTCAATTTGGATCTGATGATTTGGATGATGTTACTAAAAAGCAATTAAGTAGAGGGGCAATAATTGTAGAGTTATTAAAACAACCTCAATATGAACCAGTTTCTTTAGAAAATCAAGTTACATTATTGTATTTAGCATCAGAAGGATTGCTAGATGACATTGATGTTTCTGATATAGGAGAATACGAAAAAGCTTGGAATGAGTATGCGAATTCTAATGTTTCTGATGCCTTAGATAACATTAAAAAGTCTGGAGACTTGAACGAAGAAGATATGACTAAAATAAAGAAAGCAGCTGAAGATTTTAATAAAATTTTTAATACATAGATATGCCAAATTTAAGAGAATTAAGAAGTAGAATAAAAAGTGTAGAGAGCACATCTCGTGTTACCAATGCACTTCAAATGATCGCTGCAGCTAAAATGAAAAAAGCTCAAGACAAGGTTATTGATGGCAGGGCATATGGAGAAAAATTGAATTCCATTCTTTCAAATTTCTATTTAAGCAATCCAGAAATTTTTAATTCTGAAGAAACTACTAAAGATAGTAAAAATTTAGTTATCCTGGTAACTCCTGACAGAGGTCTCTGCGGAGCTTTAATATCTAATGTTTTAAAATCAGCTTCTAATTATTTTGAGAATAACAATTCTAATAATGAGATTGTAGTGATTGGAAAGAAAGGTAATAGTTATATTTCTAGAACAACTGATAATCAACCTGCGTTTTATCAGGTATCTGATATGCCTACTTTTGATGAAGTATCTGATGTGACTAAATTTATTATTGAAAGACATTCCACAGGAGAATTTAGTGAGATAAATATTATTTATTCTGAGTTTATAAGTACTGCTGTCCAAAAAGCTAGAATTAAAAAACTTATGCCTATTCAAATTGATGAAAATTCAGAAGAAAAAACTTTCTCTGAATACTTGTATGAACCCAATCTTGAAGAAGTATCAAATGCTTTAATTCCTAGATATATAGAAGTTAATATATTTAATGCAATATTAGATTCTACAGCTAGCGAACATTCTGCCAGATTAGTTGCAATGCAGAATGCTACTGATAATGCTAATGAATTAAAGGATGATCTAACATTAGATTTGAATAAAGCAAGACAGCAAACAGTTACATCAGAAATATTAGATATTATTGGTGGAGCTTTGGCTTTAGAATAATGAAACTAACTAACAAGAGCGAAAGGAAATAAAATGGTTGATAATGTTGAAGGAAAAGTAGTGCAGGTTATTGGTACTGTAGTAGATGTTGAATTTCCAAATGATAAACTTCCGGCGATTTATAATGCACTAGAAATGGAAGTAGATGGTGAAAAATTAGTATTGGAAGTGGAGCAACATGTAGGAAATAATTGGGCAAGGTGTTTAGCGCTTGGAGCTACAGAAGGAGTTTCTAGAGGATTAACAGTTAGAGATACTGGAGCTGCTGTTTCTGTGCCAGTTGGAAAAGCTTCATTAGGAAGAATCTTTAATGTTCTTGGAGATGCATTAGATGATCTAGGCGAAGTTAAAGCTGAAGAAAGGTGGCCTATTCATAGGCCAGCTCCAACTTTCGAACAACAAAGTGGAAGCACTGAAGTTCTAGAGACAGGAATAAAAGTATTTGATTTGATTACTCCTTTTTCTAAAGGTGGAAAAGTAGGTGCATATGGTGGAGCGGGTGTAGGAAAGACTGTAATTATTACAGAATTAATTAGAAATATTGCTCAAGAGCATAGTGGAGTTTCTGTTTTTGCAGGAGTGGGAGAAAGATCTAGGGAAGGAAATGATTTATGGCATGAAATGAAGGATTATGGAGTGCTAGATAATACAGCACTAGTTTTTGGTCAAATGAATGAACCTCCTGGAACAAGAGCTCGTATAGCTTTGACAGGACTGACAATGGCAGAATATTTTAGAGAAGTCGGAAAACAAGACGTATTGCTATTCGTAGATAATGTGTATAGATACACTTTAGCTGGAATGGAAGTTTCTGCTTTATTAGGTAGAATGCCATCGGCAGTAGGATATCAACCAACCCTTGCAACTGAAATGGGAGATTTACAGGAAAGGATTACATCTACAGTTGATGGATCTATTACATCCTTTCAAGCAGTATATGTACCTGCAGATGATTATACCGACCCAGGTATTGTTACTACTTTTGGTCATTTAGATGCATCTATATCTTTAGAGAGATCATTGGCAGCTCAAGCACTTTTTCCTGCAGTAGATCCTCTTGCTTCAAATTCAAGAATTATGGAACCAGGGATAGTAGGTGAAGATCACTATAATACTGCAAGAGAAGTACAAGAAGTGTTGCAGAGATTTAAGGATTTGCAAGACGTAATTGCAATTCTTGGTATAGAAGAATTATCAGAAGAAGATCGGGAGATAGTATTTAGAGCAAGAAAAATTCAAAGATTTCTAACTCAACCTTTTCATGTTGGGGAAGTATTTACGGGAATTCCTGGTAAATATGTAAAAGTTGAAGATACTGTTAAAGGTTTTAGAGAGATATTGAGTGGTCAACATGACGATTTACCTGAGCAAGCATTTTATATGGTTGGAACAATTGAAGATGCAGTTGAGAAAGCAAAAACTTTAAAGAGTTAATCATGAGTCTAAAACTTGAAATAGTAACATCTGAAAAAAATGTTTTTTCTGGAGACGTAGATTATGTCGGAGTTAAAAGTGCCGATGGAGAATTAGGGATATTACCTAAGCATGTTCCGTTAATAACGGAGCTTGTTGAAGGCAAAGTCACTTGGAGACTTAATAATAAGAATGAAGAGGTTAATATATCCGGTGGATTTCTAGAAGTTGTTAATAATACAGTAACTATACTTGCTGATAGAATAAACTAGCCTGCTATTCTATTCAGCCTTCTCTGCCTTAAGTGGTAAGTCATAGATTCAATTTCTAAACCTGGATCCAAATTTTTTACTATTACATAATCAGGTATTTTTGGAGTAAAGCTAGAAAAGTTAATTAAATAATATAAATCATTTGCAATTAATGTGTCTGCTACAAATTGAGTGATATTATTGGGTGTAGCAATTATTCCAATTTTTATATTTCTTGTTTTTATAGTCCTCTGAAGGTCTTTGATATTTTGGATTTTTAAATTAGAAATCTTTTTGCCTATCATTCTGATATTAGGATCGAATGCTGCAACTATTCTGTATGTTTGAGATTTCTTTTGTTTCATAAATTCCATAGCAGACCTACTTAGCGTGCTGCCTCCAATTAATACGGCATTCCAACTAGCATCTAGACCTAATAATTTTTGTAAACTTTGCTTCAGTATTTTTACGCTATACCCTTTTCCATTAATTCCATTTATACCTAGATATGTTAAATCTTTTCTAATTTGAGATGATTCTATGGGCATATATAATGATAGTTCTTTAGAGCTTGTAATTTTTATTTCTTCCTGTTGAAGTTGAGATAATATTCGCAAATATATTGGTAACCTATCTAAAACAACTCTAGGAATATCTGAACTTAAATATGATTGCTTTATTATGTTTTTGGCCATAAAAACCATATTAAACTATAAAAGTTTAAAATAAAAATTTATGTTGACATGATCTGTATCAAGTTATAATATACCCAATGTTATAAGAAACAGAATATAAGATATATAAATTGGAAAGCGGAGTATACATAATAAGCGTTGCAGCTAGATTACTTGAAGTTCATCCTCAAACATTAAGAAAATATGAGAAATATGGACTTGTAAGCCCTTCTAGATCTGTAGGTATGCTTAGATTATATTCTGAAGAAGATTTAATTAGGCTCAAGATTATAAAGACCTTAGTTGATGGTTTTGGAGTTAATTTAGCTGGCATAGCTATAATTATGCAATTTATTGAAGGCTTAGATGAGATTTCAATGATTGTAAATAGTATTAATGAAACTAATATGAGATCCAGAAAAAATATGCTAGATGAAAAATTGAAATCTTTGCTTTCAAAAATTATTAATTAAATGGGCGATAAAAAGAAGGAAAAAAAAGTTTCAAAATCTGAAGCTGAGATTATTGATTTAAAAAAGGAAAGAGATGATTTTAAGAATATTGCAGCTAGAGCTCAAGCTGATTTAGTGAATTATAGAAATAGAATGAAGATGGAATTAAGTGAAATAGAAAGCAGAGGAAAGAAAACTGTTTCCCTTAAAGTTCTCTCGGTTATTGATGAATTGGATTTAGCATTAGATTCTGTAACAAAGAACGCATCATCAGATTTAATATTGGAAGGATTAAATAGCATAAGAGAAAAATTTAGAACAATTTTTGAATCTGAAAATATACAAGAAATAATAGAAATAGAAAATTTTGATCCTGTTTATCATGAAGCAGTTTTAACTACAGAAACTGATGAACATGAACCTGGATCAATAATTAAAATTTTAAGAAAAGGCTACACAATGAATAATAATGTTATTAGACCAGCACAAGTAGAAATTGCAAATCAGAAAAATGAAGTTAAGGAGAAGAAATAATGGCTAAAATAATTGGAATTGATCTTGGAACTACCAACTCTGCAGTTGCAGTGATGGAAGCAGGAGAGCCTATAATTTTAGAAAATAAAGAAGGAAAAAGAACTACCCCTTCAGTGGTTGGGGTAAATTCAAAAACTGACGAAAGATTTGTTGGGGAGCTTGCTAGGAGACAAAGCGTTACTAATGCAGAGAATACTATTTATTCAGCAAAAAGATTTATTGGGAGAAGATTTGATGATTCTTCAGTTAAAGAAGATGCATCTAGAATTTCATATAAACTTGAAAAAGCTAAAAATGGAGATGTTGAAGTACTACTTTCTGGAAAAAAACACTCTACTCCTGAAATTTCTGCAATGGTTCTACAGAAGTTAAAAGAAGATGCGGAACACAAATTAGGGGACAAAGTTACTCAGGCAGTTATTACTGTTCCTGCATATTTTAGTGATAGTCAAAGAGAAGCTACAAAGGTTGCAGGCAAGATAGCTGGCATGGAGGTTATGAGAATAATTAATGAGCCTACTGCAGCTTCATTAGCATATGGCTTAGACTCCAAAGGTGACAAAACGATTGCTGTTTATGATTTAGGAGGAGGAACATTTGATGTAACTATTTTGCAATTAGGCGAAGGTGTTTTTGAAGTTAAATCAACTAATGGAGATACTCACCTTGGGGGAGATGATTTTGATAATCTCCTTTTAGATCATGTTGCTGAAGAGTTCAAGAAAAATGAAGGAATAGATTTAAAAAAGGATCCTGCAGCTCTGCAGAGATTAAGAGTTGAAGTAGAAAGGGCTAAAATTGAATTATCTACTGTTACTCAAACAGAAATAAATTTACCTTTTATAACAGCTGATGCTAATGGCCCTAAGCATTTAGTTTCAAATATAACCAGAGCCAAGTTAGAAGAAATTACTGCAAGTCTTATCGAAAGAACAGTTAAACCTTGTCAGCAGGCCATAAAGGACTCTGAGGTAGATACAAAATCAATTTCAGATATTATTTTGGTTGGTGGAATGACGAGAATGCCAGCAGTAATTAATAAGGTTAAAGAGATATTTGGAAAAGATGCTTCTGCAGG
>Ga0066850_10002105_pt1 | contig 10119 bp, 10 predicted proteins | sample ETNtaG_4_FD_67282 | JGI IMG/M metagenome (GOLD analysis project Ga0066850, IMG submission 67282) | Marine microbial and viral communities from oxygen minimum zone, Eastern Pacific Ocean - ETNP201406SV67 | ecosystem: Environmental > Aquatic > Marine > Oceanic | place: Pacific Ocean: Eastern... | reverse complement strand
CGATTCAATTTCTCTAGGATTGTTGATTCCATTAGTAACAGCTTTTTTTGTAATTTCATTAAACACAACTCTCTCTACTTTTTTCCCTTTTAAAAGTTTTTTGCTTTCCAAAATTTCTCTAACATGCCAAGCAATTGCTTCTCCTTCTCTATCAGGGTCGGTTGCTAATATAATTTTTTCCGAATCAGCGGCTGCATCAGTTATTTCTTTAACGTATTTTTTAGAAAAAGAATCTAATTCCCATTCCATTTTAAAATTATTTTCAGGATCAACAGATCCATTTTTTGAAGGAAGATCTCTAACATGACCATAACTTGCTAATACTTTATAATCTTTACCCAAGTATTTGTTTATGGTTTTTGCTTTTGCTGGACTCTCTACTATGACAAGATTCATTATAATTGACCTTACTGTCAAAAATAAACCTGTTTGTCAAATCAAAGTATAATAAGTGTTGATTTTAAAGTTTAATTTTATCTTCGTTTTTATTTTTTAGTCTAACGATATTCTGTCTATGAGTGTATAGAGTTATTACAAAAGTGATAAATAAAAATGAATTTAATTCAAAATTATTTTCTAAGAAAGAAATTAAAAAAATAATTAGTGCTGACAGAATAGAGGACAAAGAAGAATATTTTGTTATGAAAGCTATTAAAATCCAAGACACACAAAAGAACAATCCAAGCTTTAAAGATAAAGCGAAAACTATTCCCAAATAAGTTGCAACACCTTTTCCTCCCTTAAATTTTAACCAAACAGGAAATATGTGTCCAAGAAATGCCATGAGACCTGATAAATAAATTAAATTTGGAAAATAATAATTTGTAATAAGAATTGGAGCTACACCTTTAAAAATATCGAGTAATAAAGTTAAGCCTGCGACAAATTTATTTCCAGCTCTCAATACATTGGTTGCACCAATATTTTTTGAACCAACTTTTCTTATATCTTTATTTAAAAAGAATTTAGTTAAAATTAATCCAAAAGGTATTGAGCCAGATACATATGAAAGGAGGAATACTAAAAATATTTCAAATGTCACTGTAAATTAAAAACACTTTCTCCCTTTAAGTAAGTCATTAAAACTTTTCCTTGAAGTTTCCTATTTTCTATCGCGGCATTTTTGGATTTCGATTTTAATTTTAAAACATCCACCTTCCATGGTTGACCAAGATCAAAAATACACAAATCAGCATCTGATTCTTTTTTCAGGGTACCCTTATCAATCTTTAATATTTTTGCAGGGTTACAGGTAATAGTTTCTATTATTTTTTTTATAGGCAGAGAGTCATTATGGTAAAGTTCTAAAGCAAGAGAGAGAAGTGTTTCTATACCGATTGAACCCTCAGCGGCTTGCGCAAACGGAAGTCTTTTGCTTTCTTCATCCTCTGGTTTGTGGTCAGATACTATTACATCTATTAAACCATCTTTGATCCCTTGAATTAATGCTTTTCTATCCTCTTCTTTTCTTAAAGGAGGAGAAATCTTCATAAAGGTCTTAAAATCTCCTATATCATTTTCATTCAGAGAAAGATTGTTAATAGATACACCAGCAGAAAATTTTAAACCATTTTTTTTATATTTTTTTATTACCTCTACAGATTTTGCAGATGACAATTGCGATATATGATATCTGCACGGGTATTCTTCTAAAAGAGAAAGATCTCTTTCAATAATAATTTTTTCAGCAATATATGGTATGCCTTGCAAACCAAGCCTTGTTGAAACCTCTCCTTCACTAATACATCTTCCTTTGGAAAGTTCATGGTCTTCAGGATGTTGCATTACAAGAACATTGATATCGGAAGCATAATTCATAATTCTCGACATCATCTCGGCATTTTGAACAGTTTTTGTCGCATCAGTGAATCCAATTATTCCCTTTTTAGATAGTAAACCAAACTCAGTCATAAGTTTTCCATCCATATTTCTTGTCAAAGTTGCTGATGGATAAATATTTATATCAGCTTTATCTCTTCCCCTTCTAACTATAAAGTCTACCATAGATACATTATCTATCACTGGACTTGTGTTAGGCATTGATACTACGGATGTAACACCGCCAGACAAAGCAGCACTACTTAAAGTTCTAAAATTTTCTTTATATTCAAAACCAGGTTCTCCAATAAACACTTTCATATCTACTATTCCAGGTATCAAAACTTTCCCTTTTAAATCGATTTTTTCTGCTTTAGCTGGAATATTTCCTTTTTTAACATTTTTTCCTACAGCTTTAATTTTACCTTTTTCATCAACTATTAAGCCTCCAATCTCGTCTAGATTTTGTGATGGATCGATTACTCTAGCGTTTATAAAATATTTTTCTTTCATTGTTTGCAATACAGTTTTAAACATGCCATTCTGACAGCCACTCCTACTTCTACTTGTTCCTTAATTAAACTAACGTTAATATCGTCAGCAAGTTTTGTATCTATCTCAACACCTCTATTCATTGGTCCGGGGTGCATTATCAAAGCGTCTTTTTTTGCGAACTTTAATTTATCAGGTGTTAATCCAAAATACTCGTAGTACTCTCTTTTTGAAGGCAAGAAAGATCCGGCCATTCTTTCATTTTGAAGTCTTAGCATCATAACGATATCACACGATTTCAGACCTTCTTTCATATTTGTAAATCCTTTAACACCAAGTTTATTTATTGAGTTAGGCATCAGAGTTTTTGGAGCAATAACGTTAACTTCTGCTCCAAGCATGTTTAATAAATAAATGTTCGATCTAGCTACTCGAGAGTGAAGTATGTCTCCACAAATTGCAATTTTTAAACCTTCGATTTTACCTTTTCTATCAATTATTGTTAAAGCATCTAAAAGTGCTTGTGTAGGATGTTCTCTCAAACCATCTCCAGCATTAATTACCGCACAGTTAACTTTTTGAGACAAAAGGTTTGGAGCTCCAGAATCTTGGTGTCTAACCACTATAATATCTGGATGCATAGCATTAAGAGACATAGCTGTATCCAATATGGTTTCACCTTTTTTCAATGAGGAATTTCCAACATTCATTGTCATTACGTCTGCACCCAATCTTTTACCAGCTAGTTCAAATGAACTTTGAGTTCGGGTAGAAGGTTCAAAAAATAAATTAATTTGAGTTTTTCCTCTTAATAAGTCTAATTTTTTAGATGCGCTTCTGTTTAATTTTATAAAATTTTTTGCTTCATCTAAGATAAGATTTGCTTCTTGAATAGATAGATTTTGGATTCCTAAGAGGTGTTCCTGGATTTTTCTAACAGCTGAAAACTTTTTTATAACCGCCATTAAAATTAACTCTATAGGCCTTTCGTGCTATCATAGCAAGTTATTTATCGTCTTATATAATCAATAGCACCTTGCAATATAAATGAAGCTGCATTTTGGTCTAATTTTTCAACTTTTTTCGATGTATTTATGTCTAAATTGCTTGATAAATTGAAAGCAGCCTCGCTTGACAACCTTTCGTCCCACATAGTGACAGGTATTGAAATATTATTTGATAGATATTTGGCAAAATCATTTGCCGATTGAGCAGAAGGGCCTTTTGAACCGTCCATATTTATAGGGTTTCCAACAACGATTCCTTTTATATTATTTTCTTCAATTATTTCTCTGATCTCTTTAGCAAGATCAGAATTATTTTTTTTAATAATAGTTTTTAAAGGTGTCGAAACAAGTTTGTCTTCGTCTGATATGGCCAAACCAACCCTTTTTTTACCAGGGTCGATACCTAATAACCTAGATTTCCTTCCTATAGATTTCTTAAAATCTTCAATATCTTGCATGAATATGTTATATTTTACTTCACTTTCTAATCAAACTAAAACATAGTTTATAGATGTCTATAGATAAAAACCAAGTTAAAAAAGTTGCAAAACTATCCAAGATTTCTCTTGATGATAGCAAGCTAGAATCTTTGTCTAAAGATTTAGCTTCAATATTAAATTTTGTAGAACAGCTTAACAAGCTAGACACAAAAAAAACAGAGCCTTTAACCTCTGTAGTAGATAAAACTCTCGATCCCAGAACCGACAAAGTTAATGACGGTAAAATAAAGAGCGAAATATTAAAAAATTCTCCCGACAAAAATGAAGACTTTTTTATTGTTCCGAAAGTAGTTGAATAGATATGTCGGATTTTAATAAGAGTTCACTATCAGAAATTGTAAATTTAATTAAAGCAAAAAAAGCATCTTCTTTGGAAATAACAAATCATTTTATTAATAATATTGAAAAGAGTAAAAAATTGAATTGTTTTATTACAACTTGTTTTGAGGAGAGTTTAAAGAGTGCAAAAAATTTTGATAACAAAAAAAATTTTGATGGTTTACTTGCAGGTGTGCCATTGGCTGTTAAAGATTTATTTTGTACAAAAAATGTTAAGACTACAGCGGGGAGTAAAATTCTAGAAAATTTTATTCCTACATACGAATCCACAGTTACCAACAACTTGTGGTCTGAAGGGGCTATTTTACTCGGCAAACTTAATTGCGATGAATTTGCCATGGGCTCTTCTAATGAAACAAGTTATTTTGGAAACACAATTAATCCATTAGGCAAAGATTTGGTTCCAGGAGGATCTTCAGGAGGATCTGCAAGCGCTTTGGCAGCAAATCTTACTCCAGCAACAATAGGTACAGACACCGGCGGTTCAATTAGACAACCAGCTTCTTTTACTGGAACCGTAGGATTAAAACCTACCTACGGTCTGTGCTCCAGATGGGGAATAGTTGCTTTTGCCTCTTCACTTGACCAAGCTGGTCCAATGACAAAAAACGTTGAGGACTCCGCTTTGCTCTTAGAAGCAATGTCAGGATATGATGAAAAAGATTCTACTTCCATAAATAAAAAAAAGGAAAAATATTCAAAAAATTTAAATGAAAAAATAAAAGGATTAAAAATTGGGATACCCAAAGAGTACAGAGTAGAGAATATGCCAAAAGAAATAGACAATCTTTGGAAAAAAGGAATAGATATTCTGAAAAAAGCTGGAGCCAAGATTGTTGATATTTCACTTCCTCATACAAAATATGCTTTACCAACGTACTATATAGTTGCACCTGCCGAAGCTTCTTCAAACTTGGCTCGTTATGATGGTGTTAAATATGGATACAGATCTAAAAAAGGAAAAAATCTTATAGAAATGTATGAGAACACCAGGGGAGAAGGATTTGGAGACGAAGTAAAAAGAAGAATTCTTATTGGAACTTATGTTTTGTCATCAGGGTATTACGATGCCTACTATCTTAAAGCACAGAAAGTAAGAAAGTTGATTAAAAATGATTTTGATAAGTGTTTTAAAAATGTAGATGTTATTTTAACCCCATCTACTCCAAGTTCAGCTTTTAAAATTGGAGAAAAAACTAACGACCCAATATCTATGTATTTGAACGACATATTTACCGTACCAGTTAATTTGGCTGGTATTCCAGCAATTTCAATACCAGTTGGACAAGATGATAAAGGACATCCTTTGGGACTTCAGCTCATAACAAAAGCGCTAGATGAACAAAAAATTTTAAATATAGCTTTTACAATGGAAAAAAGCATTGGTTTTAACCAATCTATAAAGAGATGGTGGGAATAATTTATGGAAAAAGACAAATTTGATTATTTTATAAAAACTGAAAAAAATAGTTGGGAAGTAATTATTGGTTTAGAGGTGCATGCTCAAGTTATTTCTGATTCAAAACTATTTTCTGGATCATCTACAAAATTTGGCGGAAAACCAAATACCCAAGTTAGTTTAGTAGACTCTGCTTTTCCAGGTATGCTTCCTGTTATAAACCAATACTGTATAGAGCAAGCCATTAAAACTGGCTTAGGTTTGAATGCTAAAATCAATTTACACTCTATATTTGATAGGAAAAATTATTTTTATCCTGATTTACCAGCTGGTTATCAAATATCTCAGTATAAAAATCCTATAGTTGGAGAAGGTGTGGTTACTCTTGATATGCCTTATGGAAGTAAAAAAATTGGTATTGAAAGATTACATTTAGAACAAGACGCTGGAAAAAGTATACACGACCTAAGCCCAGATAATACTTTTGTTGATTTAAACAGATCAGGAGTTGCTTTGATGGAAATTGTAAGCAAGCCAGACCTAAGATCTCCAGATGAGGTAAACTCTTACGTTAAAAAACTCAGATCAATAATGAGATACCTTGGCACTTGTGATGGAAATATGCAAGAAGGCTCTCTAAGAGCCGATGTAAACGTTTCTGTCAGAAAAAAAGGAGAAAAAAAATTTGGAACCAGATGTGAAATAAAAAATGTAAATTCAATTAAATTCATGGAAATGGCCATCGACTCAGAAGCAAAAAGACAAATTGAATTACTTGAATCAGGAAAAACAATAGAGCAAGAAACCAGACTTTTTGACACAAAAAAGAATGAAACTAGAACAATGAGATCAAAAGAAGAAGCACATGACTATAGATACTTTCCTGATCCAGATTTGTTGCCTCTAGAAATTAAACAAAGTTTTGTTGACAGTCTAAAAAAAAAATTACCAGAACTACCCGACCAAAAGAAAGAGAGGTTTATCAAAAAATTCAAACTAATACCTTACGAAGCGAATCTTTTAGTTTCAGATATTGATATTTCAAAATATTTTGAAGAAGTAATAAAAAACGCAGATATAAAACTTGCTAAAAACTGGATAATTGTTGAGCTCTTTGCCGTTTTAAATGAAAAAAAATTAGATATAAAAGATTCGCCTGTATCACCAAAAAATCTTGGGTCACTAATTAATGCTATTAGTTCTGGTGAAATTTCAGGAAAAATAGCAAAGAAAGTATTTGAAATAATGATTGAGACTGGGGAAGAACCGTCACAGATTATAAAAGAAAAAGGATTAAAACAACAAAGCAATCCTAAAGAGTTAGAAAAAATTATAACAAAAGTTTTACAAAATAACTCTGAGAAAGTTTCAGAATACAAGTCTGGAAAAGAAAAACTCTACGGATTTTTTGTTGGAGAAATAATGAAAATCTCATCTGGAAAAGCTAATCCAAAATTAGTTAATGATATTCTAAAAGAAAAATTAAAAAAATGATCAAGAGTCTAAAAATTGACGGGATATTAGAAAAATATATCTCTGACCATAGCTACGATTTACATCCTGTCCAAAAAGAAATACTCAATTACAATGACACTTTAGGAAATATTAAAAAAATGCAAATTTCAGTAACCCAATCTTACTTTTTCCAATTTTTTATAAGAACAAACAAAATAAAAAATATTTTAGAAATTGGCACTTTCACAGGGTATAGTGCTTTGAGCATGGGTCTTGCTATGCCAAAAGATGGAAAGGTTACCTGTTTAGATATTAACAAAGAAACTTCAGAAGCAGCCAGAAATTTTTTTAAAAAAGCCAATTTAGATAAGAAAATAGAAATTATTTTGGGACCAGCGACGAATAGCCTTAAGAAATTAAAAGAGAATAAAAAAATGTTTGATATGATTTTTATTGACGCAGATAAAGAGAACTATAAAAATTATTATACTTCATCTTTAGAGCTTATTAAAAATAATGGATTTATACTTATAGACAATGTTTTGTGGCATGGAGACGTTGTTGATCCCAATAAAAACGATCGATTAACTAATATAATTAGAGAATTTAATTCTTTTATTAAGAAGGATGATAGGGTAGAAAAAACCATTTTGCCATTAGGCGATGGAGTAACGATTTGTAGGAAAATTTAAATGTTTCATATCTTTGGTTTTTATAAATTTAAAAAGCTATCTGGTCTTAAAAAGCTTAAGAAAACTTTTCAAGAAAAGCTAATAAAAAACCATGTAAGAGGTACAATAATTTTTTCAAAAGAAGGGATTAACGGAACTATTTCTGGAAAAAAAAACAATATTCAAAAAATGAAGAAAAACTTAAAAAATATCTGTAAAATTAAAAACTTTGATTCTGAAAATAATTCTGTAAATAATTTTCAACCTTTTCATAGAGGAAAAACAAAAATCAAAAAAGAGGTTGTTCCAATAGGAATACAGATTTTGCCATCACAAAAAGTTGATAATTCTCTTGATCCTAAAAAATGGAATTCATTGTTAAAAGAAAAAGATATAAAAATAATAGATACAAGAAAACCTTTTGAGTATGATGTTGGAACATTTAAGGGCGCAACAAATCCTAATGTAAATAATTTTAGAGACCTTCCAAAGTATTTAAAAAAATTTAATAAAAAAAGTAAAATTGCAATGTTTTGTACTGGAGGAATTAGATGTGAAAAAGCCTCTGTTTACTTAAAAAGAAAAGGATTTAAAAATGTATTTCAATTAAAAGGAGGAATATTAAATTATCTAAAAAAAATTGATAAAAAACAAAGCTTGTGGAAAGGGGAGTGTTACGTTTTTGATAACAGAGTTTCGCTTAAACACAAACTAAAAGTTGGAACTCACTCAATGTGCAGCGGGTGCAGAAAACCAGTATCAATGAAAGAAAAAAAATCTAAAAAATATGTTGAAGGTATTTCTTGTCCTAAATGCCATGATTATCTCACAGAATCGCAAAAACAAAGATTTGCTATGAGACAAAAACAAATTTTAATCGCAAAAAAAATGGGCAAAAAACATATATTCCAAAAAGAATATCATTGAGGTAAAAATTGGATAAAAAATTAAATTTAACCTCAAATCCAATTGGAAGATTGCTCAGGCAAATAGCCATTCCAGCTAGCACAGGAAGTTTGTTTCAGACTTTATTTAATATTATTGATACTTTTTATGCTGGAAAAATATCTCCAGAATCTTTAGCGGCTCTTGCAAAATCTTTTCCTCTTTATTTTATAATAGTTGCCGCAGGTGTTGGAATAGTGTCTGGTTGTAACTCTTTAATTGGTAATGCTATTGGAGAAAGAAATAAAATTGCTGCATCTATTTATGCTCACAATACTATTGTGTACTCGATTTTACTTTCATTTTTTATTACCTTTATTGGAATCTATTTTTCTTACGATCTTCTTAAATTTATGGGAAATAATGAAGAAAATATAATGTTGGCAAAAAAATATACCGACATTATTTTTTTAGGGAGCATTATTTTTTTAATACAATTTTCATTTAATTCAATATTGAATTCACAAGGTGATACAAAAAGTTTCAGAAATTTTATGTTAGTAGGAATAATTGCCAATATAATACTGAATCCCATTTTTATTTTTGGTTTATTTTTTATTCCAGCATTTGGAATTGCTGGATTAGCAATCTCAACAATGTTAATCCAATTCGTTGGATGTATTTATTTATATTCTAAAGTTAATAAGTTAGAAATAAAAATTATTCTAAATATTAAAAATTTTTACATAAGAAGAAATTTTTTTAGAAATATTTTTGATCAAGCTATGCCTATAACTTTTAGTCTTTTTATGGTTTCAGTAGGAGGCTTCATTTTACTATCTTTTCTAACTATTTTTGGAGACAAGGCTATAGCAGGATATGGATCAGCACTGAGGTTTGAACAAGTATTTATCTTACCAATAATAGGTTTGAATATTGCGGTATTATCAATAGCCGGTCAAAATTTTGGTGCCAGAAGATACGATCGAGTTCGAGAAGTTTATTTTAAAGGAGTATCAATTGGAATTTTAGTTATGTGTTTTTCTGGAATTATAATTTATTTACTATCCGAACCTATTATTAGTATTTTTTCAAACGATCTTGAAGTAATTAAGTTTGGATCCAGTTATTTAAAAATTACTGCATTTATATGTCCGGTTTATCCAATTTTTTTTATTTCACATGCATTATTTTCAGCTCTTAAAAAAAGTTATTTTATATTCTATATGAATCTTTTGAGAATGGTAATTTTACCATTCATTATTGTTTGGACAACTATAAATATTATGAATGGTTATTTTCATGATATATTTTATGGGTTACTCATTATGAATTGGATTCTGGGACTTCTTGTACTTTTAATAGCCAGAGGTTTAATGATAAAAACTTTTAAGGAACAAAAAAAAGCTTTCTTTATCTTTTAACAACATAATGTTATATAAAACTAAACATTTGGTGAGGTGGGTGAGCTGGTTTAAACCAGAAGTTTGCTAAATTTCCGTAGGTGTAACAATCTACCGTGGGTTCGAATCCCACCCTCACCGCCATTTACT
>Ga0066850_10002103_pt1 | contig 10120 bp, 7 predicted proteins | sample ETNtaG_4_FD_67282 | JGI IMG/M metagenome (GOLD analysis project Ga0066850, IMG submission 67282) | Marine microbial and viral communities from oxygen minimum zone, Eastern Pacific Ocean - ETNP201406SV67 | ecosystem: Environmental > Aquatic > Marine > Oceanic | place: Pacific Ocean: Eastern... | reverse complement strand
CTGTTTGATCAGTATTATTTAATACACTAACCATAATAAATTCAATGTTATTAATTGATGGCGCACCTTTTATTCTTAATTCTTCACAATAATTACAAACATTTTGAATGTTCTCATCCCACACCCATACATCATGAGTAGGATCATAAAAAGCAGGAGGAGGATCAAATAATTGGTTTTCATTTAAATCAATAAAATTTTCTCCAACATAATCATCCAATGAAATATCACAATTTGGCTCTAAACAATCATATTGGCCATTCATTTCTGTTATATTAATTATACTAGGATGATTATTATCAGTAGGCTCTGAAATAATTGTACTGATAGGACCATCTTCATTTGGATCAAAAGAAAGACGCAAGGGGGAATTCTCTGGCAACAATAAATATTTGTTACATCTATCTTCATTAATACTAAGTCCAAAATCTTCCTCTGATTCACAAATATATGAAAATGATAATGTATCTAAACAAGAACCAAATCCATCTTCAATTGTACTATAACACCCATCTAAACCCGTATCATCATACTCCTCAAGAGAAATTTGTAACTTATACTTTGTTAACTGATCAATATTAAGATTGATATGATTTTTTTGATTCCATTCTTTATATATTGGCTGCCTTATTTCATAATATTCTTCATCTTTTCCAAATCTAAATAATAATTCTACATTTGAATCGAAATGTTGCCATAGCCCTCCAGAAATTGTGTCCTGTTTTCCATAAACATACATATTTAAATTACTGTATGCAAAAAAACTATTTTTCTTATCCATAGGCAGTGCAGAAAAGCTTTTTTTAATAGCTACAGCTTCATCAGATTTAATGCCTCCACTATTATTTAATTCCTCAAATGATAAGACTAATGATTGTTCTTTCATTCTAATACCACTAACTTGGTCTACCTCTCCTTGTACATTATCATTCGGTGGATCATACTCATTAGGATTATCATGAGTATTTAAAACTGACACTGCAAAATATGGCTCTTCATTAAATTCATCGTCTTCAACTGAAGGCATTTGATTAATAGGTACACTTCCTAATTCTAACCATTCATTACCTACTATTTCAAATTTAGCAATTTTAATAGCTCTAGGATCATTGTCATTCTCAATATCAACTTGATTAACCCCATCTACCCATAAACGAACATGCCTAATATCGTTCCATGTCGCTGTAGAATCTCCTCTGGGTTTAAAATCATTTAATAAAACTCTAAATAATTTCCAGTTAGTTGAAGCAATATATTCATCATATGTATCACTAGCTGGATCAATTGTAGTAGTAAAATAATCATTCCTTGTATCTAAATTATAATCCTTATCTAAATCTTCTGTATCAGGATATCGTCCTAAATCAGCATTGCCTTCAGTTCCATTATATTGTTTATAATAATTAATATCTGAACATTGACTATTATTATAACACCAATTATCTCCATTTGGATCAAATTCTGAATCAGGATTTTCATGACTTGAAGTACATTCATCTTGAATTGTATCTCCATTAGAATCAACAGAATATGTATCTTCTCTAAATTTACAATTACAACCTCCTATTCCATTTTCATATAAATCAGGACATAAATCTAATCCAACATCTTCTTCATCAGATAAGTTGTTATCACCCCAACCATTCCCATACACATCAAGATCTTCAGTATTAAGATAATTGTCCTGATTAATGTCTTCTGAAACATGCCCTAAATCAATATGTAATAATATTTCTTCTTCATTAAAATTCTCTGCATTAACCCAAATTTCTAAATATTTTTTTCTACTTAAATCATAATCACTAGAATACAATGACGTTGTAATTCCATTCCATAATTCAGATGTGTTATCTTGATTATCAAATAAAGGACGTAACCACAGTGTTTTTGTATAAGCATTTCCAGCTTGACTGGATGTTTCCTGGTTAGGCCAAATATCTGTGGTTGGAATTTCATTATATGGATTATACCAAATTATATCTTCCTTGTTTTCTATGGATTTTATACTGCCTAAAGAATCAAAAGGAGAAGATGCAGATTTCCAACTTCTAGCACTTAAATTTAATGACACTGATCTTTTTGAGGCTTCAAAATCATCTAAAAAACCCTGCCCAAGTGGATTTGGATTTGGATAAACCTGAGCAAATTCTCCTTCTAAACTAATCTTAGAAGGTGCTGATGCCTCAATAAAAGGAAAACTATTAATTGCTTCTGTTATTTTTTCTATTTCTTTCTCATACCTTCCATTAATATTCCATATAAAGTTTCGCATTGGTTCATATCCAATTTCAACATTTTCATCCATAATAGATTGATCATAAAAAAATAAACCTCCACTAATAAAATTTTGGGGATTAAAAGCATATTTTATATGTGTTCCAAATAAAAGCTTTTGATCAACAGAGATTAATTCATTTTCTTCATAAGTAATATTAATATTTGCTCCTGGTAACATCGCATCAGAATTAATAAAATTAATAGTCCCAGTAAAATAATCAATAGTATAATCAACTCCTCTTGTTAAGATACTTCCATTTAAAGTTACGGTTTCACTGCCTTCTACAATCATAAAACCACCTAAATCAATGGTGGAGTTTCCTGAAGAATTTTTGTATTTAATCATAAATTCATGCTCACTAATTATTTCCTGATTATCAACTGAATAATACATGGCAGGCCCTGAATCAGAATTTGAAAAATTATTATCTTGATCATCTAAATCAGTATCTAAATAATATTCTAAATCATCACTATTTAAACCCCAATAAATATTTGAATTAGTAAAATCAGTATAATTAAAGATTTCATCTAATATTTTTCCATCCTCTTGATTAAGACATTCTTCAGGAATTAAATAATTCTGAACTGTTTCGCCATCATCAGTATATTCACAAAGCACTTCATAATCTGACCTTATATTAGTATCATATGCAAAAGGTAAATGACTAGGTAAAAATAATTCGCCATAAATAGGATTAATTAAAACCATATTATTATCTATTTTACCATCACCTAAATAAAATTCATTGGTAGGATCAATTAGCTCATCTCCATTAGAATTTCTGGTGTCTAAACCAAAAATAGTTAAAAATGATTGAAAATTATTAACTTGGCTATGAGTTTCTTCAAGTCCTGCATTATTATATACCATATCAAGCTCTAAAGAATTTAAATCAGAAATAGAACTACCTAATGAATATACATTTTTAAACATTAGAGCCCATGTATCATAATTGGGAGTAGTTGGGCTATCCAGTTTAATTAATTTCATTGTGATAGGTTTAGGCTCTTGAGGTTGAAATCCTGGATTATCATTAAACTCATCGTAATCATCTCCTTCTTCATTTACATTTCCATCTCCATCTGTATCACAATTTTCATCTGTCCCATTATAATCTGGATCTTTACAAATATCATATATTAAAATTAAATCAGTTCCATTTGTAATTGTAGAGTCCTGAGTAAAAGTTCCTGCATTGTAATCATAATCTCCGTAATCATAACAAATTGCAACAGCTTCTTGACTACTAACAGTATTTAATCTTATATATCCTAATAAACGATCAATTTCATAATCTTGTCCTTCAATTAATTTTTTCCAATTTCCGGATATTTGAGTAGAAGAAAAATCTTGAGGATTTATATATGCAGTTCCATAAACTATATCTAATACTCCATCATCATTAGATGTGATTGATTTTTTATAAATCTCATAATCATAAATTATCCCATTTGGATTATATGAATGAACAGGATTTCCACTATTAATTTTAAGAGGATAATATTGACTTTTAAATTTTTGTTCTATAAAAAAATATCTGTCTTTTATAAAATTATAATCATTAATGTAACTCCATTCAGATGTTTGCCCTCCAGAGAATGACTTAGCAGATTTTTTAACTTGCTCTCTAGACATAATAGATTGAATTTCTAAAGGACCAAATTGATGAATTGTTTTTAATCCAAACAATCCTTCACTCTTTCCACTACCTACACTTACAAATTGTGTTGAAGGAAGATTTAAATTAATATTTCCTGCTTCTGCAAGCTGTAAAATATCATTTTTATTTCCTTCCCATTTAATTGTAAGATCATTCTCCCAATTAAAATCAGCTTCAGAATCCTGTGTTGCATTTAATGATAATTTTTCTCCGATTTTACCTTCAAGGTCAAATCTTTGAGTTTGTTCTATATCAATATCCCATGTTTTATTTTCATTAGAATTAAGTGCAATTAAATCTTTATCTTCAAAAATAACTTCACCATTTACAGTAATATCTCCTCTTATATTAAGAGCCACATTAGTTCCGGCAACATCTTGATTAATTAATCTAAGTGCAGCATCTGGAATATTTCTTCTATTTTTATTAGAAGTGAAATTTTTGGTGATTTTTTGTTCTAATTTTAATCTTTGATTATATTGAACTGCTTTATCGAAATACCAATTTAAATCAACAACTACAGGCATACTTACATTATTCCCATGGTGAGTATTATAAATCACATAAGTATTATTATTTTTACCACCCTCAATATCGGATTTGAATTTTTTTAATTTTTTAATTGATTTTATTTTTTTATTTCTTCTATAGGCATGATTAATACTTAAATAATTATCTGAATATCCATAATCAAGATTTGCATAAAAGAAATCTTTGTTATCAAAGGGACGCATAATTTCAGGCATTAGTTTAAAATAAGATGACAAACTATATTCTATTGATATATAATTAATATTTTGTGACCACATTAAACAAATAAAAAATATTAGATTAAGCCTTTTTATCATTATAGCTAAGCTACTAAATAAATATAAAATAGGCTTATAAGAGATTATGTTCTTTAAATAATCTTTTAAGATTTGCAATTGCGTTGCCTCTATGTGAACTTTGTTGTTTTTCATTTATATTCATTTCTGCAAAAGTTTTATCTTGACTTAATACATAAAAAATGGGATCATACCCAAAACCTTTCTTTCCATATGCTTTTCTTGTTATAATCCCTTTTACGCTACCCTCGGCAACAAGTTCCAATTCTTGACTTACATATGTAACAACAGTTTTAAAAGTAGCTGTTCGATATTTTTGATCTATATTTTTCATATCTAAAAGTAATTTATTTACATTGTCAGAATACGAACACTCTTCTCCTGCATATCTAGCAGAATAAATACCAGGAGCTCCATTTAAAGCATCAACCTCTAAGCCTGTATCATCAGAAATTGTGGGAATTTTGGTCAAATTATAAACTGTTCTAGATTTGATAAATGCATTTTCTTCTAAAGTAGCTCCATCTTCTGTAATTTCTCCAATTTCTGGAAAATCTTTAAGAGTATAAATTTTAATCCCAGTATTAATAAATGTTTCTTGCAGTTCTTTACATTTATCTAAATTATGTGTAGCTAAAATTATTTCCATAAAAATGATTATTTTCTTAAATTAATCATCTCTAATTTAGGGCTATTATATTTTATTGATAAATTTTATTTTGGTCGGATAGCTCAGTTGGTAGAGCAGAGGACTGAAAATCCTCGTGTCCGTGGTTCGATTCCGCGTCCGACCACTTAAAACCCCTTCAGAAACGTTGGGGTTTTTTGTGTTTTTTACTATGTTTAAAAATAGTAACGTATAACCGTTAAATAAATCTCTAAAATTGAGTGCCTAATGAAAAAAAAATATCTGATTTATATTTTATGGTTGATTCTTATTATTTTGTGGAATTTTATCTTCCCAAATGTAAAACCAATATATGATGTATTGATGACTGTATTTCTTTCAGCTTTTTCAAGCCTAATGAAAAAATTTATTTAAGACCAATTTCCTTAAGTCGCTCTTCTAAATATGATTTTGCTGTGTATTTTTCCGATAATATTACTTCATCTCTAGCATGAACAAAAAAAGGCATGGAATATCTTGAAACATTGGAACCTTTTGGATTGATAACACGATGAGTTGTTGAAGGATAATAACCCCCAGAACATTCTTGGAGCATATCTCCAATATTAATAATAAGCCACCCCGGATCAGACTTGACATCTACCCATTTATTTTCTTTAGTTTTTACTTGTAATCCTGGCTGAGTTCCTGAAAGTAGTAAAGTAATTAAATTAATATCCTCATGTGCACCAGCCCTAATTGCTCCAGAATCTTCATTGCCTAATAGTGGAGGATAATGAATAATACGAAGTAAATTTTCTTGACTTTTTTGAATCATTTGATCTAATGATATAGAAAATTTATCTGTTATTTCTGAAGAAGTGTTTTTTTGAATTTCAAATAATAATTTTTCTGCCATAATTTTAAATTCATTTACTAATTCATTGGTTTTATCTGATATTTCTGATGGATATCTTCCCCAATCATAAATATGAAAAAATTCCTTTAAATCTTTTGCAGTATAACCTTTAGCATTTTCAGATAAATAGGGAAAATAGCCGTCTTGTTTTACTTTATGAAATAAATAGTTGTTTTTAAAATGAGAATTAAAAAATGTTTCCCATTCATCATATATTTGATTAATTAATTGATTGGAAATTGGATGGTTTTTGATAACAGCAAAACCAGTATTTTTTAAAGAAGTAGTAAAATTAGAACCAAATTGAGATGATTGATAATCTGTGGTTAAAATTTTATGCATTTAAGCTCATTTAGATTATCATTTACCAGCCATCATCGCTTTTATCAACTAGAACACTATTTTTAGCCCACATTTGTCCAAAATACCATTTCTGATAATCTTCTTTAGACACAATAAACATATCTCCTTTATTCATTGTTGAATGCCCACTTCCACATAACTGAGCACAACCTAGTTGAAATGTATCTCTACCATATTTATCTATAAATATTTCACCTCTTTGAGATGAGAAATTGCTAGGACTCCCATCTTTATTAAAATCTAAATAATTATAATCATAATTTTCAGGGTCAGGAATATAGTCCCATAAGACAAACTCTTCTTTAGGATTAAACTCTTCTAAAAAATCTTTTGTTGTTTTGTTCGGAGTAAAGAAAATAGCAACCTTTTGCCCAGGAATAGCATCCTGTTTCACTCTAAACTCAGGCAAAAATAAACTATGTATCACATCTTTTGATGTTAAGTAAATAAGCACTGGTTTATCAACCTCTAAAATAAGTTCATCCAGTAAGACAATATCATCTTTACTATCAGGATGATCCCAATCTAATCCAATATATTCACCATCACCATCATTTACTAAATGACGATGCCTAGGACCAAATTTTCCATCAGGACCAGGGTAATGCACATTATAATTAAATGTTTGTGATATAATATGAACAACCTGTTTATCTTTATTAACTTCATTATTAGGGAAAAAGGTTGTGATATCATCTTGATCAACACCTTCAATATCTAAAAAAGTATCTCTTAAATCAAGAACCGATGCTTCAAGAGGTTGATTTTGAGGCTTATCAATATTTATTTTTAATCTCTGCCAATTTGGAATTGCTAATCCAAACAATAACGCAGCCTCAAATAAAATAACTCCAACTTCAGCATAACTAGAATAATGTGAGGTGACACCTTTATAATTGGCTTTAGGATTACTAGAGGCTCTAAATCTGTATAATACATAAATAAAGTAAATCCCCCACCCCGCAAGTAAAATAAACATTAAATAATGAACCCATACAATTAAATTATCAACAGCAAATCCATGCTCAGAATAATTTGGAGGCATATAACTTAAAACAAATGATTTAATAAAATTCATAATTCAACTCTTCCTGATTTTTTCGATAATTTATACATAAATAAACCAAAACATGATAAAACAAAACTAATTATACCTAGCAAAAATAATATGCCTGATTGAGCTGCCTGAACTGCCGGTTCATCTGGGCTACCATAACAAACTGCACACGCTGAAATAAAATCAAAAATAAAAACAGTAGTTAGTATTTGATACATAAACCTCATAAGTTAAGCTCTTTAATTTTGCTGTAGAATCTAACTCCATAAAATCCAATAAGAATTAATGAAAATATAGCTAAATAAAAATATTGTATTAAGCTATGATTATAAGCCCAATAGGCTAAAAAGATACACAGAGCCATCGATACTAATACAAATAAAATATGAAATTGTTTTAAAGATGGCATAATCTAATGACCTCCATCTTCATGGTGATTATCGTGATGCTCAGGTTCATTAAAAATCACATATTCATCTTGACCAATATATTGTTCATGCTCTGAACTATGAGAACCAGCACTAGTTCTCCATGATATAGGTAAAATTAATAATACAAATAGAAATACTGCAGATAAAGCTAATATATAATAAACAGGTTTACGTTCATCATTAAGATGCATAAAGTATCCTGCTACTGCATAACCTTTAATACACGCAATCGAAAGTCCTATAAAAAAAGTCCAAAAAACTGACCCAAAATCATAATATGATATCCCTACAGTTAATGCTGTAAATGCAATCAATGTAAAAAAGACATTCCAATAAACTTTAATATGAGACTGTACATTGTGATCTGACATAATATATCCTTATAGTAAATAAATTGATGGAAATAAAAATATCCAAACTAAATCAACAAAATGCCAATAAAGCCCAGCTACTTCAATCCTATTTGTAAAACGTTCAGGGTCTGTTTCCCACATCTTAGCTCCAGGAAGCCAGAGATATGCATTGACAATAATCCCTCCAATGATATGAAGCCCATGAAGACCTGTCATCGTAAAATAAACCGCATAAAAATTATGAGTTGATGGATAATGCCCTGCATCAAATTTGGCTGAATATTCAAAATATTTTATAACTAAGAATACAACAGAGCACAATAGGGTAATACCCATGTACATTTTAAATTTATCTAAATCTTTTAATTTTAAAGATACCCATGACATAACAAAGGTTACACTAGATAAGATAAGTACCGCTGTGTTAATGGTTCCCAAAGGTATATTTAAATGAGCTTGTTTAGCATGAAGCATCCAATGTGGATCCCCCGTTCTTAAAATTATATAACTAGAAAATAAAGCTCCAAAAAGCATAATCTCAGATGCTAAAAATAGCCATATGCCAAGCTTACTATTATAAAGTCCTGTATCTTCTCTTTCTTTTACATTATAAGGTATTTCAATATCCATCATTATTCCTCTGTTTGTGGGTAATAATCTTCTTCACGGCCTTCTACACTATATTCATATGGACCACGATAAACATTAGGTATTACTTCAAAATTACCATGTCCAAGTGGCGGAGAACTTGTCTCTGTCCATTCAATAGTTGTTGATTTCCATGGATTAGTATCTGTTTCATTGTCATAACGCCCTCTAAATAAAGTCCAAAAAAAGTTGACTATAAAAAATAGCTGGAAAGCAAAAAGTAAAAATGCTGAAATAGACATAATCTCATTTAAATATAACACATCTTTAGCATGGGCATAATCATAGCCGCCATTTGCCAATCTTCTAGATACACCAGCTAAACCTTGAAGATACATTGGTAAAAAAATCCCGTTCATACAGATAAGTGAGCCCCAGAAGTGAATTTTTCCTAATGGCTCATTCATAGCTTTACCCGTAATTTTAGGAAACCAAAAATAAAGCCCTGCAAAAATGGCAAAAATTGTTCCAGGAGCTACAACGTGATGAAAATGACCGATTACATAATAGGTGTCATGTAAATGAATATCAGATGTAGCAAGACCAAGCGGCAAGCCTGTTAGTCCGCCAATGGCAAACATAGGCAAAAAAGATAGGGCAAATAACATGGGAGTATTAAAGCGAATAGAACCGCCCCATAAAGACATTAATAAGGCAGAAAGAATAATAACTGATGGAACAGATATAATCATTGTGGTAATCATAAAAAAACTACTCATAGTAGTTCCCATTCCTGTTAAAAACATATGATGAGCCCAAACAATAAATGACATAAACCCAAGCCAAATACTAGAGTAAACCATAAGTTTATATCCCCATAATGGCTTCCTAATATTATTTGCGATAATTTCAGCCACTATACCCATCGCAGGTAAAATTAAAACATATACCTCAGGATGAGCTAAAAACCAGAATAGGTGTTGATATAATAAGACACTTCCACCCATATAAGGATCAAAAAAATGAGTGCCTAT
>Ga0066850_10002098_pt1 | contig 10133 bp, 9 predicted proteins | sample ETNtaG_4_FD_67282 | JGI IMG/M metagenome (GOLD analysis project Ga0066850, IMG submission 67282) | Marine microbial and viral communities from oxygen minimum zone, Eastern Pacific Ocean - ETNP201406SV67 | ecosystem: Environmental > Aquatic > Marine > Oceanic | place: Pacific Ocean: Eastern... | reverse complement strand
TTAAAATCATTTAAAGATAAGATTTTCAAAGTTCTAAGAAATGGAGATTTCTTGATGATTAAGGGTTCGAACGCAACAAAATTACATGAAGTATCAAAAGGATTTATAGGAGGTGCGAAGTAAATGCTTTATAGTTTATTAACTTCATTAGTTGACACTTTTTCTTTTTTAAACGTATTTAAGTATATTACTTTTAGAATAGGACTGTCAGTTGTCACATCTCTGACAATCATTTTTTTGATTGGCAACCCTCTAATAAGATATTTTTCAAAAAAACAAATTACTGGACCAATTAGACAGGATGGGCCTATAGATCACATCATAAAGAAAAGTGGAACGCCTACGATGGGTGGACTAATGATTTTGATAGGGATTATTACAAGCACTCTTATGTGGGCTGACTTAAATAATATTTATATATGGATAGTTCTTTTTGTTTGCACAAGTCTCGGTTTGTTAGGCTTTGCAGATGATTACCTAAAAATTAAATTAAAAAATTCTTTGGGAATTAATGCAAAACTAAAATTTTTTGGACAATTATTGATTTCTTTAGTTGCTATTTTGATACTTGTTTATTTTACGGATCATGAAAGTATATCAAATTTATACTTTCCTTTTTTTAAAAATTTTGTTCTACACATGGGTTTATTTTTTATTCCTTTCGGTATTCTTGTGATCATCGGCTCTTCTAATGCAGTAAATTTAACAGATGGATTAGATGGTTTAGCTACCGTTCCAGTTATGCTGGTTGCTTTATCTTTTTCTTTAATTTGTTATTTAGTTGGAAATACAATTTTTTCAAATTATCTACAAATCCAATACATACCTAATGTTGGAGAGCTATCTATTTTTTGTGGCTCCATTGTAGGATCATGTTTGGGTTTTCTTTGGTACAATGCGCCACCAGCCAAAATATTTATGGGTGACACGGGTTCACTATCTTTGGGTGGATCCATAGCCTCTGTAGCAATAATAGTAAAACATGAAATCGTTCTTGCAATTATAGGAGGTTTATTTGTTTTGGAAACTGTCTCGGTAATTATTCAAGTAATTTCATTTAAATTAACCGGCAAAAGAGTATTTATGATGGCACCTATACACCACCATTTTGAGAAAAAGGGTTGGGCAGAGTCAACAGTAGTAATTAGGTTTTGGATAATTGCTATTATTTTGGCTTTAGTAGGACTAGCCACATTGAAATTAAGATAATTCATGGACCCATTAATTTTGCATTCCTCATTAATGAATTTTTGTATTTATGGTCTTGGTTCAACCGGAATGTCAGTGGTTAATTACTTCAAAAAAAAAAACTTTTTAGACTACCAAGTTTGGGATGATGACATAAAGAAAAAAAAAGGAGAAAAAATTTTTTCAAAACATCTAGATTTAACTGATTATATAGTTGTGAGTCCTGGAATAAGTTTAAAAAAAGCAAAACTAAAAAAAAAACTTATTCAGAACAAACATAAAATTATTACAGATCTTGACCTTTTCTATCTTTTTAATCCAAAAATAAAATCAATCGTTCTAACAGGAACAAACGGAAAATCTACAACGTGCAAAATCCTCGAACATGTACTAAAAAAAAATAAAATTAATGTTAGGCTAGGTGGAAATATAGGAAAACCAGTTTTAGATTTAAATTTAGAGAACCAACCCTTGGTAATCATTGAAGCTTCATCTTTTCAATTAGCCTATTCGCAATTTGTTAGACCCGATTATGCTGCAATATTAAACATAACCAACGATCATTTGGATTGGCACGGTTCTACCAAAGAATATATCAATTCCAAATTTAAAATTTTTTCAAATCAAAAAAGTAGTAATTTTGCATTTCTTAATAACAAAACTCTTGTCAGAAAATTCAAAAAAAACAAATACAAAAGCAAGTTGAAATTTTTAGATAAAAAAAAATACAATAGTATAAAAAATAGAATAAAAAATGATTATTTAAATTCAGAGGCAAACGTTGAAAATATGAGTTATGTTTATGCTTTGTCTAAAATTTTAAAAATAAAAGAAAAATCTTTTATAAAATCACTCAAATCCTTTAAAGGATTAGCTCATAGACACGAAATTTTCTATAAAAAAAATAATAAAATTTTTATAAACGATTCTAAGGCAACAAGTTTTGAAGCTAGCAGATTTGCTTTAAAAAGTAACAAAAATATTTTTTGGATTCTTGGCGGCCTCCCAAAATTAGGAGATAAATTTCAATTAGGAGAGGTTAGAAAAAATATTATCAAAGCATATATTATTGGAAAGTACGCAAAACATTTTAAAAGATGCTTGAAAGGCAAAATTAGTTTTGAACTATCCAGAACTTTAAATAATGCAATAACTTCAATATTTAAAGATATAAAAAATGCAAAAGGAAAAAAAATTACCATTTTATTGAGTCCCGCTAGCGCATCCTATGATCAATTTAAGAATTTTGAAGAGAGAGGAAATAAATTTAAAAAATTAACCGTGTATTATGCAAGAAGATATTTTTAAAACTAAAAATTATTGGAGAAATCTTGACAAGAATATGCTTGTAAGTTTTATACTATTATTTGTTTTAGGAATATTCTTTTCATTTTCTTCTACATCTTTCTTGGCTGACGAAAGGCTTAATAAAGGTTATTATTTCTTTTTTCAAAAACATCTTTTATATGCTCTTCTTTCTTTTTTTCTGATGATTTTTGTATCTTTAGTAAATACTGATTTAATTAACAAAAGCCTGTTTCCCATTTTTCTATTTTTTTTATTGTTGCTTATACTTGTGCCATTCGTTGGGATTGAGGCAAAAGGTTCAAAAAGATGGTTAAACTTCTACACATTTCGATTTCAGCCCATTGAGTTTGTAAAACCATTTTTTATTTTAACCATTGCTCAGATTATTACATCTAATTGGATAAAAAATTTGAACTTAGCTTATTTTGCCTCATTTATATTATTGTTATCAATTATCTTTTTTCTTGTGATACAGCCAGATTTTGGACAATCTGTTCTATTAGTTTCTACTTGGATTTCATTAATCTTTGTTTCTGGTGTTAATATTTTTTATTTATCTTTTATACTAGCCTCCGTTGTATTTCTTTTTTTTACTTTACTTTACCTAGCTCCAGAAAAATTTAGCTATATAGTTACTAGACTGACATCTTTCATGGATCCTGCTAAATCAGGAAACTTTCAATCTCAAAAGGCTACTGACGCAATAAGAGAAGGTGGTTTAAAAGGACAGGGAATGGGAGAAGGTGTGCTTAAAGAGAGCGTTCCAGAAGCACATACCGATTATATTATTGCAGTGGTGAGCGAAGAATTTGGTTCTATAGTTTCAATATTAATTATTACAATTTTTTTATTTGTTGCTTTTAGAATAATTAAGAGAGTTGTAAATTTTTCAAACAATTTTTATAAACTTTCTTTAAGCGGTTTAGCTTCCTTATTAATTTTTCAAGTCTTTATACACGTTGGTGTTAATGCAAATTTATTACCAACAACAGGTATGACGCTACCATTTTTGAGTTACGGCGGATCATCCTTGTTATCAAGCGGAATAATTGCAGGAATAATTTTAAATTATACATCTTTCACAGAAAAAATTGAATGAGTAGCAATAATAAAAAAATTCTTATAGCAACAGGTGGAACCGGAGGCCACATCTTCCCATCATTAAGTTTGGCAAATTTTTTAAAAACTAAATACGAACTACATATAATTACAGACAAGAGAGGCTTAAAGTATTTAGATAACAAGGAAAAAATTAATATAAAAACGATCAATTCAGGTACGGTTTTTAAAAAAAATCTTTTTCAGACTTTTGTAGGCATTATAAAAGTTTTTTTTTCTTTTATTAGTTCAACTTTTTATTTGATAATTTTAAGACCTCAATTAGTTATTGGAATGGGTGGTTACTCTTCCTTCCCTGTTTGTGTAGCAAGTTACTGTCTTAGGATTCCAGTAATAATTTATGAAAATAATTTGGTTATAGGAAGAGCAAATAAATTTCTTCTGTCAATATCGAAAGCAATTTTAGTTGCTACAAGCAATGTTCAAGGAATAGACCCAAAATATAAAAAAAAAGTATTTTCTTCTGGTTATTTAATTAGGAGTAAAATTTTAAATTTAAAAAAAGACGAAATACAGAACTCAGAAAAAAAAAATTTATCTATTTTGATAACAGGAGGCAGTCAGTCAGCAAAAATTTTTGGAGAAATATTGCCCAATATAATAACAAGATGTTGTGAAAAAGGTATTAAATTTAAAATTTACCAACAATGTTTAGACAAACAGATTGATCAGATCAAAAAACTATACGAAAAATCAAAATTAGAATTTGAATTGTTTTCTTTTTCAGATGACATTTCTAAATATTTTAAGAAAGCAGATCTAGCAATTACAAGATCGGGAGCTTCATCTTTGGCTGAACTAGTGAATTTAAGAATTCCATTTATTGCAATACCCTTGCCTTCTTCGGCAGATAACCATCAGTTTGAAAATGCAAATTACTTTAGCAAGAAAGGATATTGTTTTTTGTTAGAGGAAAAGTTTGTTTCCGATAAATTGTTTGAAATTCTTGCAGATTTAAACAAAGATATAAAAAAATTATTTTTGATGAAGGAAAGAATGGCAGAACATTCTGATAAAGATGTATTTTCAAAAACCGAAAGGGTAATTAAAAAAATTTTAAATGAGCAAAATTGAAATAGGATTGAACGAAAAGATCCACTTTGTTGGAATTGGCGGTATAGGTATGAGCGGTTTAGCTCAAGTTATGAAAACCATGGGTTTTAAAGTTCAGGGGAGTGATTTAGCAAATAGTAAAAATGTTGAAAGATGTAAAAAAATTGGAATTAAAATTTTTAATACTCATGAGAAAAAAAATATTAAAAACTCAACAATAGTAGTTAGGTCATCTGCAATTAAAAACACAAATCCTGAAATTAAGGCCGCAAAAGAAAAAAAACTAAATATTTTTAAAAGAGCAGAAATGTTGGCGCAAGTTGTTTCTCTAAAAAAAAATATTGTAATTACTGGTTCTCATGGAAAAACAACAACAACTTCATTAATATCTAAAATATTATCAACAGCAAATTTGGACCCAACAATAATAAACGGAGGCGTGATAAATTCTCTTAATAGCAATGCCAGGTTAGGAAAAGGGCAGTGGGCAGTTTTAGAAGCTGATGAATCTGACGGTAGTTTTTTAACCTTTCCAGTAAATTATTCTGTAGTTACAAATATTGATAAAGAACACATTGATTTTTATAAAAGCTTTAAAAATTTAAAAAGTTCATTTATAAAATTTCTCAACAAAACCCCTCCTATTGGCAAATCATTTATTTGTCTAGATGATTTGGAAATTAAAAAAATAATCTTAAAAATAAAAAATAAAAACTTTTTAACCTACGGTTTTTCCAAAAAAGCAAACTTTCAAATTTTAAATGCCATTTATAAAAAAAGTCATTCACTTTTTGATTTAAAAATATCTTTACCTGGTCAAAAAAAAAGAACTATTAGAAATATTAAGCTAAACCTTATCGGACGTCACAATGTTCTAAATTCTGCAGCAGCTGTTGCTTTGTGTCTTCACATAGGAATAAAGATTAATTTTATAAAAAATTCATTAAAAAAATTTAGCGGAATACAAAGAAGATTAACCAAAGTTTTTTCAATCAGAGAAAGAGAATTTTTTGATGATTATGCACATCATCCAACAGAAATTAAGTCAGTTTTAAAAAGTTTAAAAGCAACCTCTAATGGCAGAAAGATAGTTTCTGTTTTCCAGCCCCACAGGTATTCTAGATTAAGATTATTAAAAAAAGAATTTGCATCTGCTTTTAGGGACTCAAACTTAGTTATTTTATGCCCAGTTTATCCCTCAGGAGAGAAAATTGATAAAAAATATAATGAAATAGACTTTGCAAGATTAATTTCCAAAGATTCTAAGGTGCAGGTAATAATGATTAAAAATGAAAATGATTTAAAAAAATATTTTGTTAAAAATCTATTAAGCAATGAATTAGTGATATGTATGGGTGCCGGGTCTATTTCAAAGTGGATAAGAGAAATGATTTTATAGGTTAAATCATGATTTATAAAAATGAAAAACTTTCAAAATATAATTGGTTTAATTTAGGAGGTCCGGCAAAATTATTTTTTAAACCAGATTCTCAATTTGATCTTGAAAAATTTTTAAAAGAGCACGGTATAAAAGAAAAAAATATATACGTTCTAGGAGCTGGGTCCAATACTCTTTTTAGAGACTCCGGTTTTAATGGAATCGTAATTAAACTTGGAAAACCTTTTGTGTATATAAATATGTTAAAGGATTGTAAAATAGAAGTTGGGGCTGCTACTTTAGACAAAAAGGTGTCGGACTTTGCTTTGGAAAATTCAATAGCTGGATTTGAATTTTTATCTTGTATACCTGGTAGCATTGGTGGGGCAATTGCAATGAACAGCGGCTGCTATGAAAATGATATATCAAAGATTTTTTTTTCTTTAAAAGCCATGAATTTTAATGGAGAAATAAAATCATTTACCAAAGATGAAGTAAAATTTTTTTATAGGGGGAACAACCTTTCTAAAGACTTGATAATTTTAAGCGTTACACTTCAAGGAAAAGTTTCAAATAAAAACAATATAGAAAAAAAACAAAAAGATTTTATAAATAGAAAAAAAGAAAGTCAGCCTAGCAAAATCAAGACCTGCGGTAGCACGTTCAAAAATCCCGAAAATAAAAAAGCCTGGGAGCTTATCAAGATATCGAACTGTAAAGATTTAACTGTAGGTGGGGCGAGCATATCATCAAAACATAGCAATTTTTTTTTAAATAACGAGAATGCTACCTCATTAGATATTGAAAATTTAATTAAAAAGGTGAAAGAAAAAGTTTTTTTAAAAACAGGTACAAATTTAGAGCTAGAAATAAAAATTATTGGAGACAAATAAAATTGCCTAAAAAAAAGATCCTCGTTGTATTGGGTGGTACTTCTAGAGAAAGAGAGGTGAGTTTAGAGTCTGCCAAGTCATGTATAACGGCTTTAAAAAAAACAGGTTATCAAGTATCAAAATTTGATCCAAAATTTTTACCAATAAGTGAAATTGGAAAAACTGATGCGGATATAATATTTAATGCTCTTCACGGCAAAGATGGGGAGGACGGTAGAGTACAAAGTTTTTTTGAATATTTTCGTATACCCTACACACATTCAGGAGTTTTGTCTTCGATGATAGCCATGAATAAGTATTTTTCAAAACAACTATTCATAAAAAATAGGATTAGGACTCCAAACTATTTTTTTTTAAACAGAAAAGATTATTTAAGCGTAAATTTAATGAAAAAGATCAGAAAGAATAAATTAAATTTTCCAATAGTAATTAAACCAAACGATGAAGGATCAAGCATTGGAGTAAAAATATGTAAAAATCTTAACTCACTGAAAACTCAATTTAAAAAATCAAATAAAAATTATGATAATTTAATATTTGAAACTTATATTCCCGGAAAAGAAATTCAAGTTGCTGTTGTTGGCGGTAAATCAATTGGAGCTATCGAATTAAGACCGAAAAGGAAATTTTATGATTACAAGGCAAAATATAAAAAATCAGCAAAAACTCAACACATAATGCCCGCTGAAATTTCTAAAAAAAAATATAAAGAAGCATTAAGGATTTCTAAAAAAGCTAATAAAATTCTAAAATGCAAAGGAATTGTGAGATGTGACTTTAGGTTTTATAAAAATAAATTTTTCCTTTTGGAGGTCAATACCCAACCTGGAATGACAAGTTTGTCTCTCGTTCCAGAAATAGCCAAACATTCTAAAATTTCCTTTGTACAATTGGTAAAATGGATGGCAAATGATGCTAGTATAAATAGATGAGGGGAAAAAAAAGTTTTTTTTTATGGGTACTTTTATTTATTTTCCTTACTACATATAATTTTGATTTTACCGCAAATATAGAAAATTCAATTTTTTCCATAAGAGAAATAGAGCTTACAGGGATTAAAAATTCAGATGAAAATAAAATTAAGAAAAAATTGGATGAGTTTAAGGGCAAAAACATAATTTTAATTAGCACCAAGAAACTTAAAGAAACAATTAAAGACTTTGATTTCATTAGAGAAATAAAAATAAAGAAAATTTATCCTGAAAAAATAAAGGTAGAGATAAATGAGCTCAAACCTTTAGCAATTTTTACGAATGACAATCAAATGTACCTCTTATTAGAAGCAGGAAAGATTATTGAATATAAAGAAGTAAGCGACAGAGATTCATTAACCCTAGTATATGGCAAGGGTGCAGAAAAAAATTTTTATATACTCCACGCATCTTTGGAAGAGTTGGGTTTCAATAAAGAACTAATAAAAAAGTTTGATTACTTTGATATTAATAGGTGGGATATTGTTTTAAAGGATGATAAAATAATAAAATTGCCGGTCGATGGTTATGAAGAATCGCTTAAAAGATTTTTATCTATTTATAAAAAAGAAAATTTTAGCAACTTTCAAGTTTTTGATTTTAGGATTAAAGGACAGCTTATATTAAAATAGAGAAAGATGATCCAAGAAAAATTAATTGCCGAAATAGCTGATGATCAAATTCGATATATTCTTTATCAACAAAATACAGATTCAGAATATAAAATTTTAAATAAAAAAATTTCTACAAACACAGGAATTAGGAAAGGAAAAATTTTAGATTTTAATTATACGGCAAAAAAAATAAATGAAGATGTAAAAAATATAGAAAAAGAATCTAACAAAATTTTTAAAGATATCTCAATTATTATTAATGAACCTGAAATTTTGTGTACAAATCTTACAGGCATAAAAAAAATAAATGGTTCAAAAGTTGAGAAACGAGATTTGGATTATATTTTAAATGAAGCCAAAAGTTCTGTCGTAAAAAATCAAAAAAAGAATTCAATATTGCACATACTTAATTCAAATTTTATTTTAGACAAAACCAAACAAACCAAAATACCTCTGAACCTGCACGGGGATCAATTAGGTTTGCATATGACATTTATCTCTTTTCCAACAAACAGTTTAAAAAATATTACAGCCCTTTTTAGCAATAGCGATATGAAAATCGACAGATTTGTTAGTAAACCTTTTGCTTGCGGTATAGATTTATTAAATAAAAATAGTGATCTAAAAAATTTTGTTATAATAAATTTTGATAAAGAAATGAGCAGCGTTTCTCTTTATGAAGATTGCTCGCTTGTTTTTTTAAGAACTTTTCCTTTTGGAACCAATTCGATTTATAGAGATATTGCTCAACTTTGTTCATTAAATGAGAATGAAGTAATAACAATTATTGACCAATTAAATTTAGACGATGTTACAGGAGAAAAAATTAGTTTTTTAGAAAAAAAATTTTTTATAGAATCTAAATTTAAAAGACTAAGCATCAATCATCTAAAAGATATTATTGATGCAAGAATTAATGAGATGACAAATCATATTTTTAATAAAAATAAAAATTTATATTATTTGAATGAAGAAATTTTAAATATTTATTTATTTTTTGAAGATGTAAGTATTTTTAAAAGTTTATGTAATTTGTTTGAAAAATCTTTAAAAACTAGTTCACAAGGTATACAGACAGAGTCGTTACCGCTTAACGATTTTGCCGCATTATCAGGGGCAGCTGAGCTGATCTTTAAAGGATGGCACAAAGAGGCTATTCCATTAAGTCATAGAAAAAAGTCAATAATCTCAAGTTTTTTTGAGCGTTTTTTTTAATAAACATTTTGTTGTAGTTTTTTGTAACATTAGTTGTTTTCAACTAAATTTTTAGTTTTTGTATAACCTTACCCATGTGGGGAAGGAATCAAAAAACACTAAAAAAAGAAGCAAGTTTCTCCGGAATAGGCTTACATTCTGGTGCAAATATCAGTGTTACCTTGACCCCAGCAAATTCCAATTCTGGAATAATTTTTAAAAGAACTGATTTGGAAAAAAACAATGAAGTTATAGCAAATTTTAAGAACGTCTCTTCAGCAAAACTATGCACAAAAATAAAAAATGATTTTGGAGCAAGTGTTTCAACCATAGAACACTTGATGGCTGCACTTTACATCTGCGGTATTGACAATCTAGTTGTAAATTTGAATGGTCCAGAAGTTCCAATAATGGA
>Ga0066850_10002095_pt1 | contig 10147 bp, 5 predicted proteins | sample ETNtaG_4_FD_67282 | JGI IMG/M metagenome (GOLD analysis project Ga0066850, IMG submission 67282) | Marine microbial and viral communities from oxygen minimum zone, Eastern Pacific Ocean - ETNP201406SV67 | ecosystem: Environmental > Aquatic > Marine > Oceanic | place: Pacific Ocean: Eastern... | reverse complement strand
TCTCTAGCAAACCTTCAGCAGCAATCAATTCTCCTTCTTCTTCAAGCAGCAATACTGCTGGTTGTGCCATATTGCTGGGTAGCCAATGAATAATCGGAGTGTTGCCAACGCGTTCGGTTCGAACGACTTCCCCAGTCCATCCTTTCACTGTTTTTTGATGGTGTATTCCAATGTCTGCAAAATCCTTCAAACGCCTTGCTTCGCGTGAGGAAAAATCTTCTGAAGCAATTTTCACTTTGAGTGGGCTATCCCCAAGTGGCCATTCACGAACCCCCTTGTCGGGATGTTCGGGATGGATTGGTAGAGTGACCTTATCCATCTCAATTCCAGATATGTCCAAATTAACGGTACGTGGTTCTCGCACAAAAGAAAGCCGTGGTGCCTCTGCATCAACCGCCTTGGCGTTGAGACTGTTCAATGTCGACAATGGTACAGCGATATCCTTCTGCGTCAATCCAAGGTCAATCCAGAACTTCCGCATGGCACCTGCATCATATCCTCTTCTTCGCATGGCCTGTAGTGTGGGCAGTCGTGGATCATCCCATCCTGTAAATTTCCCATCTGCGATGTCAGATTTCATTTGAGATGTACTGAATCCACCAAATTCGTGGACTTTGACGCGGCCCCAGTACAGGGTTTCAGGATAGTCCCATCCAAATTTTTCGTAAAGTAATGTTTGCTTGCGAGTGGAGTCCATCAAATCCTTCCCACGGACAATATGTGTGACGCCCTGAAGGTGATCCTCTACTGCACTTTGGAAATCGAGTAGTGGCCAGACCTTGTATCGGTCGCCTACAAGTGGATGATTCGCGTGTTGAATTCGCAATGCAGGCCAGTCTCGAAGCGCCGGGTTGGGCAAGGTCATATCTGTACGTATTCGTATGACGGCGCCACCGGGCTGAATTGTACCATCATTCATCTCACTCCATAATTTCATGTTTTCTTCAGTAGAACGGTCACGGCAGGGACAAGCGGTTTTTGAGATTCGGAATTCCTTGAACTCCTCTCCACTGCACTGACAAACGTAGGCGTGTTCTTGTGCCAACGTTTCCGAGGCATGTTCAAGATAGACCTCCATGCGGTCTGATGCCTTCAAGATTCGATCAGGTGCACGTCCCGCAAGCCAAGTAAAGTCATCTTCAATCATAGAATAGGCATCAGGGTCAGGCCGCTTGACAACTGAATCCGTATCGTCGAATCGGAGAATAACTTCCCCATCATACATGTTGGCAAGTTCAGCGTTGATGACCACGCCGCGAGCATGACCCAAGGACAAGGGTCCGTTCGGATTGGGGGCAAATCGAAGCACAACCGTCCCAGATTCAGCATTTGGCAGAGGTGGCAACCCCTCTCGACGCTCCTTCACTTTCTTCTCCAATGCATCCGGTGATTCACTCTCAAGAAGTTCTCGAATGTGTTCTAATCCATTCTCAGCAGCAAGAGCATTGGCTTCAGTAACCTGTGCTGCGATGAATGCAGTCAACTCCTTTGCCCGACTGCGCAAGTCTGGGTTTTCACCCATCACTCGTCCCATGACCGAACCAACTTGACCTTGCCCATCATACTCAAGTGCATTTTGTAGGGCATACTTTCGAAGAAGAGCAGCTACAGCCGGTTCCAGTTCGCCCATAGGGCGAAACCGCCAGCATCCTGTTCTTGAACATGAGGGGCTCAGAAGAGGGTTTGTTGAGGATTAGAGGGTCCATTAGGGTCGTGCGGCCTGCGGGGGGGGTTCGAATTGTACATTTTTTTCCAAGCATCCCTAACAGTGGCCCATCCCCACCGTAGACAATTGTGAGGTTCATCGCCTTCTATCAATCGAGGAATTGCAGCGATTGTCTTTGGATCAGAGGGGTATCCTGACCCTAAATCCAGTCCGATATCATCGGAAAGTAACTTCATTGATTGGTCCCTGGTAACCTTGGCTAATATGGATGCTCCCGCCACTGCCAAACAGTCTAGGTCGGCACCATGCTTACTTTCTATGGTCCACCCCTCCCATGGCCAATTAGTCAAACGACTAGCGACATTATTCCCAAATCTTCGAGCATCAGAATCGCATGCATCCAATTGTAGAATCCCACCTCCATCAATCTGTAATTTCCGAGCCAATGATGAGAATAAATTCACTTCGTGATCATTTAGGTTGGTCATGGCCATTGCACAATCGATTTCAGAGGGTTGAGAAATGTGTAATTCATACTTCCAATTACGAACTTCTGCTTGTTCCCGAATCCAGATGTCAAGTTCACACCTTTTTGATTCAGATAGTAATTTTGAATCAGTGATTCCAATGTCATGCAACATTGGTAAATCAGATTCGGGGATACAGAGAGCACCCACTACCAAGGGTCCAATCACTGGCCCCCTCCCTGCTTCATCAATTCCAATTCGCCACATGAAAACCCTCACAAATCTAAATCCAAATCGTTTTCAGATGAGCCATTATTTCCTTTTGGATTTTTTCGAGCGTGTCGGACAGTTCGTGTTTGAACTGATTTAGATGGGGATAACACAGCATTCGCCTCATGTGGTTCTGAAGTTTCTAGTAAATCCTTGGTCAAACTGTCTATGGCATCATAATCTGCTTTCTCATCATGGTGGTCAAATACAGTTTTCGCAGCATCCATTATTTCCCCTGATGGTTTGCTAAGTTCAGGTTTGGACTTAGATCGCATTTTGAATGCCATTTTGAACGCATTTGCATCCATTTCGGGAGCAGAGGGAGAATCCGGGAGTTCCACATTTTTCTCACTAAATTTCCCCATCCAATCTTCTACTTTTTCAGGTTCTACATTCCTTGAAGCAATCATTTCATTCCATTCTGCATCTCGACGCTGACGGTAAACCACAGCACGATGCAATACGACTGCTCCGATGAGGGTAACGATAATCGAGAAAAAGATTTGATTCCAATCATTCCAGATTACCCGTATGTCATCGATGAATTCATCCCATCCACTTTCTTCTTCGATGTTCTCGGGGCGCCATGCTTCAGCTAAGTATTCGAATTCGGAACGGTTGGTGAATAGGATGTCTGGTTCTAGTGTGCTGCGCATATCAATGGTAATTTGCGCTGTTCCGTTGACCTCTTGATTACGTGGCAACTGCATCCATGTTCGGAATGTCACCGTGTCTCCTGAGGATATATCATTGAGGATGAAGTGATGTGGCACCCCATCTTCACTTTCCCATTCACTGGAGGCGGGGGGTATGAGACCGCAAGGCGTCAATACATTGGTTGACAGTGTCACATCAAGACCATCATCTGCATTGCCAATGTTCCTTAGTGTATACGTCAAGGTGATATTTTCGTTATCATCTTTCGAGATGTATTCGGCGCTGATTTCCCAATCGATGTTTACAGCCACTTCGATGGTCGTTGAAATTGTACCGACTTCGATTCCATCTACAGTCTTCATCCGAATTGTCGGTATCATCTGAAATCCTGCTGGCAAACCGGATTCGACAACATAGATGATGCCTACATCGGTTGATTCCCCTGGTTGTAAATCGAACACTGTTCGAGCCATCTGCAACTCAAGAGATTCGGGTGATTCCCATTCGATTTCGTAATCATCCTGATAATTGCCAGTATTTTTTATTCTGAATTCACTTGTACAGAGGTCACCTGCATCCATCAGAGCACAATTATTGTTCATGAATTCAATCGTAGCACTGCGTTCACGGAGAATACTCACTTCGACCATTGCCGTGGAGATCTGCTGATTTGCCCCACTACTCCACGTGCTGAATTCAATCCACATCGTACCATTTGGGAGGTTAGGTGCATGAAATTCCAATTGTACAGTACCTGTTTGGAACGGTCCCAAATCTAGGACGTTGTAAAGTTCCCAGATTTCAACAGACCATCCGTTTTGGATGAATGAAGTTGCAGGCTCAAATCCTGGAATTGGCACACCCTCGGGGGTGACTGGTCGAATCCTAACTCCCATGTCTCTCTCTTCATTGCCTAGATTTCGAACGGTCACAGGTACCCTGACCTCTGTCCCAGGATCCAAAGTTGAATTGACTGGTTGTCCGACTACTTCAGCACCGTTCCATGGAAGAACTTCGATTGTGAATGTCCAAGACGTGGAATTCCCATCATGTTGGCTGGTGGCGATTGCCGTAAACGAATGCTTGGAACCTGCCAGAGGGAGCCCCATGGAGATTTCAGGCACAGAGATTGCGAATTGGAGCCAATGCAGTGAATCGCTGTCCATTTGCAATGAGTAAGCATTGGCTGGATTCCCATCACCATAATTCCAAGACATGTTCCAACCAGTATTGGTTTGGATGTAAATGTCCGCAATGTCGGTGAAGGATGCGTTGTTGGTAATGTTCACTGTAAATCCAGACCCCCCGCCCGGTGCAATCAGAACGTTGGTGCCATCTGAACTCCCAAACCACAGGTTGCTTGCATCGGATGTGTTGTCTTCGGGTTCACCAGAAGGTTCATTCTGCCAAGGGTAACTGTAGCCTAGTGAATCGTCAAAGACCACAGAATCTGCAGCCTGTTGCAGTTTTGTCCGGGTATCGCTATCGAACCCAAATGGATCAGTCATTCCAATGGCTGAATCCCCGGTCATGGTTGAATGCATCACACAAGCAGCGAGGTAAGTGCCTCTTGTCGAAGGGTGTGATCCATCATTGGAATACAGGTTGTAGAACAGTGTGCCTTGGTCGGTGGGTGTGCCACCATCTGCAATGATATCGTCGTAAATTGCCTTGTATGCCAATCCCACTGGTGCGATGTAGGGAGTACGATCTGCAGTGGTGATGTTCTCAGCATACATGTTGTAGCCGGATTCAAGGTTGGCTTGCATTGTCGGGTAATCCGGGTTTAGCCAAGCGTTGTTGGAATCTCCATTTCGATAGCCCCAAGTCATGAAGAAGATGGTTTCAGCACCTGCTGCCTCAATCATCGAATCCAATCGAATTGCGCCGTTCTTGGAATTCTGCCACATCGATTCGGTGGTTGGGAAGGATGGGACCTGACTTTGATCTTGCAAGATGACATAGTCGAACTGATTGTTGGTGAGTGTCGTATGCCATTGATTGCCGTTGGATTCTGCGTTGTCTGCATGTTGGTACAACTTCATGCCGCCCCCTGTCAAATCCGAAACACTCGCTGAGGTTCCAGTCTCATCAAACAAGGCTTGAACACGCGAACTCAAACTGTTCTGTGAGGTGTAGGAATTGCCCAACATGAGCACGTCATAGGTGCCATCTGCAGGGCTCTCACGCGTAGGACGAGCCTCTTCGAGGCTCATTGTGACCGGTGCCCAACTCATCAAGAGTAAGGGCAGCACAAGCAGGAGAGCCCGACCACGCATGGCCTTGGGTTCAATCTGCCGCAGTTAAATCAATCTGATAATAGCGCAGATCACTTGAACCATACCAAATCCAATTCAAAGAATTGGGTCTGGAATCAAACGTCCCAATGAATCGACATCAAACTCCCCACAATGGATGGGGACCTTGAGTCCAAACAGTTCAGAGACAGCAGGGTCGACCTCACCACAACATCCAACCCATTCGCCAGCCACTATGACCTTGGCACCTCGTCCAGCAAGGTAGGGCCCACCATCGGATTCTGTCAGCGCCTCGTAACTCACTTCGATTTCTCGAGAAAACGCACCAAGGTCACGAAGTAATGCTTCGGCCATACCCTTGGCGGCAGTAAATCCGGTATCCACTTCAGCACATGCCCAGCCTACGCGCTCCGCATTGTGGTGGTCACGGACAACAGTTCCCAATTCGTACACACGTTGTGGTAATTCATGGTGACGATTTGCAGCCAAAAGATTGAGCAGAGAAGGTGTGATGCTTTGTCGCATTATCGTGTGGTCAACTGTAATTGGATTGTGGATTTCAGTGACTTCTGTGTTCGCTTGATAGCGAATCTTGTCGAACTGGTCATCTTCATTGGATAATGTCAGTGAAGTCACTTGCTGTAGACCGTTGGCCTGGAGTGATTCACGAATTCGACGATTGAGGTGAGAGGTCGGCAATGGAATGCCCGCCTTGGATTGACCTGACAAAGCCTTGCCAAGGTCTTCGTAACCAATGCCTGTGGCCACTTCTTCAACCAAGTCAACTGGATGCAAAAGATCCGCCCTCCAGCGTGGCATTTCGATGATATATTCTTGTTCGCCAATGGGTGCATCTGCCATTCTCTCGGCAGTTCTGGGTCCATCTGTAACCGTCCGCATTTCAATGAATCTCCCACCCATTCGGTCGATAGAATTCTTGATTTCCATTTTGGTAAATTCCTTGCCTAGAATCTCTTCGAGTAATCGCTTGGGTAGAGTGACTCGCCGTGCTCTACCATTGGGTGAGCGATGTACATGACCGTGGCAATCTGTGAGTTCGATGGTTTCGACTGTCCCTCCACGTGCTGCAAATGCCAGACAAACGAGAAGCAAACTTGCCTCGCATGCACGTGCATCCCAGCCAGTGACGTCGATGAAGAAATCCGTGGTTGATTCTGTGACTGTGGTATGGTCCCCATTGATTATCGGTGGGAATGAGAGGACACGGTCTGCCGCATCGACAATGACAGGAAACTCTGTGAATCCATCCAAGAGATGCGCATAATCAACGCCTTTCGGATGGGATTCCAAAATCTCACGAACACTCATTCGCTTTGTCATGGCCAGTGGAATAAATGAGTATGATTCGGGTACGGTGATGACTCTGAATGGGGGTGCAAGTGTCGAGAGGTCATGCACACCGATTGAGGCGCGCTTTCGTCGTCGTCCAATGCTAAAATGCAATTTCTCTTGATGATCCATCAAGGCTTGAATGAAAGCATCATTTTCTTCGTGCGATGTACCATTGTCTACACCTCTCACAACGGCACCCAATATTACGGGTCGAACATTCTCTAGGCTCGAATCTACAACCATGGTGATGTCGCCGTCAACAGTCTTCAATTCAGGTTCTGCACCTTTTCCGTGTAGAAACGCCCTGGCCGCATGAGCCATGGTTTCTGGAGACAATAGATCAGCACGGTCAGGAAATATTTCAATTTCAATTTCTTTTGAGTCACATTCTTCAACGACACAACCAATGTTACTGAGTTCCTGTTCCCACAACCAAGGGTCATGCTTCACGCCAAATTTTTCTTGAATTGCGCGAATGGTCGCGTGATCAAAAGTCACAGTTGGCATTTGAATTCCTCACTGTCCCATCCATTGGGGCAGCGGGCGTTCATAGCCTGCGAGGCGTAGCCCACTTTGTGCAGCGGTATCGTGCTCCAATGCTCTCAGATGACGACGATTGAGTTTCTCAAGTGCATCAATTCCAAGATCTGTAAGGCGCCCCCTAAGTGTGGCGGCGAATTCTACCAACCAAGCCTCCACCGCTGTCGCTCGAGCTTTTTGCGTACCTGGGATTTCGTCTTCATCAGAGAAAGGATCTGCCCGAATAATTCCACATCCAGCAGCCGCAGATATAGCAGCATCATCTGCGGTTGCACTCCAAGGCACATCAAGGATATGCAGTGTTTCAGCAACTCCTGCATCACGAGCAGATAATCCAATCCTTGGCAAAGCGGCTGGTGCAGTCATTCCAGTTCCCGATGTGAGTCTAACAAGAACACCATCTAGAGGTTGGTCTTTCAGCATTCGGTGCAAATTGGAAATACGGTCAATTCGTCCTGCAATTAGGACTGGCTTATCTTCGCCAAGATGCGCCCTGAGTCCAGTAATGAGTGCCAAAACTTCACCATCATGCAATGGTGGGAGGGCATCTAAATCGAGAATCATTCCAGCAGCAGAATCTAAGATTGTATCCGCCTCGCTGAGGTTGGAATCACCGATTGAAACCAAGTCGATTCCCCTTGGGTCATCCTTCACAATACAGGGTTGTGTGGAGAGTAAATCTCCAGTCAAACCCTTGCCACTTTCTATTTCTAGCAACACAGGTAAGGGGAAAACGACTCCATCATCTTCATCCCCGCGTGTCACCAATGTCACAACATCAATTGGACTTGATGGGTCAATGGCGATCTCTCCACTGGTGAGTCCGATTTCCCCAAAGTCTCCCCAAACAGTTTGTGTTGGGGAAATTGATGGTATTGCACTGGATTCATCGGCCTCGATTACCACTGCATCTTCAGTTACGGTAAGGTCATGATCTTTGAGTAAGGCCTTGATTTCCTTGTGCTCGGCTTTTGTTAGGCCACGTTGTTTTGCACCTTCACCTTCGGGTAGACACCGGCCATCTACGATGATTCGTCCTCCAGTCATGCCTTGGCCAGCATCTGCTTTACAATCGCCAACAATGACGATGAGTCCATCTTTCATCCCGATTCCAGTCTGATGGCCCGAATGCCCTCTAACGATGATTGTACCTCCGTTGAGTCCGGCTCCTGCTTGATCACCAACACTTCCTTGACAGAACAATCTCCCTCCAGTCATGCCATGGCCACAGTGTACGCCTGCATCTCTTTCGACAACGAGTCGTCCATCTGTGCTAAATGCTCCAAACCATCCAAGGGCATTACCTTCCAATGTGAATGTCCCACCTTTGCAACAGGCTGCGGTGAAATCGCCAAGGTTCCCAAGAAGTCTCACACGTGCACCTTTCGGTAGATGAGTGGCGATTCCTATTTCTCCTTCTTTGGGTTTAGCATCTCCTTGAGCGCCCCATCCAATCTTGATGGCGCGGTCAAGTTCAATTGCCTTTGGCAGGTTGTTTGTGAGGTTCCGATTGAGTTTGAGACTCCTTGCAACCTCTTCTACCATACAATACCCTCGCGCCCCTCCGGGGCGCTATCCTCCTTAACCCGAACCCCTATCAAAGGTGGTTAGGAATCGATTCCGGGCTCCCTACGGGAGCACGGTTATGTTCATAGACAGTCGTCAGAGGGCAACGGATAACTGGAGACAGTGATGAGGGCCCGAAATGAGCATTAAAGTCGCAATCAATGGATTTGGAACAATTGGCAAGCGAGTCGCCGATGCAGTTGATGCACAGGATGACATGGAAATTGTTGGTGTGACAAAAACAGGACCCTCATTTGGTTGTGACCTTGCCGTCAAGAAAGGCTTCCCCCTTTACTGCACTTTTGATGATGCAGATCGAATCGCTCGTTTTGCAGAACAGGGTTATGAATGCCAGGGGGGTCTATCCGATTTGCTGGCAATCGCAGATGTCGTCGTAGATTGTTCACCTGGAAAGATGGGCGCTGACAACCTAGCCAAGTACCAAGCTGCCAGCGTCAAATACATGTTCCAAGGTGGTGAAAAACACGCCCTGACTGGACTGTCTTACACATCGTCTGCAAATCATGCTGCCAACCTCAACGCGGAGGGTACGAGAGTGGTATCTTGCAACACCACAGGATTGTCGCGAACTTTGGTTCCACTTTACGAGCACTGTGGCTCCTTGAAAGTCGAGTGCACAATGATTCGAAGAGCAGCTGACCCAGGTGACTCAAACAAGGGTCCAATCAATGCGATTAAGCCGGTTCTAAAAGTACCGAGTCACCACGGTCCAGATGTGATGACTGTCAAACCTGAAATCGAAATTAACAGTCTTGCAGTGGCCGTCCCAACGACCATCATGCACGTCCATTCAATCACTGCTGATTTACCCTCAGGGCATGGCTTGACAACAGAGTCGATTTTGGAGATGTGGTCCAACACACCTCGCGTCATTATCATGCATGGTTCTGACAATCGAATTACAACCACAGCAGAGGTCATGGAAATGGCTCGAGACATCGGAAGAAAGTGGGGTGATTTACACGAGATTTTCGTCTGGGAAGATGGTGTAAAATTGGTCGGTGATCGACTGTATTATTTCCAAGCGATTCACCAAGAAAGCGATGTCATTCCAGAGAATGTAGACTGTATTCGAGCATTGATGGGCACGGAACCTGACTGGCAAGCCTCAGTTGCGAAAACAGATGCAGCCATTTCTGCCTACTACAATTGCTAACTCACCCTGTAGGGTGAGGATTGAAGAGGGGTTCCTACCCTTGGAACATTATGAGTGACGTACATCCACGGCACCGATACGGTACGTATGCGCTCATCCTTGCCCTGTTCGCACTTGCATTTGCGGGCTTTTCAAAGGGGGCTGTTTGGGCGACAGTTGAAGATGAATCGTCGACAACAATTGAGGACGATTT
>Ga0066850_10002093_pt1 | contig 10155 bp, 9 predicted proteins | sample ETNtaG_4_FD_67282 | JGI IMG/M metagenome (GOLD analysis project Ga0066850, IMG submission 67282) | Marine microbial and viral communities from oxygen minimum zone, Eastern Pacific Ocean - ETNP201406SV67 | ecosystem: Environmental > Aquatic > Marine > Oceanic | place: Pacific Ocean: Eastern... | reverse complement strand
CATATCACCAGTGATTATGGCTCTTCGGCCTGCAGACTCGATTCTGACACTTATGTGTCCCGGTGTGTGACCCGGTGTGGACTCAAAAGAAACAAAATTACCAATTACATGGTCAGGGTTGACAAGGTTGGCTAGACCAGCATCGTTGATGGGTGCTACTGAATCCTCGAACACCGGATCACCGAACAAGTCCTCAGTGGTTGACCAGTGATCAAATTCGACGCCCACGAAGATATATTCGGCATTTGGGAAGGTCGGCACCCATTCACCATCAACTAAACGAGTGTTCCAACCAACGTGATCCACGTGTAAGTGCGTACACACAACGTGGGTGATTGATTCAGGTGCATACCCAGCATCAGATAAGCGATCAAGGAAAGGTCCTTGCTGTTGATGCCAAAGAGGATTTCCGCGCTCTTTGTCATTCCCAACGCAAGTATCGACAGCGATTCGCTCAACGCCGGTATCGATCACACAGCAATGAATCTTCTGGAGGAGATGCCCCTTTTCTCCAACGAACGGAGCTAACCACGGACATTTGCTGCGGAGTTCCAGCACCCCTTCTTTGTCGATCGAAGAGAACATGAACTTTGGAGAGGTCGGATCGGAAGATTCCGGAATCGAGGTGATTGTGGCATCCCCAACTTGCCACTTCAAAATGTCATCGCGCATAAGCCGACGATAGTGGCAGAAACAGGCACTTTCCTAAGAGCTATCCGCAAATGGACAGATTGACAGAATTCGCTGGCTCGAATACTCATATCTGGTGCCGAGCTAGGGCTAGTAGAGCCCTGTCCACGACAACTGGTCACGGTATGGAGTGGCATCAAATCCCAACGCCCCATACCTCGCTTCTACTGCATTAACCTTTTCTAAGTCCCAGTAAGAGTCCCCAGGAGCGGGGAAACCAAGAACTGAACGTTGCTCAGGGCTTCCCTCTGCTATCAGTCGTTCCATTCGCTGGTCTGGCTTGTACATAGCCCAGGCCCACCCCGGATGAAGCGTGCTAATCCACGAAGCGTCAGCCTTTCTGAACGTCAGATTTTGAGCCAACCGAATCGCTCCGGGTTGCAACGGTGTTCCCCGATGCCAGGTGTCGTGCCGATATAGGAGCACAGAACCCTGCCGATATTGGGTGTAGACCTCACGTTCGTAGAGGTGCTGTCGAAACTCTGCTATTTCGGGACGGTTACGAGCGAACCAAGCCTCTGCTCGTGAACGGTCGTTGATCCAAGGGATATCGCTGACCCCAGGAGTATTCGTCATTGGAGAGGCATAGGCCACGTCATCGGGGCCTCGACGGGGAACGACCGCAGTCGCTCCGCCTACATCAATTTCGTCGGACAGATAGACGATGATTTCAACTGCTTCAGGTTCATTCCACGCCGCTGGGTGGGTCAAAGTGTGATTCGGATAATCAAGATGCATTCGTTGGTCTTGGTTATCGAAATCACCGTGATCCCCAGGTGATCGACCATATTTGGGCCACAAATCAGATTGGCTAAGTCTCAGCTCGTGAACTGGCACATTCAACAATTGAGATGATGCCTTAAGCAGCTGGGGGTGCAAAGACAGTCGATTGAACTGGTCATCTTGATCAGGGAAGGTCATCCCACCACCAAAATCGTTTAAGTGCTGAGCTTCTTCGGAATCAGCCTCAGGGAACCTAGATATAGCTGCCTGAGCGACGTTGCGAATAAGTTCGATCGGGAGTAACCCGTCGACGAGAACGAAACCCTGTTCACGCCAACTATCCAGTTGAGGGTCAGTTAGAGGTGAGCTATTCGTAGCTACCAAATTTGGCTGAATGAACTCCTTTTTCGAGGTCAAGGTGAGCCAGGTTTGTTAACTGGGATCGCGGCCAGTGAGACCTAAGAAACGTTCAGAGGCCGTCGCAGTGTCAGCAACTTCGACTCTGTCAGCGACAAGGCCCCAACTTGCGAGCGTTTCTCTCATCGGCTCAAGCAGTTCATGGCTATTGGCTGCCAGTTCATTAGGAATATGAGCATCTACTCCGGTTGCTCTACCAATGTCCCACGCGTGAGTCATGGGATCCCACTGAATGATCTTGATCCACTCATCAACTGACATTGGACCAAACCAGAATTTCCCTTCCCGTTCCAGAATTCCCGACTGGTCAAGCGCCTCTAAGGCAGCGTCTCGTGTTGAATTCCACAGCGCCACCGGGTCCGGTGCTGAATCAACAGATTCAGGTGGAACGGTTTCTCCACTGTTTAAAGTGGCCGTCATGGCTGCTAGAACTCCGCAGTGATGTCGCAATACGTCCCTAGCTGACCAACCTTCGCAAGGTGATTGGTTGTCCCAATCCTCTGAGGCGACGCGGTGGACAACGGCATCGAACACGTATACGGACTGAGTGAAGTTTCGTAGATTGACGCTCATAAAAGGTCATTCCCCTTAGGTCTGATCAGCAATTAACGGTCTAACTATCCTCGCAGGTAAACCCGTAACCCGCCTAGTAAAACTTGTTCATCGTTTATGACGCAATCCCGCTGTTGGGCTCCAGCAAGTACGGCGTCCCGATCGACGCAGTCCACGTCGATGCCACCAAGCCCGTCGCCACGCCCATCTGTTGCCTCTACAAATCGAATCGAAGCATTATCAAACTCAATGGTCGGGTTTCCTTCAGCATCAGTTTCCAATTCGATCTGTGCGATCTGGGCCCATCTCGCTGCTAGGCGTTCAGGTTCGGCTGCTTGAAGTTCAGCTGCAGTAATTGCGCGTACGCGCTCCGTACGTGAAAAATCTGCCCATTGAGAACCCGCAGGCCACCAAGGGCCATCGATATTTTCGGCCCCATCCACCTTCATCTGATCCATTTCAAAAAAACTTCCACCGGTGTCAGCTGGATGCAGTTGGATTCCTTCGAATCCACCCTTGTCGTACTCCATGTGGTTCGCTATCCGAACACCAAGATCCTCTGCATGAGCAATTCGAGAAGACACATCATCTACTTGGTTGATCACCATGTAGCCGCTGTCGCCGCCTCGGCGTTCGATGTAGCGTCCACCGGCTGTCGAACTCGCAACAGGCGTGACGCATTCAAGAAACTGGTTCCCTATAGGCCAGAGGGTGTTTTTTAGCCCGAAGACACCCACCCCTGGGTCTATATGACAGGCCTCGACACCCAGAACAGTTTGAATATCGAGAGCAGTCTTCAACAGATCAGAAGTAACCACAGCAATTTGACGGAGACGAATCCACATAGAAATACCCTAAAGCTTTGGCCAAGCGGTCGCTGAGGCTTCAAAGAAGTTCTCCCAATGCACGATTGTTCAGAACAGAGCATGGGTAACAAGTGGGTCGTCACGGTGAGCAACCCAGGCCCTACCCTTTAGCTCATGGCACTCCACCCAAACGGCGTTAATCACCTCGCTATTTCCACCCGTGACATGAAAACACAGCTCACGTTTTTTGCCGACGTGCTGGGTTGCCCAACCAAGGCTCTGTACTGGATGCATGGAGTTGAAGGCTGCTATCACGGCTTCGCAGAGTTGTCCGGAAGCTCGTACGTGGCTTTCGTTCAACACCCCGAAAACGCTGAAGAAATTGAATGGGGCGTCACGCACGCTGGTAATGGCGGCGAACCGGTTACAAGAGGCGCCATGCAGCACGTTGCTTTTAATGTCGATGACTTTGAAGAACTATTGCTACTAAGAGATCGGATCCGATCCCACGGCATTCAAGTGCTAGGGCCGCTAGACCATGGCTTCATTCAGTCCATGTACTTTGCCGGACCTGAAGGGCTAAGCCTCGAAATTTGTGTTGGCAGCAACATCAATTCTGAGGCGTGGGTAGACCCAGAAGTTCGAGATCTTTGCGGCATTGATGAATCAGAGATGGAATCACTCAAACATCCCGCGGTATTTGATTCATCGGGAGAGCCCCTACCGAACCCGCCGTATGATCCAAGTAAGCCCCACATGCATTACCCGCCTGGAGTGCTGGAAAAAGTTATGGCAGTGCCAGATGAGGTTGTATGGGACAAGTTCAGCGAAACTACTCCGCCGGTTGAAGTTGATTAACCGATAGATGACACACAAGTGATGCGTGAAGAGCGTCGACCTTTCGTCTTTGCTGTCAATCAAGAGTTAGAGGCAGTAACCACTCAGGTTTCAGAAGGACGCCTATTGACACCTCATTTTGGTGTCCTATGTCTTTCAGCCTTGTTTTCCGCCCTCGGATTCTCATCTGTTATTCCCACGGTCGCCCGTTTCGTTGCAACTGATCTCAATGGTGGCGACTTGGAAGTGGGTATAGCCCTCGGAGTATTTTCTTTCTCCGCAGTGCTCGCCCGCCCATGGATTGGTCGACTTGGAGATAGAAAAGGTCGCCGACTACTGATCGCCGGTGGTTCATTCGTCACATCACTAGTGCTCGCTGCTCATGCTCTAGCCGACACTTACATCATCCTTTTGGTGGCTCGCCTAGCGATGGGAGCGGTTCAAGGGGCTTTCTTTGTTGGCACAGTAACGCTCACCACAGACCTCGCTCCTGAACATCGGAGAGGTGAGGCGGCTAGCTACTTTTCAGTCGCGATATATGGAGGCATGGCATTTGGCCCCTGGTTAGGGGAGTGGGCTGTGGGTCGTTGGGGTTTCGACGGGGGCTTCTTGCTAGGTGGCTTATGTATGGCGTTGGCTGCGATAGTTGCGTGTTGGTTACCCGACTTCGTCGGTGACCAAGAACCAAACATCGCAGAAAATGGAAATACCGGGCGTCGCACACTCCTGTATAGATCAGCGATTTGGCCAGGCGTTGTAATGGCATTGGGGATAATGATCTTTCCTGCATTACACGGTTTCATGCCGAAGCTCATGGATGAACGAGCCTTGGGTGACGCCGGACCGATCTATGCGCTCTACGGTCTCTTGGTCCTAGCTTTAAGGCTCGTATGTAGCCGTCTCCCAGATGCTCTTGGAACTGGCAAGACGGCTGCTATTGCACTCATGGGGTCCTCCCTTGGAATGGTAGTGATGGGTAGTTTCGTTTCAAGGTCAGGGATGTTTGTCGGAGCAGCAATTCTGGCAATAGGAGGGTCTCTTCTGTACCCGGCCCTAATGGTCGCAGCGGTTGATGGGGTACCAGCAAACGAACGAGCCCAAGCGATGAGTACCTTTACCATGTTCTTTGAGTTATCCGGCGGAATAGGCGGCCCCGTGTTGGGCATCGTTGCGTGGATGAGCGGAACTACAGTTGCAGCTTTTTTCGGAGCCTCAGTTCTTGCGGCGATTGGTCTCCCGGTTTTGTTCACCTGGAAACGAAGAAACCCAGCAATTACATAACAATGGCGCGCAGTGCGCCAGCGGTCGGCAATCATGGCCAAGTGACTAATGTCTTGTTCTTCATTACAGATCAACAGCGCGCAGACCACCTGGGGTTCATGGGCAATGGAATTGTTAAAACACCCAACCTTGACGCTATTGCGGATAATGGCATGGTTTTTGACGATGGCTGGGTAGCTAATCCGATATGCATGCCGAACCGCTCCAGCATCATGACCGGACGGCTCCCCAGCGCCCACGGTTGCATTTTTAATGATCGGTCACTCGATTGGCATGCAAACACCTTTGTGAGGCGTTTCCGCGCTGCCGGGTACCGCACCGCTTTAATAGGTAAGTCCCATCTTCAGCACGGGCCAAGTCGTAATTCTGTGATTCCGATTCGGGCGAGTGGAATGTTGTCAGAACCTCATCACCCGCAAGGCTGGGATGGACTTGAGGACTTCGAAAAATATTTAGACGGAGTGGCACCAGATATTGAAGATTTTTATGGGTTTGATCATGTCGAATTTTCTCTAGAGCACGGATCATCCGTCCTTGGCCACCATCTCATGTGGGCGTTAGAGAAGGGAGGGCGGTATGAAGATCTTGTCGTCCCAATCTCGGAAGACGCACCAGCGCTTGACCGGTCAGAACGGTGGTGGCAGGTGTACCGACCTCCGTACGAGCCTGAGCTTCATTCCACGAATTTCGTTGCAGATCGAACAATCTCGTTTATCGAAGAGGTAACTAGCCAAAACAAGCCCTTCCTAGCTTGGGTGTCGTTTCCAGACCCTCACCATCCGATGACACCCCCGGGGTTTTGGTTCGATCAATACAAACCTGACGATATGCCTATCCCGGACTCCGTTGATGATTCGCCGGGATTCTTACCCCGACACCTTCAAGAGATTCATAATCGACACCCGAGTGAGCAACGCTTCTGGGTTCAACCCTGTGGGGTCGCTGGTGACCACCAACTAGTTCAGGAAGCTATCGCAGCTACCTACGGGATGGTCGCGATGATCGATGAGGCTGTTGGTCGAGTTACCTCAACACTCAAACGGCTTGGCCAGTTCGACGACACGATCATCGTGTTTACTTCCGATCATGGAGACATGATGGGCGAACATGGTCTGATGCTCAAGGGCTACATGCCATTTCGTGCAACTCAACAAGTACCGATGCTAATAACGACACCGAGACACCCACCCGGTCGCACGAATTCTCTAGCGTGCAGTATGGATCTCGGTCCGACATTGTTAGACCTCTGCGAAATAGACCCCTACGACGGAATACAAGGGGTAAGTCTGGTACCTGTCTTGAGTGATCCTCAGACGACCGTCAGAGAACATGTTCTCATTGAAGAAGATTTCCCTGACTTTCTAGCGTCACGCATGTCGACACCTGCAAAAACGAGGACTTTAGTTACCAGCGATACGCGCTATACCCGAAATAGTGATGGGCACGAAATGATGTTTGACAAACTCGAGGATCGCTTGGAGAGAACTGAGTTATCCAAGAATGATGAGCCGAGAAGACAAAACTCGTTGGAACACTTGGCTGATGCTTTAATCGAAAGCTCGGATGCTGCTCGGGGAACACCTATAGACCCAAATTACGTCTAGGAGTGTGGGTGATGTCGAGCCAAAAACTTGGCTACAGCATCAGTGAATGAATCGTTGTCGTCGCCGGCAACCATATGGCCGGTGCCTGCCACATCTACGAATTCTGCGTCGGGCACCAACTCGAGAAACCCCTGCACGGCCTCAGGGGTGACAAGGTCTGATTGGCTTCCCCGTACAAGAAGGATTGGAGCGGTGGTGGCGAGCATGCCTTCGGTCATGGTGCGACTCACGCGTTGCATATGGGTGGTCAAGGCAGCCTTGTTGGCTGAATCGAAGCCGGGCTTAGACGTCACATAAGCGGGATCCCATTTCCAGATCCACCTGCCGTCAGGTCGTTGCCTCAACACCCGACTTAAACCAGATGGGTCAGTTGGGCGTTCACGGTGAGGGTTATAGGCAGAAATAATGTCAGCGGCCTCGTCCAGGCTCGCGAAACCGTCTGGATTAGCTGACATAAATCCAATAATTTTACTAGCGCCTTCCATGTCGAAGTGGGGAGTGATGTCGACCAGTATGACGGCAGCAAAAAGTTGCTGCTCTGAAGCACGCTGAGCAGCGAGGCTTGCCATTCCTCCCATCGAAGCGCCAACGATCGCGGGTGGAGTGTCGAACCTGTCAAGAACAGCAATGATGTCTCTGCCTAGGTCTTCTGTGTCGTATCTCTGCTCAAAGGACCAGTCACTATCCCCATGACCTCTCGCATCTAGGGTCACGACAAACCAGCCCTCCCGCGACAACAGTTCAGCTGAACTTTTCCACGCGTAACGGTTTTGGCCTGCCCCATGACACATCAACACAGCTGGCTGTGAAGGGTCACCCCACTCATCAGCCTTCAGTTGAAGACCATCTGCGGCTTCTATTGTCACTGTATGCACGATCGGCGATCCTAGGTCGCGCGTAATTCGGATGTGGGATTACCAGGGGTGAGTCGATCCATCCCACCTTAGAAAGGACCCAGTGTCACCATGCTGAAAGTTCTTCATCGTGGAAAGTATCCCTGAAGCTGACTCCTGCACACTTAAATCAGCACTTGAACCACCCATATCTGTTCGTACCCAGCCAGGATGAAAGGCAACTACTGAAATCCCGTCATCTTTGAGTTGGGTGGCGAGTTGCACCGTAACCATGTTCATCACGGCTTTCGAAGCGGCATACGGCAAATCATCAAAGTTCGCTCCGACCACCATCGACCCTATTTGGCTCGTAATGTTGACTACTTGGCTCCCGGAATCTAAGCGGCCTAAGAGATTCCTTGTTACGGCAGCAGCGCTCAAACCGTTGACTCGTATCAAGTCGAGTGTCAGATCAATTGGTGCGCTGAGTACCCCGGCCCGCTCTTTATCTAAACCCAAATTAGAAACACTCGTCCCAGCGTTATTGATTAAAAGATCCACAGGGCCTTCTATTGACTGGGCGAACAAGTCAATAGAGGCCTCGTCTCCCACGTCAAGCGCAAGAATCTGAGCGGGCGCTAATCCGATCAGGTCCTGGGCATCATCTGGATTTCGACACCCGGCTATGACGGTGTCACCCCGTTCCAGGCACTGATTTGCTAACTCGAGTCCAATTCCTCGATTTGCACCGGTAATCACTGTGGTTGGCATCTGTGGCCCAGCCTTTAATCACTCAAAGTTATGTAAGCCACCCTAATGGTGACCTTCGCGTCAAGGTGGTCACCCGACAGCCAGATAGACCATTGCACCGACGTAGATCGCAAGCAGCATTAACGCATCAGTCTTGCCAATCCGTCGTGTTCGCGCCCCCCGAGCGTAGGCCCATATGACTGCACCGAGCATTGCCAATAGCGCACCGGTGGTGAGCTTTGTATCGCCAATTTGGCCAGCACCTGCCAGTCCCATGGCAGCTCCACCTGCAAGGCTATTGAACAAGTTTGAACCGAAAAGGTTGCCGACAATGAGCCCAGCTTCATGTTTGCGTGCAGCTGCAATTGCGGTCACCAACTCGGGTAGGGAGGTTCCTAAGGCAACGAGGGAAAACCCTATGAAGCCCCCACTCAGCCCCCAGTCATTAGCGAGCTGCGTTGCCCCCCAAACCACTAGCTGAGCTCCGATTAAAACTCCTCCGAGTCCCAACAGTGACCACAACAGGCTGCTGACCACTGATTTTTTGGCTCTACGTTGACTAGAGGAATTCTCTTCTGGCGTCTTTACCAAGACAACCATTGCGCCGACAAGGAGAACCAAAAGTATTATTCCTTCGGAACTGCTTAGGTTTCCGTCACTCACTGCGTACGCAAAGGCCACAACGGCAGCAATAGAAAGAGGGGCCTGTCGCTTAATCACCGAGGAGGTAAGCGCAATAGGGGTAATGAGAGCTGCAACTCCCAACACCAGCGACAGGTTGGCAACGTTGGATCCAACAATGTTGCCAACACCCAACGCTGCATTACCTCGCCATGCTGCGATCGTTGATACAACCAGCTCGGGGGCTGAAGTACCAAAACCCAAAACTATGGCTCCGATAACCACGGAGCTCATCTTCAGAGACCGAGCAAGTTGCGCGGCGGCTTCAACAAACACATCGCCAGCACGTACCAATACGAACAGGCCGACTAACAGCGAAATTGCAGCTAACAGCACATGACCTCTAATGGTTATTTCGCGGGGGGCCGAACGTTCGAGCAGTGTCCTGGTACTTCACGGCGGGTTTTAGCACCATTCCTTCATCGAATTGTCCGACCATACCCCGTTGGATCTCCTGCCAAGGAGTATGGCTTTCGGGGAAATGAAAACCTCCGGCCTCTTCAAGTTCGCGAATGCGCGCCTCTATTTCCTCATCTGAAAGCAACATGTCGGCGGTGCCAAGTCGCAAATCAATCCGTATTTGATCGCCGGTTTTCAAGATAGCCAATCCGCCGCCAGCGGCTGCCTCTGGAGACGCATTGAGGATTGAAGGAGACCCTGAAGTTCCAGACTGACGGCCGTCGCCAATGCACGGGAGTGAATGTACTCCGCGAACCAATAGCGCTGACGGTGGTTGCATGTTGACCACTTCAGCCCCACCCGGATAGCCGATGGGTCCTGCCCCTCGGATAATTAGCATCGAATTTTCATCGATATTCAACGAGGGATCATCGATCCGCTCGTGGTAGTCCTCGGGGCCTTCAAAGACAACAGCCCTGCCCTCAAATGCATCTGGATCATCAGGATTTGAGAGATACCGATTTCGAAACTCCTCGCTAATGACGCTGGTCTTCATTATCGCGCTATCGAACAGATTTCCTG
>Ga0066850_10002084_pt1 | contig 10181 bp, 5 predicted proteins | sample ETNtaG_4_FD_67282 | JGI IMG/M metagenome (GOLD analysis project Ga0066850, IMG submission 67282) | Marine microbial and viral communities from oxygen minimum zone, Eastern Pacific Ocean - ETNP201406SV67 | ecosystem: Environmental > Aquatic > Marine > Oceanic | place: Pacific Ocean: Eastern... | reverse complement strand
TGTTACTGGGTCTACAACTACTATTTCTACAACAAATTTAGAAGTAACAGATAAACTGATTGTCATTGGTGATGGTGCTACCACTACACAAGGTGCTGATGGTGCAGGATTTAACATCGGTACTTCAGGTGTATCATTAACATATGACCTAGCAAATACTTCTTGGACATCATCCGAGAGTTGGAATCTTGCTACTGGTAAGACTTATAAGATTGCAGGAAGCACAGTAATTGGTGCTACTTCTCTTGGCAGTGGTGTTACTGGGTCTTCCTTAACTTCGGTTGGCACACTTACAACAGGTGTTTGGAATGCAACAGTTGTCAATCCAACATATGGAGGCACTGGTGTTGATAATGGTAACAATACTTTAACCTTAAGTGGAAACGTATCTTACACTGGAGGTCATACTCTAGAGTTAGTATCTACTGCTGCTACTTCTGTTACATTACCAACCACTGGAACATTAGCAACATTAGATGGAGTTGAAACTTTAACAAATAAAACTTTAGATGCTCCTACTATTAATAATGCAAATCTTGATTCTGCATCTATCGATTTCATTTTCTTAAGAAATACTTCTGGAACTGATATAACAAAATCTTATGTTAAATCAGGAGATACTTCAACTTCTTCTTTAGCAGACCATAGTTTAACAATTGATATTTGGGCAACTTCAGTTTATAGTGCAGTTGATTACACAATTTATTCTGAAGCAGCAAATGGTGAAAAAGAAATTGCCAAGTTTACAGTTTTAGCTGATGGTAGTGGTAATGTTTGGGTGACTGAGCAAAATGCTCTAAGGACAGACGTTAATAATCCAGCTATTGATATTGAAGCAAGATGGATTAGTAACAGTGTCTATATTGTTTTGACACCATCTAGTAATACAAATGATGTTATCTTCAAATTTAATGCAACAGGATTTGTTGCGTAATAAATATTAAAACAAACACTATAAACGGGGAGAGTGAACCGTGGCAGTATATAACAAGGAATTTACAGTAAAAAACGGATTAGTTGTTGAAAATAACAACTCCGTAAAACTTAGCACAGGCACAGGCACATTACGCTATGTGTCTATTAAAGCGCCAACATCTTTAACAGGGGACTATGAATTAACATTCCCTTTAGATGATGGACAAGTAGATGAAATGCTCATCACTGATGGAACAGGAGCTCTTGCTTGGGGCAAGGTCAATACCATCAATATGTTTGCCAACTCAGTAACACCAGTTATTCTTGAAGATACTGGTGATTTTACCATGAATACTCTATTAGCAAATAGAGTTAAGTCTACAGGTGATATGGTATTAGACCCAAATGATGATGATGGTGTTACTGGTGTTGTTGAAATTAAGGGCGACCTAATTGTTAGAGGTAGTAACAATATTGCTGCTGGTGCAAGTTTTGCTGTAGAGACTGGAGACTTTACCGCGCAGGTATCAGGTAGATATCTAGTTGATACCGATACTAATGCAACTGATATTACTGTTGTATTGCCTACTGCACCAAACATCGGCAATACGATTACGTTTGCTGATATGAGAAACACCTGGGATGCATATAACGTAATTTTAGATGCGGGGACTGGAAATACTTTTCAAGATAAAACGGGCGATATAGATTCTCCTTATATTCTAGATGTATCTGGAGTAGAAGTACTTATTGTCTGGACAGGATCTCACTGGAAAGTATACGCTTAAGCAAAAACCTTAAATATTATAAATACATGTGACGATATAAATAAAATTGATTCTAGAATACTCTTGTTGGGGTTTAAATGGCGCTATACCTAAGTGAATCAGGCATGGATGGAAGTTCGAGTAGTGGAGGTGGAATGTATTCCTATTTTAACCAATCGAATCGTTTCTATTTCCACGCTCTCCGTCGCGATGCTGACGGAATGCTTAACTATACTAAGACAAATACGTCTGACGATGAAGTCATCGATGTTTTTAACACCGATGGTACAGGTCAGACAGATTTCATGGATGCATGGAATAATGTTGTTGAAGTTGGTGCAGTAAAATCTGTCTCTCTTCTTTCTGGAGGTATTCCAAACGACACTGATGCAAATGTTACTTACACTGTAACTGGATTGGTTGGTAATGGAGATGGTGATGGTGAACCCAACCAAGTGCCAGGATTCGGATTAAATTTACTTATCACCAGAAATACTGCAGGATTAATCAGTAATTTTCAAATCTATTCTGGCGGATCTTCATTTTCCCCTAATGAAACTGTAACAATTGCCTCATCTAAAATCAATGATGTTACTGACCTAACTATCCGAATTGAGGATACGGTTAAATCATATAGTAATAATGAAAACATTGATAAATATCAACAGTATAAGTTTGAAGCAAGAAAAATAACCTACTTCATTGATGACGAAGGTTATTTCGTTGCCCGATTTGGGACCTACGATTATAACGCAGGACCAAAATAACTGCCTAACGGCACAAACGTCTTTTTATTCATCACCACGGACTCATAGGAAATATAAAAAATGGCTGATTTCAGATTAGGTAGACTAAAATTCAACTGGAGAGGAGATTGGCAAGCATCTACCGCTTATGTCATTGACGACATTATTGCCTTTAAAGGTAATACATATGTTTGTGTCGTCAATCACACCTCCGCCTCTGACGAGACTCAGTGGGACTCCACTGATTATGACATTGCAACACCAAAATGGGAGACGCATGTCCCTGGCACTAGAATGATGGGTGCTTGGACAGTAAATACTTTTTATGCTGTTAACGACCTTGTTAGTTTTGGTGCTAATCAATACCTCTGTGTAGATAATCATACATCTCCAGCAGGTGAAGATTTATTCTATGCAACATCACCTAGTTGGTCATTATATCTAAGTAGTGTTGAATACAAAGGTTCTTGGTCTAATGGTGTTTATTACAAACTCAACGACATTGTAAGATATGGCAACAGTCTATATCTTTGTAATATTGGACATACATCTGGAATTAGTTTCGATGAAACTAAGTATAACGTGTATCTTGAGTCTCTCACGTTTGAAGATTCTTGGTCTAACGCTGTTGAATATCAACCTGGTGATATCGTCAACTTCGGTGGTTATACCTATGTTGCAAAAACAATCCACACCAATCTCCAACCAAACGCAAATACCGCTGCTTGGGATATCCTAACCACTGGTTTTGATGTTAAGGGTGAATATGCCGATGCAACAGAATACGTCCCTGGTGATGTAGTTCAGTTTGGTGGTAACACTTTTGTTAAGATTGTTACTGGTAATGCTGGTGTAAATCCAACTGATACATCTGCATGGACTATTGTCTCTTCTGGACTAAACTGGAAAGGTCCATGGCAATCATCAGCAACATACCAAGTTAACGATGTTGTTTCAAGACAATCTGCTAGTTGGGTTAATTTAACCGCAGATAACACCAATATTAATCCAGTTGGTGATAATGGAACAAATTGGGAGGCGCTTTCGCAAGGCGAGTCCGTACTAACGCTAGAAGATCCTGGTGATATTCTTTATAGAAATAGTGCTGGTGCTAATGTCCCTCTGAAGATTCTGAATGTCCCCGAAGGTGATGTATTAGCAGTTACTGACTCTGGTCAAGTTGATGCACAAGGCAACAAAATTATGCTCCCTGCATGGCAGAGAGATAACTGGTGTGCTAACGTTTACTACGTTGCAACTGATGGCACCGACGACCCAGACTTTGGTAAGAATATTTCCAAGCCTTGGAAAACTATTCGTTATGCTCTTGCACAAACTGCAAACACAGGCACTGCTGATAGCGTTGTAACTATCTTTGTTAAGACAGGCAGTTACGAAGAGCAACTACCTCTCATCACTACACCATTTACTACTATTATTGGTGATAATCTCCGTGCTACGATTATCAAACCAGATCCTAATACACAGTCAAGTGATTCAACACCTATAGAGAATAGATTCTCTACGATGTTCTTCTTGTCAGAAGGTGTAACTCTAAAAGACCTTGTTATGGTCGGCATGGAAGGTTTCACCCCTGCATCTGGAGCAAATAATTCTTGGGATATTACTCAGGCAACTATCCGTGGTGTATTCTTGCGTTTACATCCTAACGACCCAATCACAACCAAGTCACCTTATATCACACAATGCTCTGCATTCTCTGGTCGCCCTACTTCTGGTGATGACTATAGTGGTGGTGGTGTTGGTGCTATTATTGATAGGAGCATTTATTCAACCACCTCCGTGGGATCTATACTGGTTGACTCCTTTACACAATTACATGATGGTGGTGTAGGTTTCTGGTGTAAGGACCTAGGTAACGCTGAAATCGTTTCTTCCTTCACCTACTATGCACACATTGGTTATACTTGCACAGGTGGTGGTAGACTCCGCTCTCTTTCTGGTAACAACTCTTATGGTGAATATGGTGCGGTATCATCGGGCACTGACCAAACAGAGACAGCACTTACAGGTACTGTTAGAGGTGAGAGACTCAACTTCGTTTATGATGAATTCTCGCTTCAATTCAAGAAATTTGAGCAAGTTGTACAAGGTGAAGATGACGGAGCTGGCAACATTGACTACACTGGAAGCAACGCAAACTATGCTCTTGCATTAGTTCTAAACGTGCAAGAAGATTATCTAATCATCGAGCCTATTACGGGCACGTTTGGCAATGGTTTTCCAATTAAAGGTGTTTCTTCATCCACCGTTACTGGGTCAGGAGCTACTGGCGTAACGGATTCTACGGCCGCGCTTGTCGGTATCACTGGTAACATCTTTACCATGGACAACCTACCTGTTGTCAACGGTGTAGCAGACATACCGAAACAAACCGCTTCAACAAACTTCCTGGATGTTTCTGGACAATCACAGTATGATGACGATGGATTCTATGTTGTTTCTGAAGTTACCGATTCATCAACTGCTCAAAACCTCTCAATAACGACTTTACGTCAATATGATGTCCCTGGTGTAGCACCAACAGCTGTCGAAATTTCAACAATTGGATATTCCAGTGACACAGTTACTATTGTAACTTCTTCTGCACATGGTCTATCAACTGGTCAGGAAGTTGTAGTTGTAATTGCAAACGCAGTTTTTCAACCATATGCTTCGACTGCATTTGAAAGAGAAACTGTCACTATTATTGACGGCACGACTTTCACATATTCCAAACCTGGACTAAACGATGTTGCTGCAACTTCACAAAGTGGTTCTAAAGTTTATCTCCAGAGCATCAGTGGTGGAAGCACAAAGGCAAACGCTTCTGGTGGTACTGATGTTGACCTCTATAATATCTCTTCTACTACAACTAGATTAGACCTAGCAGGCACACAGTCTCTCGGGTCATCGCTTAGTAATGTAGAGATCACCTTTGCGGATCCTTCTATCCTAGGTGGTATGTCTACTGGATCCAACAACTTCATTCTCATCGGCAACGAGATGATGGAGATTGCCCAAATCAACACAGGCGTTGGTGTTGAAGTTGTTAGAGCATCTGAAGGCACTGCGGCCGCAGAACATGCTGACGGTAGCGTTGTATACTATGTAACTAAGTCTGCAGCTTCAACTACACTTAAAGGTGATATTAATACTGGAGATTTAGATTTACCTATATTCTCTATCGCTAACTTCGATGCTAATGATATCATCAAAATTGGAAGCGAATTTTTAAGAGTTACTTCTGTTAACTCTGCTTTAGTTGGACAAGCAACGATTACATTCTCACGACCTAAAACAGTTGCCGCGTCAAGTGGTCAGGCTTTCGAGATGCGTCTCAACTACTCACAGGTTAGACTAACTGGTCATGATTTCTTGCTAATTGGTACAGGCAATAAGACACAAACTAACTGGCCCGATCAACCTTTACAAGAGGCAGACCAAGGTAATGAGGTTTATGAAGACTACCCAGGTCGTGTATACTATGTTTCTACTGACCAAGATGGTAACTTCCGAGTTGGAAGCTTGTTTTGGGTTGAGCAGGCAACAGGTGTAGCGACACTTGACGCTAACGATTTCAACTTAAGCGGTCTTGCTTCACTCCAATTAGGTACTATCGGTGCTGAGTTGGGGGCATCAATTAACGAATTCTCTACTGACGTAACACTTGGAGCAGAATTCTCTAGAGACACTGCATGTCCTACTCAGTTAGCGGTTAAGACATATGTTGATGGTAAATCTGGTAGTGGTATCGGAAGAACTTCGCAACTAGTTAGTGTTGCTGAACTTGCGTCTTCTGGCACAACTGCAACTGTAACATCAGCATTAGCGCATAATGTTTTCGTAGATGATGAAGTTATTATTTCAGGTGCAGTTGAAGCAAACTATAATGGCACATTTACTGTCGCGAGTATTGATGTTGCAAATAAACAGTTTACTTATGTAATGTCTGGTGTTGCAGGAACGCCTGCAACACCAATAGGAGCTGCTATCGTATGCGAAAGAAAGCAGAAAGTAGCTACTGACTTAGATGTTGTTGGCAACACGAAGACACGTCCTACCTGGAATGAATCTTCTACTGTCTTCAACGCAGTTGATATTGATGTCACTGACACTATCTCACAATCCACTTCCAATTTAATTAAGGCAGATGTTGGTGGTTCCACCAAGTTTGCTGTTGACAAAGCAGGTAATATCACTGCTGCTGGTAACTTAACTGTTGCAGGCACAACAACCACTGTGAATTCCACTAATTTAGAAATCACCGATAAGGAGATTATCATTGGTAGCGGTGCTGGTGATGCTGCAGCTGCAGACGGTGCTGGTATTGTAATCGGCACGTCAGGTAAGTCATTTAAGTATAATGATACTAACACCAGATGGGATTTAACTGATAAAATCAATATTAATACTGCCTTACAAATCGGTGGTACTGAAGTTTTATCAGCAAATACTCTTGGTAGTGGCATTGTTAATTCTTCACTAACCTCTATTGGTAATTTAACTGGACTTACTGTTAATGGAATCTCTAGTATTAGTAGTGTTGAAGAAAGCGTTCAAGTAATGTCTGGAGGCACATCTGGAAATCAGACTTATAATTTCGCAGACCAAGTTGTTTATTTCCACCCATCTGTTGGTGGTAATCTTACTGCTTCGTTTGTTAATGTCCCCCAAACTTCTGGCGTCCCTAAAGCATATGCGGTAGCAATTGCTGTTGTGCAAAGTGGATCGCCATATAACTTTACTAACTCTGTTGGTATTAGCAATACAGGGTCAGCTGGCAGTTCTTACACTGTACAGTGGGCAGGTGGAACCGCACCAACTGGAAATGCTAGCACCACTGATGTGTGGTCCTTCTCATTAATTTATGATGGGTCTACCTGGCATGTTTATGGATCTGCATCCACATTCTCATAATTATAAATTAAATATATAAGGAGGTAATTAAAATGAGTCCTATTATTGGAAGTTTTTCAGGTAGTCGTGCATTTGGAAGAGGAGGAGGTGGAGGAGTTGGTGGACCTGGAGAAGCAATTTATACTTCTCCAGGGACATATACTTGGGTTGCACCAGAAGGAGTGGAATCAGTTTGTGTTGTTTGTATTGGTGCAGGCGGTGCTGGAGGTTATCAATGGTCCTCTGGCGGCGGTGGTGGTGGTGGACTAGGGTGGAAAAACGATATTTCTGTTAATCCTGGATCTTCATATACTGTAGTTGTTGGTGCTGGTGGCGCTACAGATGCTGGCGGTGTTACTAATGCTTATAATAGTGGTGCTGAGGGAAATAACAGTTATTTTATAAACTTAAGTACTGTTTCTGGTTATGGCAGCGGAAGAGGAGGAAGCGGATCTATTTCAGCAAGTCCTGCATATGGTGGAGGATATATTGGTGATGGCGGTGGTAGAGGAGGCGATGGTGCTCGCGATGGTTCTTGGAATTATGGAGGAGCTGGGGCTGGAGGATACTCTGGTAGAGGTGCTGACACATATGGAAACGGCAGCAGTACTGGTATAAGTGCTCCTTCTGGAAGTGGTGGTGGCGGTGCTGGTGGATGGTATTCATCTACATATGGAGTTCCAGCTGGTGGTGGAACTGGTCTATTTGGTCGTGGCGCTGATGGAATTTCTGCTGGAACTAGTAGTGGTTATCCAAATGGAGGTTATGGAGGATCTGGAGGAACTCGTGGAGTCTCTGGAGAAAATGCTAGAGCAGCAGAAAGTGGACAAAATCAAAATACCATCTTCGGAGGAGGATGGGGCGGAGGAGGAGGAGGATCTGGTACCTCTTGGGGTGGCGGCTCTGGAGCTTCTGGAGCTGTTAGAATCATGTGGGGCGAGGAAAGATCTTTCCCAACCAATGCTTCTTATGTCACACCAACGACGCCATTAACACCTGACACAGAGAAATATTATCTACAAGTAGAAGCAGAATTTTTAGCAGCTGCTGGTCCACCACAACTATGGTATAAGAGTAGAGATTTGTCTGGATATGGAGAAGGTAATGATATTACTCTATGGAAAAATTCTGGATCTTATGGTCGTGCGTGTGATTTATTAAGTGGAATTAGTAGCATATGGAATACACCACCATTAAAATATACGGATGACGGAAAAGTTTCTGCATATTTCGATACCAGTGGCAATGGAAGATTCTTGAGATTTAGAAATCAAAGAAATATCATGATATTTGGATCAAGTCAGTATCAGTCTTCTACTATATTTGCAGTATATAGAGAAAGTTCTCAAAATGGAAATTTTGCGTGGTTGAGTAGATATGGGGGAGACGGCACAAATGGAAGCATTGGTATGTGGCCAAGTGGAGATACTAATACATTCGCACAAATTCATGAAAATGATGGATTCCCAGTAACTATTAGTAGCATGGATGATGACACCGACTGGATACAAAGAGGATTTTGTTGGGGAGATCCAGATGGTAGTGGATATTACTCTCAAACATCTGGAAATGCTAACATTTATCATTGGACTGGTAATGGATCCACTAGAACTAATACTAGTTGGACAGCATATGGAGCTAGATTGCAAGTGAATGGTATAGGAGCTACTAGAACCACTGCAAATAATGGATATATGTCCGAGTTGATATGGTATGATAGACCTTTATCAAATGTAGAAACTACTGCTGTTAGAAAATATTTAAATACTAGATTCTCTGTTTAATTTTTTAATTGACAAATTAAAACTAATGGCATATAATATTCAAAATACTATATGCCATGCAAGAAACTATTATCAAAACTAAATCTAATAAGAAAATAATTATTATTGATGATTTATTTAATTTTGCTGAAATAGCAGGAATACATACTGGTGTAATTGGATTGCCATTTAAAATATCCAATTCAAATGCATCAGAGGTGCAAAATATAGTAGACAAACGCCTTGTAAGTTATATTGACTACAAGGCGTTAAATACTATAAAATTTTTTGATAACGAAAAATCAAAAGTTATTCATAATCACATACCAGAAAAAGACTTTAAAATTTTTAATTCATATGTTAATTTAGGAGTTCGTGGAGATCAACACGAAACTCATACAGATTATTATTGGAAAGAAGGCGGAAAAACTTTATTATATTATGTCAATAAAGATTGGCATAGAAACTGGGGAGGAGAAACTGTCTTTTTTGATGATGAGGGGAAAGAAATTGAATATATTAGTCCATACATTCCTGGCAGAGTAATTATATTTGATTCTGATATTCCTCATTTAGCGAAAGAGCAATCTAATTTGGGACCACAATTTAGATTTACTCTTGCTATAAAATATGTAGATTACACCAAATAATATATTAGACCCTTCTTATAAATACATAAGAAGGGTCTCTTTGTATTCATGTCCAAATCTAAACCTGCTACAAGGCAAGAATTAATTGATTACTGCCTGCGTAGACTGGGTGCTCCAGTGCTAGAAATTAACGTAGACGAAGACCAAGTAGAAGACTTGGTAGATGAGGCACTGCAGTATTTTAACGAAAGGCATTTTGATGGTGTTGAAAAAATGTTTCTCAAGCACAAAATTACTCCTGCAGATGTAACTCGTTTCCAAGAGAGTAACACCACCACTACTGCTCCCAACGGAGATGTATGGGAGGAGAGGAATAACTACATTGAAATGCCAGAGCATATTATTGGTGTTGAAAGATTATTTTCTTTTGTTGCTAGTAGTATTCGTGGTGACTTGTTTGGTATCGAATATCAAATGTTTTTAAATGACTTATATGCATTT
>Ga0066850_10002080_pt1 | contig 10190 bp, 14 predicted proteins | sample ETNtaG_4_FD_67282 | JGI IMG/M metagenome (GOLD analysis project Ga0066850, IMG submission 67282) | Marine microbial and viral communities from oxygen minimum zone, Eastern Pacific Ocean - ETNP201406SV67 | ecosystem: Environmental > Aquatic > Marine > Oceanic | place: Pacific Ocean: Eastern... | reverse complement strand
TTTTTATTACTTCTATTATTTCTAGATTCTAACTATACAACTATATGGCTAATCTTGGAGAAATTACTGAAATCGTAAATGCCTCTGAACTCACTCTAGAAGTAGGCTCTGATAATTACATACTATTAACTAATCTTAATCTTCATATTGGCAGACCTGAGGACAGAGTGGCAACTACTGACGGTGGTGCCTTATTCACTTATGGGAAAGGAGATAATTGGTTCACAGCAACTTTGTTAGTATCAACTCCTGAACTTTCATCATTAAACACACTTGGTCAAATTGACTCAGATGGAGATATGACTTCTACTTCCTGGAAGATAGTAGCAAAGAATGTATCTGGTGCCACTAAGACATTTGCAGCCACAGGTATTCTAAGAGAATATGATGTGTCAAAACCAACTGAGGGAAAGGTAAGCATAGACATATTTGTAAGAATAACTGGGGACACAATTTCTATAAGTTAGGTGGATTAATTGGCTAAAATTAGTGAATTAATTAACCAGATGATTCAGAGAATGTTAGAGTCCTCTGAATGGACATCAGCAAATCCTACACACATCAATACATTCATTCAGGCTAATGCAATAGATAACCCAGACTTTGAGAATGAGATTAAACAGTTAGTAAAAGAACAAGGAGATAAAGTAGGACCTACACAAGATATTGATGGTAAGAAAAGTGACAAACAATTAGTAGAGAATACTAAACAATTAAAACTACTAGATAAAAGTAATATGGGCGAAATCAATAGACTCACATCTACTCAGTTTGGTAACATTAGAGAGATAGCAACTAATCCCACAGGCTTTGTAACTAAGGCTTTTCTTAGAAAGTTCGCCAAAGGAGCTGGTGTAATAGCACTCGCATTAATCATATTTGAGGCAGTCAAGTGGGTAATATCAGAATTATTAAAGCCTGGAAGAATGTTAGATATTAGATTTAAACGAGACATAAACAATGAGATAATCGCTTTTAGACGTAGAGAAGAACAACAGAAAATCAAACAAGGACTCTCCAACATAATAATCACAACTATGCCAAGACTTAGAGGTGGACAAGGACAAATAACTAACACATTAAACATGGCAGCAGGGAGAGAAAAAATACCTGATAATTTTGGAATGGCTCCTATGGTTTATCAAGCTTCAGGTATGGACTTATCTAAGGGTAATGGGAGAAGATTTCATTGACTAATGCAGCCTTGTGGCAAGTTCAATCGAGTGCTGGTAGTGGCTCAGAAGCAACAGCAGGGAATACTCATACTATAGATTTCAATAGTTCAACAAAGACTCCATCAGACGGTCCATTCATATCAGATATTAATATTGATTTTAGACGCTCTGTTCCAGAGAACGAGGCAGTAAATGCTGATAACAACGAACTCCAGGACATGGGTATTGATGGACTAGACATAATATTAGAAGGTGTTATAGGAAATGCTGATAATGACGCAACTGCAAATGCAGTAAATAAATTAAGTAAGTGGTTACAAGATGGTAATACTGTGACAGGTTACACTAAAGGAAGATATGGACTTCGAATGGATAACGCTCCTCAATGGAATGTCGTACCAACAAGTAATTATGGCTATCATGTTAGAGACATTAAACTACAATACATGGGAGAGAAAAGAGACCTTGTAAAATTCACATTACGATTAGCATTAGGTGGCGATATACTAAGTGCCATCTAATTTCGCTAGTCTTACCGTAGATTGGTATGACCAAAGTGACGCATATTCTACTACGTCTGATATTACTAATGATGTTAAGACCATACCATTATTTACAGACTCAGGCACAGGAGAGGTTAATCAGGCTTCAATAATAATAAGGTCACTTGATGGTAAATATAACACAACTGGCTCTGTAGTATTTGCAGAATTTGACAGAATAAGAATAAGATGTACTGACCTTGGTGGAAATAGTTATGACAGATATTTTGAAATTTACAACATACTACCATCACAAACAAAAGGAGAAGGAACTCTAATAACATTAGAATGTCTAGGTATTGAATACCATACTCAACATATACACATGGTAAAACCATATTATTTTGCCAATTCTTTTGAAGTTGGTAGGTCAATAGGAGCAATTTATAATGCTAATCGTGGTTCAGAACAACCAACACTAAATTATACCACAAGTGCATACTATAATGGTGTAGGTTCTGCACTACCATATTACAATGCTAATAATTGGGAATTTGGATTAAATGAAGATACCTGTTACAATAGATGGATAGACCTAATTGACGGAGCAGGTGCAGCCGTATCAGCAGGGGGATCTCTTACATTCTATGAACTTAACTTCCTTACCACAGGAGTTAATGCTATGTCTTTCAAGCTTAGAAAATCTGGAGATAATACAACAATTAATCAAATTCAAAATGCAATAGCTACAGGAGTTAAAGTAGGAGAACAAGAGGGAATGTTAAGCAATCCAACAGGAACTAATGTACTAGCATGGGGAAGTTCAGAACATGGAACTCTACCTGTAGATAATAGTAAGTATGAATCCAAATTATTAGAATTCATATTTAGACCTGAATGGACAAGTGGTATAGAATATTTAGCAGGTGCAAAAGTAAAAGTAACAGATAGTAGTAATATAGAGAAACATTATTCATGTGATACAACACATACACCTAGTGGTTCATTCTCAACTAGCAACTGGACACAAATTGATATGGGAGATGAATTTGGAGATAGTATACAATACTCGCCATGGACAGATGAGAAAGAAACATTATGGTCTAATACAGGATGTGACCCAAGTAGAACTACATTCACAGCAGGTGGCTGGTGTGATATTAATCTCGTAATTAATGAGGAAGAATACTTTAGGACTTGGGTTGACGCTATTGCTAATTCCAATTCAGACCTTACAACTCTAGCTAGTAAGTATTCATACACTTCATCTAATAATGATTTCCCAAGAGGATTTAGAGTGTTAGTTACAAATGATAGTCCAACAGGTAAATTATCTAACTTTGCTCACTGTGTAGTGGAGATGTATCCATTAGATAATCTAGGTAATAAAAACTGGAAGAAGTTATATCAGTTTGGCAGTAATCAAAACAATGCACAGGTAGCCGTAATAGATGAGGGTAAGTGTTACAAATATACTCATAGTGGCACATCATGGTCAGGTATAGAAAGTTCTCCTTATGGAAATGATTGTTTCCACCCATACACTACACTACCAAACAATGTTGACGGTATAGATACCATTGATGGTGTAACAAGATCAAAGATAACAGATTCAACTAACAGACCAGACATAACTAAGGCAGGTGGACAATTTAGTCAGAATCAAGAATCAGCTATAGAGTTTAAATCTGTGGCAGCCGACGCTTTAACATCAGCAGCCTCAGACGCCTCTAGTCCAACGGCTGCATTTTATAAAAACGCCATAGGATTCACTCTTAGATTCCCATTCCCAAACTGTACACATAATAGTATATCTGAAGATGTTGGAGATATTTACGGTGGTGGTGTTAATAGTAATCAGGAACCAGCTACACTTGATATTCAAAATATGAATTATACATCAGGTGGTAAAGAGGGATTCAATAATACAGAAGTTGAAGATTACGGACAAATTAATGCTGTAGCTATGTGGTTAAAATATTCTGTTTCAACAAGTGGAACAGAATGGAATGATGAACATAATTTTAGAGCTTGGTTTATTGATACAAAAGACAATGTAGTCTATCAAGACTTTGTAGTGAGATTCAGTAATAATTGGGAAGATATTAGACTACCTATAAGTGGCTTCAGAGTCTATAAAGGAAGAAAACCTGTCTATGGATTTACGGCTGCTATAGCTACAATTATACCACCAAAAGAACTTGAGATAATTAACATATTTGAGTGGCGTAATATCAAGATGTTCGGTGTTCAACTTCAATCACAATATGATAAGTATGGTAGATTTAATCCAGGAGAAGCTACAGTGAATGAGAGTGGTAATAGTGTGACATGGAGTAATATTGCAGGAAGCACTAGGTCATTAAAAATGGACGGATTTAGATTTATCAAACCATTATTAGCTACAAGTGGCAGTAATACAACAAGAAACCTAGAGCCAACATTCCAACAATTCCCAAACATATCAGTATATGACCAATTATTAAACACAGCAAAATCACATCTTGAAATAGAAAAATTCAAACATAAGGAATTTAACATAGAATCAGTGGGAGATGAAATATTTGACATACCATTCGGAGATTCATTCTATCTCAAAAATGAGGATATAGTAAATGATGATGATAAATCAGGAGAGAATAATAACATTAAACTCGTAGCCAAAAGAATAGAGTACAGTATAACAAAACCACCAAGTGGTAAAGGTGGACTCAGACGAAAAATCAAAGGAGCTAAGGTGTTCACATAATGGGTAAGGCTAAACGTTTCAATTCGTATGATGATGATATAAGAGAGAAAAGAAGAATGGTCCAAAACTATGGACTAGCTAGACAAAACCTATCAGGTATAGGTTCATCATTTAGAAGTTCTCCATTATCTCCTAGTGGTAGTACGGTATCTCCATCTAATTTTCTATCTATTAATGGTGGAAATATGTTGGGTCCTATTTCATTTAATCCTGTACTGACATCAATATCAGCAGGAGCAATAGACATATCTGAAACATCAGATAATTTCTCATCTAGAGTAATAGTATCACCACAGTCAGGTAGTACAGATGACCTCACAACAATTAATGGTGTTAAATTTGATGGTCAATTATTAATCATTCAAGGAATCCATACAGACACTATCACATTATAGAATAGTGGTAACATTGAGACAATAGATGGTAACGATTTTGACATAGAAGATGATGATAATATTATGTTTATCTATGATGTAACAGACACCAAATGGCAACAGATTACAGTAGGGAAACAAGGCTCTAGTGGTGGTGTGTCTCTATCAGGAACTAATACCTGGACAGGAACTAATACTTTTACTGCAACTTCATTTAGTGTTAACTCCACCAACATATTTCTTGGAGATTCTGGAGCAGATAATATTTTCATAACAGGAGACTTGGAAGTTAATGGAGAAGTAGAATTTAATGATGAGGTTAGATTTGATGATGATGTTATATTAGGAAATACAGCAGCCGACCAAATAGAAATTAATGGAGATTTAGATTTTCAGACAAACACAGCCACAGGAACATTTGCAGGAAGTGCCCTCATATTTACAGGATATATTACCATCAAAGTTGGTGGAAGTAATAAACGTCTCTACTTTGGAGCAGGATAGATATATTTAAATAATATAATATTAAGAAAAATTATGCCAACAATAGTAGACCTAATGGATTATATTATTGCACTAAAACAAGAGGTAGCAAAACGTGACCAGGCAATTAGTGAACTCCAGAAACAGTTAGAAACAAATAATAAAGATAAAGATACAATATAATTTGTGATAATAAAATGTAATAGATGTAAGCATGATTTTGATGTATCATCTATTCATACTAAATTTTGTATGGAGTGTAAAATAACCAATAAATTAGAATATAATAGAAAATATAAAAAAGATATAAGACATAATAATAGTATAATAAAATGTAAGGTATGTCTATGTGAATTCCTCTCAACTAATAAAAGAGTGTATTGTTCTCGACAATGTTCCCAAGATATTAATTTCATACCTAAACAAATAGCAAGACGTGAACAAACATTAATTAGAAAAATGAATGAACTACAATTACTTAAGGAGAAATATGTCCACCTGTTGTAACTTCAACTGTAATAATACCATAATGGCAAAGAAGCGAGTCAGATGTGGTAAGTGTAGATTTAGTAATATTATGAACTGTGCCAACTGTGGAGATGAAGTAGGAAATATTCAAAAGATTTTTTGTATAGATTGTGCCAAAGAGAGTAGATTGACCTGGCATAGAAATTACCAACGTGAATACAAAAGAATAAATAAAGAGAAGTATAGAGTATTACAATAATGGCACGAAATCCACCAAAAGATAAGGGAAATTCAGGACCATGTTTCAAATGTGGTGCTACAATGTTTTGTCGTGAGAAAGAATACAACGGTGTAGTAACTCTACAATGGCAAGCTCAAAATGGCACATCACATTATGACAAAGATGGTGGCTGCAAACTTGGACAAGTTCCAAAGTCAGTAGCTACAACTGTCACAGAGACTAAAGTGAATTGGGTAAAAATATCCGAAGATGATAAATCAGAAGATATGAAGCAACTCGTACTAGGACTCAAATCAATGAGAAGTCTAGCCTATGAGGACGCCAAAGAATTACACCCAGAGATGAATGAAAACAGTAACACATTCGGACAAATTGTGTATGCAACAACCCACAATCTTATCGAACTAGCCAAGGTCAAGGCAATAAAGGAATCAAATTGACCACCACTCTTTTTTCTTCTATGGACTATTATCAGAATCATCACTTTATCAGATGTCTAAGAAATTGGAATATCTATCTAGAATCAAACGAGAATAATGAAGAACTCCTGGTAGAATGGGAAGAAGTATTATTGAAAGATTTTCTACAACACAGTAAGGAATGGTTATCAGATAATAGAGATGATATATTCTGGAGAGTAGGACTTGAATGATGTTGCTACAGATATTATGCAAGAACTAGCCATACGATTTTTTGATAACAGATGTTTTGTAACACATGAAAAGTTCAGAAGGAGAGGATTTGTACTTCATCACTTGTGGTATATTGATGATGATGTGATTAGGTCAAACTATCCAAAAGGAGAGAAAGGCAGACAGATGTACATCAAGGCACTTAAACCAAAAGTAGAAGATATGCCATTTAGATTCATGCTAATAAAGAATGGAGTTCACACCAGGTTAGACCATATCAGAACAGGTCTAACTAGAATGAAGAAAGAGAATTTTATGAGACTCTGTGTGGCTGTGCTTCTAACAAAAAAGACAAAGAGAAAGAATAATAAAAGGCGATATGTGAGACACAAGAAATGAAAGTAAGAAGAAATTTCTACACATCATACGAGACACATAATTACTGTAACAACTGTGAGGAGTGGATATTAAAGACAGATAATGATGGCAAATACTGTACTGTATGTAAATACAAACTACGAAAGAAACCAAGATATTCCCACAACAAAGAGGTACATAGATATTGAATAATCCCTGTACAGGTCTATGTATTGGGTTCCACACTAATGATTATTATGACACAAGAAAAACAGACAGAAATAGCTTCCTACTTGGGTATAAAAGATGTAAAGAATGTGAATACTACATAAAAGACCCAACTATTCACTGTCCATGTTGTCACAATAAATTAGCTATAAGACCTAAAAATAATAAACGAAAGAGAATATTAATGGATAAGCAGGGAATAAAGAGATATTGAAAGTTTATGATGAAATAATCAAAGAAAGACGAGAGAAGATTATTAAACTAGAGAATCAAATGAATGACAATGATGAGGAATTATTCAATATGTATAAAGAATTAGAGTATTTTGAGGAAAAAAGGAGGTTAGACCAGTAAGCTTTAAAGCTTGTTTACAGGTATGTCAGATACAAAATCATATAGATATAGTGGTAGTAAGGAAGAATATAACCAATTTAAGATAGCAGCCATGAATGAGGGTAAATCAGTAGAGGAAATGATTAGTGGATTCATATCACAGACAGCCACAATATCATCACATGATGAAGATGGTAATAACAAAACAGCTAGTAAATATCAAGATGAACTCAGAGACTCTATACCTGAGAGAGACCTCAAAGACCTAATAATCAAAGGTTCATATCATGTAATTATCAATAATATTGAGTTCATTCAGGCTTCTAAACACGACCTATCTATGAGAGTAAGAGACGCTGTACATGGAGCAGTCTATAATTATTGGATTAGAAGATGGACTCTGGCAAGAGGTAGAGACCCAATACAAGCAGATGTGTTATACTCTGGAGATGATAGACAGAAACAACTAAGAAAATTTAATGAATCAATTAGTAAAATAAACGTGACATTTACCTGTGAACTCCCAACTATCACTCTATCAGATTTGAGAGAGACTGACCTTGGCAGTGTAATACAATTTGACTGTATAATTATTGGTCCAACACCAAAGAAGCTAGACCTAACCACAAACAAGTATATCCAGAAAGTGTTAATTCAGGAACTAGAATCAGAAGCAAAGAACAATAATCCTGTCATGATTAAAGCAACCCTACATGGAGATGACACTAATAATATTGCAAGTGGACAAACTAAGAAATTTATCGGTATCTATAGTACACAGGAACCAGCTAACGGTCAAAAAGTAGAAGGAGAGAAGGCACTAATAATAGACACTATATCAGTACAAGACCTGGAAGAAAAAGCAGAGGTAACTCTCACACCACATGAGTTATCTATAGTTAAAGAGATGGCAGAGAATGACACTGACAACTATATGGAGAAATTAATAGACTCTTTCTGTCCTAAGATATACGGTAGAGAACTAGAAAAGAAGGCAATCTATCTATCACTCTTAGGTGGTTCAGACTTTGTAGGATATAGGAGAGAGTCACACCTCATGCTAGTAGGCGAAGCCGATACAGGTAAGTCAGAATTAGTAAAGTTTGCCAATGAGATTACACAAAAAAGTAGTATAGTGGATGGAAGTAATGCCACAGGTGTTGGTCTTATGTTTGCACTAGATGACTATGACGGTATGAAAATACTAAGACAGGGAGCCATGATATTGAATTCAGGTGGACACATGATAGTAGATGAATATGACAAAATGCCAAAACAAGAACAGAAGAAACTCAACCAAGCTATGGAACAGCAGAGAGCAACATACAACAAAGGTGGTCACATGGGAAATGCAGAATGTAAGACAGCTATAATAGCCTCATGTAATCCAGAGAATGAAAGATGGAATGAGGGAAAAACCATAATAGATAATCTACCATTTGACGCTAGTACAGTGTCTAGATTTGACCTACTAATCAGATTAAAACATGAGGCACTAGAGAATCAAATTAGAGCCAAGATGTTACACATATCAAAAGGTAAGAGAGGAGACCTTGACAAAGTGGCAGACCCACAATGGCTTAAAGGACTACTAAACTATCTAAGAACACTTAGACCAACATTTACACCAGAGGCAGATGAATTATTAATCAACAAATATGTAGAATTTACCATGATAGAACAGAGTGATGGAGCTCTACCAATACAGACAAGACAGATGGAAGGAATCCAAAGACTATGTGAAGCATGGTCAAAGATGTTATTCAAGAGCAAAGTGACAGCAGATATAGTAGAGGATGTGATTAGATTCTACCAGGAATGTCTATCAACACTCGGAATGAAAGTAGAGAAAGGAATATCTCAAATGGACCTAAGAGGTCATTCCACAAACAAGGATGAATACTTTGAAGATTGTTTCAGAAATTTAGCTAAAGATGATGAGAATGGATTTGTATTTATCCATGACCTTGCAGAAGAACTAGAGAAGAATCACAAACTATTTTATAGTGATGAATCCATATCTAGATACATTGAAGCAAGAAAGACAAAAGGTTGGCTATATGAACCAAAGGTGGGAGTCTTGAAGAAACAATGAAATTAAACTGTTTTCCATGTCAGAATGGGACCCATAGGGATAGAGAATGTTGTTATAGATGTAACTGTACACATGAGGCACACGAACAATGAGAGGTAAAAAATTCTGTAAGTTATGCAGAGATGAACTAATCATAGAGAAACAGAGACGAGTAGGTTACTGTGAGGATTGTGAGCTTGAATAGTATCTGTAAGACCTGTGCCAAGAAGATGACCAAGACTATAGAGAGAAAAGATGATAGAGATGTTTATAATTTTGAATGTTTGAAATGTAATAATGGAGTCATCATAATTGCCTAGAGGGACTAAATCTATCTTAAACAAAAAGATAGACCACTCCACAAGTGGTAAGAATAAAGAGGATAATATACATAAATCACTCACTAAATCAGGGTTCCGAGTACATAGAGAAGTCAATATTAAGAGTAGTAAATTCAAACAAAAATATGGAGAGAGGAATGTGGATGTAAAGTTTGAATATGGCAAGATGGAGAGATACCTGGAATCAGATGGTAAGGTTCATGGAACTCTAGAAATGCCCACACTGTCCACACTCAAAAGGAATGCAGATTTT
>Ga0066850_10002076_pt1 | contig 10205 bp, 11 predicted proteins | sample ETNtaG_4_FD_67282 | JGI IMG/M metagenome (GOLD analysis project Ga0066850, IMG submission 67282) | Marine microbial and viral communities from oxygen minimum zone, Eastern Pacific Ocean - ETNP201406SV67 | ecosystem: Environmental > Aquatic > Marine > Oceanic | place: Pacific Ocean: Eastern... | reverse complement strand
CTCACCATACAATATTTTTACCTGATGATTTTAAAAAAACATTCAATGAACTTTTTTCTAAAAACAAAATACCCGATGATCTTCCTTTCTATATTTCAATCCCTTCAAAAACTGATTCAGATTTAGCTCCTAAAGGAATGTCTTCTTTATTTGTTCTAATCCCAAGCCCAGTAATTTCAAAATATAGTAATAATCATGGTATTGAAAAAGCACTTGAACTAAAAGAGTTGGTTTTGGAAAGATTTATACAAAACAATATTGATATTAAAAAAGAAAATATAATTTATGAAAAAATATTTACACCATTAGATTGGAAAAATAAATTTGGGTTATTTGATGGATCAGCTTTCGGGCCTTCTCATAATTTTAACCAAATAGGTCCATTCAGGAATCCTAATAAATCTAAAAAAATAAATAACTTATATTTTGTTGGAGCTTCTACCACACCAGGAACTGGAGTTCCTATGTGTATATTAAGTTCTAAAATGACTAAAGAAAAAATAATGGAAGGATGTCAAAAGTATGATTGAAATCATTTTTGTACTCTTAAGTTTTTTTGTTTTCTATTCAACAATTATCGTTTCTCTAAATTTATTTTGGAATTACTCTTCTTTTACAAAAACAAAAAATAATAATCTATCAATACTTATTCCAGCTCGTAATGAAGAAAAAAATATTGAAAATTGTATAAATTCAGTTCTTAAAACAAATAAAAATTATACTGAAATATTAGTCTATGACGATCATTCAACAGATTCTACTGCTGAAGTAATAAAAAAAATAAGCCAATTAAATAAAAAAGTGAAAATCGCAAAAACATTAAAATTAGAAAAAGGGTGGACAGGAAAATCTTTTGCGTGCTATCAACTTGCCAAACAATCTTCTTCTGAATGGATTGTATTTATTGATGCTGACACTACAGTTATTGAAGACTTATGCCAATTGATCTCTTATTCAGAAGAAAATAATCTTTCAATGCTATCTGCATGGCCAAAAATTGAAATGAAATCTATTTCTGAAAAGATTTTTATGCCTCTATTGAATTTTATTGTTTTTACTACATGCCCAATGCTTATAGCAAAAAAAAGAAATTCTGATAATTTAGGCCTTGCTCATGGTGCTTGCATTTTATTTAAAAAAGAAACATATATGAAATTAGGTGGGCACAATTTAGTAAAAAATGATCTTTTTGAAGATACTAGATTGGCTAGAATATTTAGACAAAAAGGAGAAAAAACATATTGTGTTAATGGTTCAAAAATAATTTCAGTGAAAATGTATGATTCATTTTCTTCGATATGGAATGGTTTTAAAAAAAATTATTACCCAAGCTTTACTAAAGATAGTTCATTTTTCTTTTTTCAATCAATTTTTTTCATAAGTTACTTTGTAGCTCCGTTAATTTATACTACTTCAATTATTTTAAATTTAAATAAAATTTTAGGAATTGTATTACTTTCTATAAATTTTGCCCCCATAATAATAATTAATTTGAAATTCAAATATCATTTTTTATCAATTTTCACCCAACCAATTGGGGTTTTAGCAATGTTCATTTTGGGCATAGACTCATGGAAAAACATGAAGTTTGGCAAAGGATTGGCTTGGAAAGATAGAATTTATGAAAAATCGTAAAAAAGTCATCATAATTGGAAGTGGCTTAGGCGGTTTAGCAACTGCAATCAATTTATCTAGAAGTAATTTTGAAATTACTATTATTGAAAAAAATTCTAATTTGGGCGGAAAAATGAATATTTTCAAAAAAGATGGTTTTGTATTTGATACAGGCCCTTCATTGATTACTTTACCTAATGTTTTTGAAGACTTATTTAAGGAAGCAGGAGAAAATATTTATGAGCATCTAGACTTTATAAAAATAAATCCACTTTTTTTATATATGTTTGAAAAAGAAAAGATCAAATATTCTTCAGATCTAAGTGAAATAGAAAAATTATTCAATTCTAATACCAATGAAATAAATAGGTTTTATGAATTAATTTCCAAAGGTTCAAAATTATTTGAACTTTCAGAAAAAACATTTTTTCAACAAGCTCTTTTGTCAAAGCCTAAATTTTCTAATTTTTTATTATTATTAAAAAGTCCTTTTCAATTATTTTTCAAAAAGTACAATAATTTTATTGAAAAAACATTTTCAGATGAAAAAATAAGAAAAATATTCAATAGATATCCAACATATGTAGGGGCATCTCCATATAAATCTTCAGGTATTTTGTCTATTATCCCTTTCATGGAATTGAGTTATGGAGCATGGTATATTTCTGGCGGTTTATATAAATTAATTGAAAGAATCGAAGAAATAATAATTTCAAAAAATATAAATATAATAAAAAATTTAAAAGTTTCTCAAATTAATAATAAAAACGGAAAAGTTCAATCAGTAACATTAAGTAATGGAGAAAATTTAAAGTGTGACATTATAGTTAGCAATGTTGATCCTCTAGTTACTAAAACTATGATAAATAACAAGTTTCAAATTAAAGAAAAATCACTTTCAATGTCAGGGTTTGTTGTTCTAGTAGGATTAAATGAAGAGATTCCAGAGCTATTACATCATAATGTAATTTTTTCAAAAAATTATAAAAAGGAATTCAATGAAATATTTACACATAAAAAATTCCCTTCAGATCCTACTGTTTATATAAATTGCCCCACTAAAAGTGATAAAACTTTAGCCCCAAAAGGATCTGAAAGTATATTTTTAATGTGTAATGCTCCAGCTACAAAAGAAAATTGGGGTGAGGAAGATATAAAAGATGCTATTTCTAAAATAAGAAGAAATTTAAAAAAGCATAAATTAGAACATATAATTGACAAGTCAAAATTTTTAGAAATAATAACACCAAATGATTTTGAAAAAAAATTTGCAGCTCCTTACGGATCCATTTATGGGAAGGTATCACATGGGATTTTAGGAAGTATTATAAGACATCCAAATAAAGACAGGAAAATCAAAGGCTTGTATTACGTTGGAGGAGGAGTGCACCCTGGGGGAGGAACTCCTATTGTTGTAATGTCTGCAAAAATTGTAAGTAAGGAAATTATTAATAATTATGCAAAATAATATAAAAAGATTTTTGGAATTATCCTCATTTTTATTTTTTATTATTTTATTAATTGGAGGAGTTTTTGCAGAACTTGACATTATCACGAATAGTCCTTCTTGGGCTCCAAATTTATTTATGATAGCTGGAAGTTTATTAATCCTTAAGTTTTCAAAAAGGCAATTATTTTATTTCCTTTTATTAATTGGTGTTTTAGGTTTCTTTTATGAAGTATTGGGAGTTAAAACAGGGATATTTTTTGGATCTTATAAGTATACAGATGTATTTAATTTAAAACTTTTTTCAGTGCCTATTGTGATGATTTCTGCATGGATAATAATTGTAAATTTTAGCCTAAGTTTCATCCATAATATAAAAACAAAATATTTTATTCTTTTTGGTTCATTAATGATGGTTATAATAGACTTAGTAATAGATCCAATAGCAGTGAACAGTCTAGAAATTTGGACTTGGGATGAAAAAGGATCGTACTACGGGATTCCAAATCATAATTTTTTTGGATGGTTTGTACTTTCCATTCCAATATTTATTTTATTAAGATTTTCAAAACAAAAAATATTGTTCTCAAGTAGAATGATTTCAAATTTAGTTATTTCTTTCTTTTGTATTATAGGGTTTATAAATGAAATATATTTTCCAGCAATATTGGGGGTCTTATTAGTAATATTAAATTGCATATTGTTCTTAAATGAAATAAAAACAAGGGATAAAAATGATTTATGAAAATTAATGAAAAAAAAATTAAAGCTTTAATTTTTGATGTGTTTGGAACCGTAGTTGATTGGAGAAAAACTCTAACAAAAAACCTGAATTCTTATTTACCTAAAAACTTATCCGAATCTAGTTTAGAGGAATTTGCTATAAATTGGAGAAAAGGTTACTCAGACTATATTAATGAATTCAACAAAAGTAAACAAACTTGGAAAAATGTTGATGAAATTCATATGAATAAATTATTAGAATTACTTAAAGATTTCAAGCTAATTGATAATATGAATGATCATTCAATAAATAAACTAAACAAAATTTGGCATAAACTTGATCCTTGGGAGGATTCTGTTGAAGGACTTAATTTATTGAAAAAGAAATTTAGTATAGGGACTTTATCAAATGGAAATTTTTCATTATTGCTAAATATGAGTAAGTTTTCTGATCTAAATTGGGATTTTATTTTTTCTGGTGACATATTTTTAAAATATAAACCTAATAAGCTGGTTTATGAAAAAGCAGTTGAATTTCTAGGACTAGAAAAAAGTGAAGTTATGCTAGTTGCAGCACATGAAAATGATCTTTTGTCTGCACAAAAATCAGGTCTAAAGACAGCATATGTGCACAGACCATTAGAATACTCAGACTCTCCTTCAAAAAAACCGGAAAACAATTTCAATTATTCTTGTGATAACTTCATAGAATTATATAAAACATTAAAATAATTAAAATTCTATACTATTTCGGTTGACAATTATTTAGGTCTTGAATATTCTCTATTTGGTGCTATTTTAAGCTCTCTAAATAAGACAGTTTTTTTTTAAATAAATAGCGATAAAATATTTTGTTAAAATTAAATTATTTAAAAAATCAAATTCCATTAGAAAGGCTATCAAATGAAAAAAAATTCCAGTTTTGTTTGCTTAGTTATTATGATAATATTTGCATTTGGATGTTCTAGTTCTACTGAAGGAGAAACTGTTGTAACTAATGAAGGTGCAACAATTACTAAAAGTGAAGTTGATGTTTCTATGAAAGAATGGGACGTAGACGTAAGTCCCAATTATAAAATGGGGAAACATATAAAGCCCGGAGAGTTAACATTAACACTGAAAAACGAAGGAGACTTAGAGCATAATTTAGTTCTTCTAAATAACAATAAACATGAAGATTTAACTCTATCTGAAGATGGATCTATGGCTGATGAAAGTCTACTTGATGTTCTAGGAAAAATTGAAGGAATTCAGCCAGGAGAAACAGCTGAACTGATTATAAATGATTTACCTTCTGGGACATATGCTTTTATATGCAATACAGCAGGTCATTACGAACAAGGAATGGTTTATAAATTTATTGCGAGATAAATCAATAAAACAGTTCAATAAATCACTTTCTAGCTTTATATGCATCCGTTTCATACGAACGATCAATCAATTCGCATACGTTACCTTTTGGAGTTTCTATGCATTCTGATTTACTTTTTGGAAGATCATATAAATCATACAAAAGTATTTGAGTCATGAAAAAATAAATTACAAACAATGCGATTGCTATCAAGAGAAGATTTTTTCTGTTTAGAGTAAAAACATTTATTTCAAAATTATGCTTTAGATTTAATAGATTTTTTATCATAGATAATGTTCTAAATTTAAAATAATTATACAATATTCATTATAGTAAAATTCAATTGAATGGAAAGCTAATACTAAAGGCGAAAAATTAGCAGATAAATTCACTGAAGATTTAGAAATCAATTCTCTTTCAAAAGATTCAGGGAATATAAAAGTCCAAAGTGTACAAAAAAATTTCTCAGGCTTTAGCATTGAGCTTGAGTTTAACAAATCAGCATTCCCTTTACTTTCTGCTTCAAACACCTCAATTAATATAAACCAGTGGAAAACTTTAAATAAAATTGCAAAATTATGTATGGAAAATTAAATTCAAATACTTAAATATGGTACCCCTGCCGCGACTCGAACGCGGGACACCCGGTTTAGGAAACCGGTGCTCTATCCTCTGAGCTACAGGGGCATAAGTTTAGATTATTTAATTTTACATCAATATAATATAAATCAGAATTATATTTGAAATATAAAAAAAGTGAATAATATGTTTGACATCATAATAAAAAACGGGATAGTAATAGACGGGTCCAATAAGCCTCAATACAAGTCTGACATTGGAATCAACGGGAATAGAATAGTAAGAATTGGTTCTTTAGAAAATGTTACTGCAAAGAAAATAATAGATGCTTCAGGTCTTATAATTTCTCCAGGTTTTATAGATATACATACGCATTCAGATATTTCTGTAATAAATGACCCGCTAAATGAGAGTAAAATTTTCCAAGGAGTTACAACTGAGGTGACAGGGAATTGCAGTTATTCACCGTTTCCTTCAGGAAACGATGATCCTAATACATTAAAAGAAGAGTTATGGGAAAAAAGAGGTAATGCTGATGATCCTAACACTGTTTGGAAATGGACAACTTTTGATGAATATACAAACTATATTGATGGAAAAGGAACGAGTTTAAATATTGCTCCTCAAGTTGGCTATGCCGCATTACAAATAGCTTCAGGTTCAGTAGAAAATAGGAGAGCAACTGTAGATGAACTAGAAAAAATGAAAAAATTAGCAAATGAGTCTATTGAACAAGGGGCTTTTTCATTATCTACTGGATTATCTGTTCCCCCATCTGCTTTTGCTAGTACAGAAGAAATAATAGAAATTTGTAAATCAATTTCACATTATGAAAATGTCTTTTATGTTACTCATGCAAGAGAAGGAGCTGGAAGGCACATTTCAAAAATAGAAGAAGCTGTAGAAATTGGAATTAAAAGTAATATTTCAGTCCAATTTTCTCATTTAGCAATTACAGACTGGAGATACTATGGTGAAGGCCCCAAAATGCATAAAGTTTTTGAAGATGCTGAAGAAAAAGGACTAGATATAACTTATGATATGTATCCATATACTGCAGCTGGGGCAGGTTTAGATCAAACAATGCCATTATGGTCGCATTCTGGAGGAATTGAAACGTTTTTAGAAAGATTAAAAAACCCAAATCTAAGAGAGAAAATTAAAAAAGAAACAATGGACGGTATAGACGGATTACCTCAGAAGTGGGAAAACATAGTTATATCATCTGTAAAAAATCCCCAAAATAAAAATATTATAGGGCTTTCTATAGAAGAAATAGCTAAAAAAAGAAACTTAGATATTGGTGAAACTGTTATGCAACTTACAGAGGAAGAACAAGCTGTAGTTTCAGTAATTTTTCACAATAGAGTTGAAAAGGACATACAATGTTTTATGGATCATAGATTAGCAATGTTTGGATCAGATGGTAATGCAATATCTAAAAATGGGTTCTATAAAGATGGGAAGCCACATCCAAGATTTTATGGGACATTCCCAAGAATTTTAGGAAGATATATAAGAGAGAATAGATCTAAGTTATCGATTGAGGAGGCTGTTTATAAGATGACTGGATTCCCTGCTTGGAGATTAGGACTAAAACAAAGAGGTAAAATCAAAAAAAATTATTTTGCTGACATAACAATTTTTAATCCAAATACAATCATAGATAAGGCTACATTTGAAAATCCTCATCAATATTCAGAGGGCATTGAGTATGTTCTCGTAAACGGTAAATTAGTTGTTTCAGAAGGAACCCATACAAAAGAAAGACCCGGAAAAGTTCTTAGAAGATCCTAAATAAACTAAACCTTTTTCCAAAAAGGTTCTCTTTTTTTTACATTCTCTAAAATAGACTCATCAAATGGATCCATTTTATTTTCATCAGATGATTCTTCTGTATTCCACTTTATAATTTCGTGAACTTTTTCTTTTGAATAATATAAAAGATAGATAATTTCTATAAATAAATTAAATTGATCAGGAATAACTGATTGCATTAAGTGTAATATTTCAATTCTATGGTTATTTGTAAGTTCATGTATTCCTCCCACCACTCTGGTTGCTGGCTCTTTTTTTATAAAGTTTAAGCATTCGTGTAAAGACTTTGAATATTTATTTGTTTTTTCTAAAAGCCATTTCATATCTTCAACAGAAATTATTTCAGAAGCTGAAGGCATTCTTTCATCTGCTGGAATAATAGTATCTGCAAATGAAAATAAATTATTTAAATCTGTGTTATTTATATCCATTTTATCCCTTCAAAATCTTATCTGCTGTCATTAGAGCTATAGCCTGAATAGTAGGAGTAGGATTTACCGCTGCTGAAGTTACAAAAACGGAGCCATCTATAATGTATAAATTATCTACATCATGAGTTTTACAATCCGAGTTAACTATTGAGGTTTTAGGGTCATTTCCCATCTTTGCTGTTCCCATTAAATGCCAACCGGCAGACTCAATCGTAGGAATTACATTTGTTTCATAACATCCCGCTTCTTTTAGTAACTTTTCTGCAGATCTAATACCATGGTCCAAAAGTTTTCTAGTATTTTTTGATGTTTTATAATAGATTTTTGGAAGAGGAATTCCATTTTTATCTTTTAAGTTTTCATCAATTTCTACTCTATTATGTAACTCTGGGAGATCTTCACTTATTACAGCCATGCCTAAATACTTCTTAAATCTTCGTTTAAACTCCGTATGATGGTCTTTACCCCATGGAACAATTTCGCCTCCACCACCTGCTCCAAGAGCAGTATGTCCTGGCCCATGAGATCTATTCATTTGAAAAGAATATCCTCTAACAAAATCTCTAGATTCATCAGTCTCATAAAATTCTTGAACAATAATTATATTAGCTAGAGGCCCTAAAGAGTAATTAATTTCATCATCATCAAAAAACCCACTAACGCTTGCATAAGGATGATACATTAAATTTTTACCTACTAGCCCTGAAGAGTTTGCTAGACCATTTGGGAAGGTTTTAGATTTACTATTTAATAGTAATCTAGGGGTGCCTATACCATTACAAGCCAATATTACTTTTCCAGCCTCTTGAAAATACTGAACTCCTTTATCATCAACATAAACAACACCTTTCAATTTACCTGAATTATCCACAGATATAGTTTGAACAGCACAATTAGCTCTTACTTCTAAACCATTATTCATCGCTGGTTTAACATACGTATGATCAGTTGAAGCAATTGCTTGCCATTTCTTTTTAGATGCATAAGTACCGTGATTATTCCAGCCTACTCTTCCTTTATAATCTTCTGAAGCTTGATAAGAATCCGAAGGCCACCAATGCCATCCTAATTTATCTGCAGCTTTTGCAATTCTTTCTCCATCAGGACCAAGTGGTAAAGGGGGCATTTGACGATTAGATCTAGGTGGATTTGCGGGGTCCCCATTTATTCCTGAACATCCCATCATTTCGTCATTTAAGTCATAGTATTCCTCTAAATCCCAATATGAAATAGGCCAATCTTCAGCTACACCATCAAGGGATTTTACTTTAAAATCAGAAGGATGAAACCTAGGCGTGTGTGCCGTCCAATGTTGCGTTGATCCTCCTACAGCATTAAACATTAGAGGATGAATATCTGATTCTTTGTCTAGAATTTCATAATCAGAGTCAAGTTTTCTTACATTGGGATTAAAATCAAATGAGTTTTTCGAATGAATTTCCCATGAATTAGAATCTCCTGGATAATCATCTTTGTCAAACCAAGGCCCTTGCTCTAATAAAACTACTGATGCTCCACTATTTGACAATCTCCATGCACATGCACCACCAGAGGCTCCTGAACCCACAATTACGATATCCTTGAAAGGTAAATTTTTAGGCAATTATTATCCTTGTGCAAATTTAGTTTTAGAATACAATTAAGTTACTATAAAATTAAGGCAAAACATATGCTAAAAGGTGCTCTAACTTCTGTAATTTTAATGTTTATCTTTATTCCAATACCAGTTATCCATTTTTTTGCCGTTCCTTTAAGTCCTTTTATAGGTGGTTTTATAGGAGGCTCTATAGCCAAAGCTGAAAAAGAAAAAATTATTATTTTTAGTATTATCACTACATCTATTACTGCAATACCAAGTGTTTTTATTATTATTTATGCACTAATACAAAGATCAAACGAACTAGAAGTTGCAGGAATGGACCCTATTTTAGCAATTGTATTAGCAATTGTTTTAATTCCCTACACTTTGTTTGGAAATTTAGTAGGAGCTCTAATAAGCTATACTGCTAGAGCGAAATCTAATTAAGATTCATTCAAGAAAAATAATGGGATTTTTTTATCAAACAAGTAATAGTTTGAATACTTAGAAAAATTTTTCCAAAAGTTGCCTATTTTTTTTGATTCTCTTAGAAAAATCAAATTATAATCTTCATTTAGAATATTTATATGTTGAGAAAGATTTGAACTAATTTCTAATGATTCTATTGGATTTGTTTTCTCGGGGATGTCATCAATGAATTTA
>Ga0066850_10002070_pt1 | contig 10217 bp, 6 predicted proteins | sample ETNtaG_4_FD_67282 | JGI IMG/M metagenome (GOLD analysis project Ga0066850, IMG submission 67282) | Marine microbial and viral communities from oxygen minimum zone, Eastern Pacific Ocean - ETNP201406SV67 | ecosystem: Environmental > Aquatic > Marine > Oceanic | place: Pacific Ocean: Eastern... | reverse complement strand
TGATAAAAATTTCTTTAGATTGCTGCTTGATGCGCTAGGAGCTGAGAAGAGTGAGTCAACAGACTTATTAAGTGCGATGCTTCGACCTCATGGTGCTACTAAGATCATTGAGATTCTAATTCAGCTGGCCGCGATTGATGACGATATCGCCCAGGAAGAGGTAGACCTGATAAATGAGTTTGCAGAAAGATGGCGGATCAAGATTCCTGATATAAAAATTGGTAAGCCTGAGAAGGTTACAAACCTGCTTGATTTAAAAGACCTTGTTCAGTCTTATCTGAATGAAAAGCCTGATGTTGAGGTGGCACAAAATTTAGTAGACCTTATTAACATGATGGCAGAGGCTGACGATGAGGTTACAGAAGAAGAGGCAATGGCAGTTGGTGAATTTACCGGTATGATAGCCCACTATGTAAGCCAAGAAGAGGGTGGATCAATTGACGTGTTTGAGGTTGTTATTGTTCCTCAGAATGATGAGCAAACGGATGCAGTAAGGGAGCTCATTCCAAACATTGAATCGGTTAAAAAACGTGGCGGAATTATTTTTATAGTTGGAACATTCTACTCAGAAGATTATGCTAGCGCCATTTGTTCTAAGTATATTTCTTTAGGGCTATTTACAAATTCTCTTAAAGTAAAACTTGAAACGTAAACTGTTTCTAGTTGTTTGCGCTCATTAGTTCTGGAACGTTTTGCTTCAGGTACAGTATTGCATCTTCATCTGTAAGAATTTTTGCTCTAGTTGGTCTGTTTTTATTTTCAATGGCGAGAAAGATAAGCCTTGTACTCTCGTCATTCATAAAATATCCCAATAGGTGGTCACCTGATAGTGTGGTCGTGCCAAAAATCTCTTTTAAATCTATTTTTATATTTCCTATTCCATTATATGACCTGTAGATAATTTCTGTACAGGTTTGTTCTTCTCCGTTTTCTAAGTCAAAGTCAAAATCGTAGTCCACGCCAAGATACGAATAAAGGTTTCCCATAATAGTTTTAATATCATCATCGCTCAGGCTTGGTCTAAACACAATCATCCTGTTTGCATATCCATTTAAATAATTTTCTAGGTAAGCTGTACTGACGCCATCTGAGTTTGCTTCGATAATATTATGATCGGGCCTTATTAGCTTTTCTTGGCTAGGTTTCATACGAATATCTGTTAAATATTCATTCTTTTTTTTGTTCTGGATTCCGGTATATGTTAGAACATGCTTAAAATATCCTGGCAAGAAGATATTGCTTAGATATCCGCTGCTGAAGGTAAGAATAATGTCGCCTGGTTTTAGTGACTTTTTTACCATTTTTTTCTGTCTGCGGCTAAATTTTATGCCATCAATAAGTGGCATTCTAACGTCCGCGGTTAGTGTAAATAAGAACTCCTGTATTGCCTTTAACTGACTGCCTGCTGCGTCAATCATTTCGTTCACCGTCTCTTCAATCGTGGTAACCTGCATGATATCTGCTGCCTCAAGAGGAAGGATTGTATATTGGTCCAGGATAGTTTTTTTATGAACACTGTATCCAGAACTGAGTTCCGTGGTCGTTTTTATTAACTCTGTTATGATCGAAGAAAATTCAGATGTGTCATAGAGGTTTTTATTTTCTTTTATTTGTCGTTGGTAGAACTCATGGGCTATATCGAGACTGTTTAAATAGTCTGGATTCGTGATATTGCTTATTATGTAGTCTAGGCCGCTACCTTTGATTTCTGTTCTTGGATATTCTTCATTGAGTTTGTCAATTAGCAACTGATTATTTGCGGTATATAAAATAAGCTCAGCGCTATATTTATAGATGGTAAGCGTGGCACAATATCCAAGTATAAATGCTTGGATATTATTTTTTTTGTATTTCGATTTGTTCGAGAAATCTTTATAGGCATTTACAATATCAACCAGAGATCTTGTGCACAGGGTATAGCGAAAATAAAGCGCCTCTATGTCATCATATTGTTTATTCGTAAAGTACTCATTGTTATCTTTATTAATAGGCCTGATTCTTGAGAGCTCGGCAACGGTTTTATTGAGGACAGCGTCAAAGGTCTTAATGTGGTTGAAATCATCTTCTGGTGTCCATCGTTGGGCAGAGACAACATCTAGTAGAAACATAAGCGCAAACGTGAATAATACTAATCTAATTGGAAAACGTGTGATCATAAAGAAGCTTTATTATTTAAAGAATATAATTATAATTCTTTTAGATCTTTTAAAAGCTGCTGGAGCATATCTTTGGCATCACCAAAAACCATAATAGAGTTCTCATAGCCGAAGAGCTCGTTCTGAACCCCGGCAAAGCCGGTGTTCATTGTACGTTTATTGATAATAACTGTTTGAGACTTATCAACGTCAAGAATCGGCATCCCATAGATAGGAGAGGATGCGTCGTGTCTTGCCGCTGGGTTTACCACATCATTCGCGCCAAGTACCAGTGCAACGTCACAGTCTTCAAACTCATTATTGACCTCATCAAGATCTTTTAGTTGGTCATAGGGTACGTTCGCCTCTGCCAGCAATACGTTCATGTGGCCAGGCATTCTTCCTGCTACAGGGTGTATCGCGTACAATACTTTTTTCCCTTTACCAGACAGGTAGTCTGCGACCTCGCGAACTGCGTGTTGTGCCTGGGCAACGGCTAGCCCATATCCCGGGACAACAATAATTTTTTCAGCTGTGTCAAATATCATTGCTGCTTCTTCAGTGGAATAGCTCTTGATATTGATCTCTTTTGCCTCACCATCAGGTCCTGTATCTTGCTCCAGACCTACCGCACCAAATATTACATTCGTAAGAGACCTGTTCATTCCCTTGCACATGATGTTTGTTAAGATCAACCCAGACGCACCAACGAGCGCACCTGAAATTATAAGAGCATTATTGTCTAACACAAAACCTGTAGACGCTGCTGCAATCCCTGAGTATGAGTTTAACAGAGAGATAACAACAGGCATGTCCGCCCCTCCAATCGGAATAGTCAGGGTAATGCCGATGACAGCAGACATAGCAATGAGCAGGTAAAAGTAATTTAAATCATTTGGAAATAGAACTATATAAACGGCTAAACCAATAATAGAGGATGCTATCAGTCCATTTATTAATTGCTGTCCAGGGAATACAATCGGCTTACCGCTTACAAATCCTTGCAATTTTCCAAAGGCAATAAAGCTGCCTGTAAATGTTAGTGTGCCCACAAACACCGATAGTGAAATAGTAGACAGATTGAATACGGATAGTGAGTCACTGGGATTTAGAAATTCTGCCGCGGCAACGAGGGCGGATGCGATTCCTCCAAAGCCATTAAATATTGCAACCATTTGAGGCATCTGGGTCATTTCAACTCTCACTGCAAAGAAGGCACCAATAATTGTACCTATAATAATTCCTATGCCAATCAGTTCATAGCTAAGGCTGTCACTGACGACTAGGGTTGTGACAATAGCGATAAGCATCCCCATTGATGCAATAAGGTTTCCACTTCGAGCAGTTCTCGGGTGACTGAGTCTTTTTATTCCAAAAATAAATAAGACAGAAGAGAGTACGTAGAAGATGTTTTCCCAGTGCATATATCTTTATTTCTTTCTGAACATTTTTAACATTCTGTCGGTTACCATAAAACCGCCGACAACATTTACGGTAGCAAAAATCACAGAGGCAAGGCCCAACCATGTGCCATAGTGTCCACCAATTTTTGTTGAGATTATCGCACCCACTATAGCGATCCCTGATATCGCATTCGAGCCGCTCATTAACGGTGTGTGCAATGTAGGCGGAACCTTTGTGATGATCTCTATCCCAACAAATACTGCAAGAATAAATACGGTAAGAATATTAATATCCATTTACTGATCCTCTATAATGTTCTTGGTTGCATCATGGGTGATAATACCATCATGGGTGTAGGTTGATCCTGAGATGATTTCATCTTCCATGTCAATGTTTAGACCCGAATCATTTGTCATGTAGATAACCAGAGCTGCTATATTTTTCGCGTATAATTCACTCGCATGGACAGGCATCGTGGCAGGTATGTTCGATGTTCCATCAATAATGACCTTGTTATGATTAACAATCGCATCCTTTTCAGTAAGCTCACAGTTGCCACCATTTTCCGCGGCAAGGTCCATGATAACCGAACCAGGCTTCATGATTTCTACAACATCCTTGCTAATTAATATTGGTGCTTTCCTGCCTGGTATGAGCGCAGTGGTAATGACCATGTTAGCCTTAGATATGTGCCCACGTATCAGATCTTGCTGTTTTTGTTTATACTCGTCAGAGGTTTCTTTTGCGTATCCACCTTCTCCGACACCATCATCAGAATCTGATTTAACCTCAACAAACTTTGCGCCAAGAGACTCAACCTGCTCTTTTACCTCAGGCCGAACGTCAAACGCTTCGACCTGCGCGCCTAGTCTTTTTGCGGTAGCTATCGCTTGCAGGCCAGCGACACCTGCTCCTAAAATCAATACCTTTGCGGGTCGTATTGTTCCGGCGGCGGTCATAAGAAGCGGCATGTATACTCCCATGTGAACAGACCCCATTAGAACAGACTTATATCCTGCGATATTTGCCTGAGAGGATAGTGCATCCATTTTTTGTGCCAGAGTAGTCCTTGGTACAAGGTGCATTGACATCCCAGTGATGCCAGCCTCAGACATGGCCATAACCTTTTCGGTGTCAATTGTAGGCTGGAAAAATGAAATACAAACTGCTCCCTTTGCCATTAATATTATCTCTTCTTTGCTAGGCGGTGTTACTTTTATAATGATATCAGCCTCATTAAAAAGCTCTTCTTTTGATGAGATTATTTCAGCGTCAGCATTTTGGTAGTCACTATCACTGAAAAAAGAATTGTCTCCCGCACCGGACTCTATTTTTACGTTATATCCTGCTTTAATAAGCTCGGCAGCTGAGTGTGGCGTTGTGGAGACTCGGGCCTCATTTGTATCTGTTTCTTTAGGGACGGCGATTATCATAAATAATTATTCACTAATCGATGCGGAAGTTAGTAAAAAAATTTGTATGAACAATTCTCAAAGAGTTAAAAATATTTATTTAAATTCATGTCCTTTGTATATGAAAATTATAATTACGTTATTGTTATTTAACCTATTTCCGGTTGCTGGATATTCAGCAACTTTGACCGTTCCTGGACAATACAGTAGCATACAGTCTGCTATCGATGCGTCAGCCGATCAAGATACGGTATTGGTCTCCCCAGGTTTTTATCAGGAAAATATTAGCTTCATCGGGAAGGATATTGTTGTTACATCTACCTATATGGTAGAACAAGACTCTTTGATTATTGGAGCTACTATTATTGATGGAAATAATAATGGTTCTGTCGTATTGTTTAATAATGGAGAGAGTAACTCAGCTGTTCTGCAGGGATTCACGCTTCAAGATGGAAACGGTAACTATGCTGATCCTGATGAAAATGGAACCTTTTATACATACGGAGGCGGTATCTACTGTAAAGGATCGAGCCCCATTTTAAAGGACCTGGTGGTTACTAATAATACCGGAGATGAGGGCGGCGGCGGCGGCGTCTTTTGTTACGGGGCGTCTCCGACTATCACAGGCTGTCTCATTACTAATAATACAACGAATGATGTCGGTGGAGGACTATACGCTAGAAACGAATCTAACCTGGTAATCAATAACACAGACTTTATTGACAATGAGGCTGATCTAGGAGCAGGCTGTTATCTAAAAAACGAGTCAGAACCTTCTTTTACAAATGTAGACTTCGTGTCAAACGTTGCTGCAAACTCAGGTGGAGGCATCGTACTAAAGGATGATGCGGATGCGGTAATGAACCATGTTACCCTGGTCGATAATATTGCCGAAGGACTTGGTGGAGGAATATACATAAATAATGCTGACCCATCTGTAAACTATGCCATGGTATCATCCAATGTATCTAGCGCAGGTGGCGGGGTCTATATTCGCAACAATTCTGACCCTACTTTTAATCACACAACTGTCGCATACAATACCTCTGGATTTGAAGGCAGCGGGGTTTATCTAAGAGACAATTCAAATTTATTGTTGACAAATAGTGTCTTATGGGGAAACGGCAACGATCAGGTTTACTTTCGAGATAGTGGGGATGATGTATCGCTAAATATTTCTTATAGCCTTGTGGAAAATGGTCAGAGCGGAATAGATGTCAATAATAATGGCGATCTAGACTGGGGACTTGGCATGCTCCAGAGCGACCCTTATTTTTGCAATGGCGAAGGCGGAGTTTTCAGTCTACGCGAGAACTCTCCGTGTATCAACGCGGGTGATGACGGTGAGTTTATAGGCTGCTTTAGCGTTGGTTGTGGACCAATTAATACCGGCCCTGTCTGGTACGTTGGCGAAATCGGAAATGATTCAAGCGACGGCTCTATTGAGACACCATTTTTCACTATTCAGAGGGCTGTAGATGCTTCTGCAAATGGAGACACGATCAGACTCAGTCCTGGAAATTATATTGAGTCGGTGGATTTTAATGCAAAGGATATTGTTCTTGAGTCTAGGGCTTATGAGTTAATAGACCCCGTGCTCATTAGTCAGACGGTGATATCACCGGGTGTACTGGGAGGATCTTGTATGGAGCTCATAGGCCAGGACGCGGCTAATCTAGAGATAAAGGGAATTACCTTTTCAGGCGGTCAGAGTCAGATTGGTGGTGGCATCTATGTTGAAAACTCTTCCCCGAAACTGACCGGTATCATTGTTGAGAATAATACTGCTGAGGTTGGTGGGGGAATTTATTTCAATAACGCTGACGTAAACCTTGATCATGTTATCATCAGAAATAACGGATCAAACTTTGGTGGCGGTCTCTATGCTACCGGGTCAATCATTAGGCTTGCAAGCGTGTCCATTGACTCCAACATCGCATACTGGGGCGCGGGGTTATATTCTGAAAATTCTAACGTTGAAATTGAAACAACCAACCTAAGATTTAATCATGCCTACATAGAGGGAGGCGGGATATATCAAAATGGTAATAGTGTGACCATCTCGGAGACTGCTATTACGAACAATGCAGGTCTGGATTTTGGAGGAGCCTTGGTATGCTATATGGGTATTATGGATATTGACAGATGCACCATCGCTGGTAATAATGCAAACTACGGATCTGCTTTCAATCTTAGAGAGGCGGTTGTTGCTCTAACAAACTCTATTATATGGGATAACGGAGAGAACACGGTCTACTCATCATCTGGAAGTCAGGCAAGTATGGTGGACATTGGGTATACCAATTTTTATGGTGGAGAAAATTACTTATCGTCAAGCCCAAGTATTATTCTAGAATGGGGCGAGGGTAACCTAAATATTGATCCATTATTTTGTAGTCCTGATGATAATGATTTTGCACTACAACAGGGCTCGTCCTGCCTATTTGCGAGTGATACATTTGAATCGATTGGCGCGTTTAGTGGTGGCTGTGGACAGCAGCTAACGATTGACCAGGAGGTTCTTCCAATAGGATTTACACTCTATCAAAATCATCCCAACCCATTCAATCCGGTTACAAGTATTCATTACATGGTAAATGAACCAGGGCTAGTGAAAATCTCTGTATTTTCTTTATCAGGAAGATGGGTAATAGACCTGGTCCATGCTAGTCATACTAGAGGGAAGTATTCTACGACTTGGAGCGGAAAAGATCACATGGGAAATCAGGTTTCGTCTGGTGTATATATTTATAGGTCAAGATTAAATAATCAGGTCAATAGCCGAAAAATGATATTGGCAAAGTAGTGGACTATGCCAATCCTCATTATAGACCAAATAATAATCTAACTTTATCTTATTTAATCCCATTTTATCGTTATATTTAAGGTCAAATGACAGGAATATAGTGAGTACAAATAAATATATTATATATACCGTGCTTATGTTATATAGTAGTCTTAGTGCTACAAATCTTGGCGATTTTGCAGGGTATTGGGAAGGGACAGAGTCTTTATCTAGCCCAACCATGAGCTTTGAGGGAAGAGAAGTCTATATATCCCTTAGGCACAATGCTAGTCTTGACGATAACCTTCTTTATAATTCCAGCTCAGATTTTATCTACAATGGCTATCTTGACTGGGCAGCGCACTATTTCACCTATAACAAATCAGAGAATCAGGCTACTTTTGGGAGAAGATTTACCACTCCCTTAGGCATTCTTGGCACTCAAGAATTAGTATATAATATCTTAGAAGATGATGGTAGCAGAATTTCTTTTGAGTTTGTATCGGATGATGGGCTAACAATACATACCCTAAATATAAGCCTGACTACGCTCTCAAATGAGTCAAGCATATACCCAGAGAAAACAGAACTTGGGCCAAACTATCCTAATCCATTTAATCCATCTACTTCAATACCTTTTAGACTAGTAGACAACGGTCTCACTAGACTGAGTATTTATAATTCTAATGGAAGTCTGGTCAAAGATATTCAAAATAGTTTTCTAGAGCCAGGTCATTATTTGTTTAGTTGGAACGGTACTAATACTAACAATGTAGGCGTTAGTGCAGGAGTATATTTCTATAAATTGTATCAGGGTAATAAAACCATAGCAACAAGAAAAATGATCCTACTTAAATAGCGATATTTCCACATATCACACACTTATTTTATCCGTTATTTATGAAAAAAATATTATTCATAATCATCCTTACTGCCTCTGCCAAAGCGACCTGGTTAAAGGATATACCTCAAGCTATCACACAGTCGAACGGCATGACAATTAATTGTTTTGCATCCGGCGATCAGTATGCGCACAGGCTGCATGATAGAGATAATTATACGATCGTACTTAACCCCGGAGATGGAGACTTCTACTATGCTGAAAAATATGGTGAAAAGCTCAGGCCGTCATCATATAAGGTAGGCATAGCTGACCCGTTCGATACTAACCTGGTCCCAGGCTTGAGTGTGGGAACGAGTGTGTACGCTGCAAAAAAAGAATACTATGAGCAACATATGTCGCTCAGAAACGGACGTGATGCACCCACATCCGGTAATTTGATTCAGCTGAATATCTTTATTCGTTTTGCTGATGATCCAAATTTTCCAAATAATCGTGCCTATTATGATGCCCCATTTAATTCTCCAATTGAACCTTCTATCAGAGATTATTTTCTAGAAGTCTCTTATGGCGTGCTTACGGTAGATACCTATCATTATCCGCCGAGTCTTTTTGGGGAGAACACATCCTATGTTGATGATCATAATAGAGGCTATTATAGCCCCTACTCTACATCTAATCCTGAAGGATATGAGACAGAGGATGAGAGAACGCAGAGAGAACACACGCTACTGGCAAATGCTGTGATCGCTATCCAAAACAGTGTGCCAGAAGATCTAGATATTGACCTTAATGATGATGGTAGTGTGGACGCAGTGTCTTTCAGTGTCTATGGTAATGTCGATGGCTGGGCTGAACTGTTGTGGCCCCATCGGTGGGCTCTTTACTCGCAAGATGTTTACATTAATGGTGCAAGAGTTGGTGACTATTCTTTTGAGCTGACTGAGAGTTCGTACTTTACGCCTGGCGTCCTTTGTCATGAGTTTTTTCATGTGCTTGGTGCGCCAGACCTGTATCACTATGAGGGTGGAGACGCTCCTAGCGCTGTTGGCGGCTGGGATGTGATGGAAAGCACCGCAAACCCGCCACAGTATATGAGTGCGTTTATGAAATGGAAATATGGAGACTGGATACCAGAGATTCCGGAGATAACTTCTACCGGTGTTTATACCTTAAACCCGCTCCAGCAGCCGGATAATGTAGCCTATAAAATTGCATCGCCAAATAGTGAGACGGAGTATTATGTTGTTGAGTACAGGGTTAAAGAAGGAACCTACGACTCAAACACGCCCGGATCGAGAGACGGCCTGATCGTTTACAGAATCAATACGGACGCAGGAAATGGAAACGCCCAGGGTCCACCCGATGAGATCTATCTCTATAGACCAAATGGTACTTTGACAGAAAATGGTAGCTTCAGCACCGCGCCCTATAATGCGATTTGGTCACACACCGAGATCAATGATTTTACGAATCCCCAGCCTTTTTTATATAACAATGGGGACGGAGCGCCTGGCGGGCTTAATATTTTAAACGTTAGTGAGGCAGGAGAGACTATTTCTTTTACTGTTGCAATGGGCTCACCATCGATTGATTTTAATACTGAGTCAGTGGTCTTTAATATGGCGCCGGATGAGTTT
>Ga0066850_10002059_pt1 | contig 10233 bp, 8 predicted proteins | sample ETNtaG_4_FD_67282 | JGI IMG/M metagenome (GOLD analysis project Ga0066850, IMG submission 67282) | Marine microbial and viral communities from oxygen minimum zone, Eastern Pacific Ocean - ETNP201406SV67 | ecosystem: Environmental > Aquatic > Marine > Oceanic | place: Pacific Ocean: Eastern... | reverse complement strand
TAGGCGCACTACCTCTTGGCTCTGCTTTGTTGATCCTGAGTGGACGACCCATCATTTCAGAGCCTTGAAGAGCTTCAATGGCGGCCGATTCAGCCGCCTCATCAGCCATCTCAACAAATGCAAACCCCCTCTTACGACCTGTGTCGCGTTCTAGTGGGAGAGAACAGTTTGCAACCTCTCCAAAGGGTGCAAACAATTGAGCGACGTCTTCCTGCTCAGCGCGGAAGGGCAAATTGCCAACAAAAATACTCACTTGACTTTTGGACCGAAAATAATAAATGGACCTATTGGACCAGAAATAACCATGCAGAGTTTATAACTCAAAGAAGAATCATTTAACCTCTGCCTCAGTAGGGTAAACCCGCCAAAGCACTTTACTCAGTCTTTTAAAGAATCAATGTGACTACGCCAATAAACCAACTGCTCTTGAACCCGCTCAAAACCTGTACCCCCTTCGCTAAGTCTTGAAGCTACAACTTGTTTTGGAGCAATTTTTTGATAAATGTCCTCATCAATAGAAGAATCAATTTTTTTCCATTGTTCAATACTTAGATCATTTAACAAAATCCCTTGTTGAAGAGAATCTTTAACAAGACGCCCCACCTTTTGGTATGCCTCCCTAAAAGGGACACCCTTTGCGACTAAATAATCTGCCACATCCGTTGCATTAGAGAAGTCAGAAACAACAGCAAATGCAAGTCTTTCAGGGCAAAACTCCAACCCTTCCTCCATCAGAATTGCCATTGCCTCCAAAGAATCTCGAACTGTATTAACTGTGTCAAAAAGAGCTTCTTTATCTTCTTGAAAATCCTTATTATAAGCAAGTGGAAGACCCTTAATCATTGTCAATAAGCCTTGAAGATGTCCGAAAACTCGGCCACATTTACCTCTCACTAATTCAGGGACATCAGGATTCTTTTTCTGAGGCATCAAACTGCTACCAGTAGCACAGCGATCCGTTAAACGAACAAATGCAAATTCTTCAGATGCCCAAAGAATCACTTCCTCAGCCAATCGACTGAGATGTACCATGACTAATGAAATAGCAGCAGTAAATTCAACTGCAAAATCACGATCACTAACTGCATCTAAACTATTCTTATATATTTTTGAAAACCCCAAAGCTTTGGCCGTTTGACGGCGATTAATTGGAATGGATGTACCTGCCAAAGCTGCCGCGCCAAGAGGTGAAATATTGACTCTTTTTCTTACATCCATGAGACGTTCTCTGTCTCTTTGAATCATCTCAATATAAGAAATTAAATGATGCGCAAGTGATAAGGGTTGTGCTCGTTGAAGATGCGTATAGCCAGGAATCAAAGTATAAAGATTGTTTTCCGACTGGATTAATAAAGCTCTCTGGAAACGTTCCAAATTACTATCAATTTCATCTATTCGACGTCTTAACCAAAGTCTTATATCAGTACCAACTTGATCATTGCGACTGCGTCCAGTATGTAATTTTTTACCAACGGAGCCCAATAATTCAATTAAACGTCTTTCAACTGCAAAATGAACATCTTCATCAATCAGGGTTCCTTTAAAAACACCTTCCGCTGACTCCTTACGAATCTTTTCAAGACCTTCTACAAGCTGTTTCGACTCTTCATCAGTGATAACGCCACAATCTCCCAGCATGTTCGCATGAGCTATAGATCCATCCAAGTCTTCCTCAAGGAGGTTTATATCAAAAGGAATAGAAGCATTGAAACGCTCAATAGCAGGATTCAAACCCTTTTCAAACCTATCGCTCCAAGCCTTAGCCAAATTCACTATCAGCAACGATTCTTCTAATAAAGCAGCTTAAGTAGAACTTGTCAGGTAATAGCCTATTGAATAGTAGGAAGCATCAACTCCTCATTGACCTTTAAAAGGACCATGGAAGCATCATCTTCTAACTGATGATCAATTCCTACAAAACGATCTAAACGAGAAAACAATTTATCCAATATTTCTTGAGCTCCTAAACCATTTCTGCAAGCCTCTTCAAGAGTTCTAATTAAGCGTGGCTCATCAAATCGATCTCCAGTCATCCCAGGAGCTTCCGTCACACCATCCGTGTAATACAAGAGGACATCACCAGGTTCAAGAATTATTGAACCACAACCGTAATTAGCATCAAATTGCAGACCTATCAAAAGGCCAGGAGCATCCAAACGAGAAATACTTCTTTGCTCCGATCGCCAGAGCAATGGTGGATTATGAGCTGCATTGGCATAACGCAACCGGCGAGTCCGCGGATCAAAATCCGAATAAAAAAGAGTGACAAAACGATGGGAATGCTCCAGATCCTCCTGGGCCAGCTGATTGAGATCATGAAGGATGCGATCAGGAGGCAAGCCACTCAAAACTTCTGCTCGCAACATTCCACGAAGCATTGTCATTAAAAGACCAGCAGGTACGCCCTTCCCCATGACATCCCCAATGACTAAAGCCCACCGACCTTTTTCTCTACTTCTCCCAATCAGTTCAGGCCTAGTAGACATAAAATCGTAATAATCACCTCCCACCTCAAAAGCTGGTCTACATCGAGCCGCCAACTCAGCTCCTTCAATAACTGGGCAACGATCAGGCAACAATTGAGCCTGTATCTCTGCACCAATACTTAATTGTCGATCAACTCTCTCATGTCGACGAACCTCCTGATGAGTCTGATCATTTTCTATTGCTACTCCTGTGAGATCTGCAACTAATTGCAAGTAACGACGATTTACAGCACTTAAAGAAAAAACACCTTGTGGATCAAAAACATATAAACGTCCTCTTTGCTGTCCTCGAGCAACTATTGAAGTAGAAAAAATACTGGCTTTAGTCATATGACGCTGCACTAAGCGATCCATAACCATCAATTGCGCTGGATCAGCTCCAAATCCAACTGTTAGTCCTGCCTCCAGGGACGCGATTTGCCTCAACAACTCTTGATTCTTATCAAAAGGAAGTGCTTGAAGTTGCTCTCTCCAAAGACGACCATCACCATGAAAAGGGACTAGTAAAGCGCCTTCAACTCCGACTAAACGAGAAGCTACAACTGGAACCAGCTCCAGAAATCGGTGCAAATTGGTAAAACTTCTTAGTGCAAAACCCAGTGAAGTCAACAATTCCTGATTGCAGCGCTGTTCAGTGGACAAGCTGTCCAACAATGCCCTCAAAGATTCAGAAGCAGCATGAGATTGTTGATTGCTTTGAATAGAAATTGAAGGATGAGATCTTGGTGTGTTACTACTACTCACTGCATCACAACTGCAGAGCTAAAAACGTAGCAAAATCTTTAAGCAGAAAGCTTAAGCAAATCACCGTTTTGCCAAAAGAGCCTCTACAAATTCAAAGCTTTTAAAAGGTCTTAAATCTCGTATACCCTCTCCCGCACCAATGAATCTAATAGGCAATTTTGCCTCTGAAGCAACCGCCAATGCAACACCTCCCCTTGAACTACCATCAAGTTTGGTGATAACAACCCCTGTCAAACTTGCAGACTTCGCAAATGCCATTGCTTGACGAAGTCCATTCTGTCCTTGGCTCGAGTCCAAAACTAATAAAGACTCAACTCGAGCCTCAGGAGCAAGTCTATCAATAATTCGCCTAACCTTCTGAAGCTCTTCCATAAGATTATGTTTAGTCTGTAAACGACCAGCTGTATCAACCAATAGCAAATCTACTCCTTTAGATTTAGCGGCACCAATTGCATCAAAAACGACAGCGGCTGGATCGGCATTCGCAGTTGAATTTGCAATAACTTGAATACCACTTCTTTCACCCCATATCCTGACTTGCTCAACAGCAGCTGCTCGAAAAGTATCAGCCGCGGCGATTAAAGCAGAATAACTACTTCTTACAGCAAGGTTTGCCAATTTCCCAAGAGTGGTTGTCTTTCCTACCCCATTAACACCAACAAGCAGCCAAATATTTAAACAGCCTCTTTCCGGCACAAGAAGATCAGAACCAGACAATTTAATAGGACTATCAAGAACATCTCGAAGTTTCTCTTTCAGAAAACGAAGGCCTTCATTAGCATCTACAACCTCCTCATTCAAACGACGACGAAGAGCTTCAAGTATTTGTTCAGTCGCTGCAACTCCTGCATCAGCCCTTAAAAGTAAAGTTTCTAAATCATCAACTACTTCAGGAGTCAATGGATCATCACCAAGCTTTTCTAACAACCCTGTGACAAAACTTTGACGAGACTTCTCAAGCCCTTTTCTCAAGCGGCCAAGCCAATCAATTTCTTCCAAAGAAATATCTTTGGCCTTACGGCCTTGAGCTGCTAGAACCTCTGAAGACCAAGTAAAGGCATTATCAAATTCTCCAAGCTTTGTCTTCTCAACTTCTCCTGAATTACTTTTCAACTCAATTTTAGGAAGAGCTTTATCGGTTATTTCACAAGACTTTTTTTCAAAATCTAGTTCTGACTTGATAGACGCTTTCTCAATTGAGTCACTAATTATCTGGCTATCCGATTCAAGATCACTACTAATATCTTGTTGTTGTTTTATTTGTTGTTGTTTAAGTCTGGCATAGGCTTCTTTTGCCCATTGCAATGATTCTTCTTCAGGAGAAGTTGATGCAATTAGATGATTTTCTGCAACATCAACGGAATCCTCTTTGTCAGAACAAACCTCTTGATCATTTAACAACTGGATATTTTCTCGTTTGAATTCGTCGTAAACCATCAGTTCAAACTTCCATTACAGGCATTTTGCAATCTCCTTAATACTCCATTAATCATGCGCCGTCCTTGCTCATCGCTATAGCGATGAGCAAGTTCTACAGCTTCATTACAAGCCACAGCAGGAGGTGTCTGAAGATTATTTAAATCAACAAATGCCAATCTCAATATGTCTCGATCAATCCGCGGCAATCTCTTCAATCTCCAACCTTCCATCACAGAATCAAGCTGCGCATCAATGGTTATACGCTGCTCAAAAACCAAAGTTACCCTCTGCATTACTCCAAGTCGAATTTCTTCTTGATCACTAAGAACTATCAGACGAGGAAAATCTAAACTTGCTGATAGACCATTCAAAACATTTTCAGCCTGAGCCAAACAATCATTTAAATGATTGCGAATGCGATCAACCGAATTTTTATTCAAATCTTCCAATTCAGTTTCAAGCAAATGTTTATGAGCTGTTTCAAGTTGTCCAGCAGAAGCATCTAAACCTTCCTGACAATGCTCCATAAGGCTTTGCATAGCTTTATTTAAAAGCCCTTCAAGTGGTAGAGCATCCAATTTTTGACTCTGACTCTCAGGAATTTGACCCAAAACCAAAAGCGCCAATTCTCTAGCAATAGATCTGGATTCCATCATCTCAACAAAACCATGGAGAGACCTATGAATTTTGTGATGAAGCTGAAGGCGTAGCCGAAGTCGCTCTTAATTGAGCAAAAAGGCTTGAGAAACTCCGATTTGCGTTTGCCTCACGCTCATCGGGGTTAACTATCCCCGCAGAAATAATAGTTCTAAAGGCATCCTCAACTGAAATATTTAAATCTTTAACAGAGGACTCTGGAACAAGCGTGTACCAACCAGTCGTAGGGTTTGGAGCTGTTGGTATAAAAACGCTAAGCAACGTTTCATCCAATTCAGGCTGAAGTGAAGGCCCAACCAAACCAGTCACAAAGCCAACACTAAAGAGCCCTTTTCGGGGATACTCAACCAAAACAACCCGACGAAACCTAGTCGAGTTATCTCGCAAAAAGGTCTCCAGAAGTTGCTTAAGAATCTTATAAACCGACCCTGCCAAAGGAATCCGCGAAAGAGTACCTTCCCCAAATTCCAACAACCAACGACCTACAAAGTTGCGAGCCATTAATCCAATCAAAAGTATTCCTAACAAAGGCACAGTCAGACCTAAAGCAAGATTGATTAAATCCTGCAAAAGTGGATTGAGAGTTATAAAAGGATTTAACTGCTTTGGAATCGACGTCAAAAACGCCAAAACAAAACGACTGACCACCGTAGAGAGCCAAATAGTTGTGGCCAAGGGAATTACCACTAGTAATCCCGCTATGAGGTCATTCTTGAGATCTTGCTGCAGCCTGGAGCCTAGAGAAAGATCAGTTCTGGGAGTAGATTGCACCAAGAATCTTTTCTTGCCTTTTCCGATTTTATTAACCTACGTTAACCATTTTCCGTTACAAAAGAAATCTCCCAAGGACAGTAGTTCAAGTAAGCAACACAAAAAAACAAAAAGTGGACTTTTAAGCAACGGTTAAAAACCTCTAAATAAAACAAAGCGAACGTAAAAAATTAGATCATCCTCAATGAAATTGTTTTTAAAAGGGCAATATACAAAAGTTGTCAGCTTTGCAGCTATTCGTTTTGATAAGGATCCAAAGCCAATATCAACTCAGTAAAGAGCTCAAAATAGAAGCAAAAAAAGAAGGCTTTGATTTAGTGGGAATTGCTCAAATTCCTGGTAGCGAAAGAATAAAACTCCGAACAGCCTCCTTACAAAGATGGCTTAAGGCAGGACATCAAGCTGAAATGAAATGGATGGCTGCACCTCGAAGACAAAAAGTAGAAAGCCTCTTGGAAGGAACTATCAGTATCCTTTCTGTAGGCTTGAACTACTACATAAAAGAAAAAAAACGTCCAGAGGCCTTATCAATTGCGCGTTACGCATGGGGGATGGACTATCACAAAGTCATAACTAAAAGACTGAACAAAGTAGGGACATGGCTCCAAAAAGAACGGCCAGAAAGTCAATGGAAGGTTTGTGTCGATTCGGCGCCTTTACTCGACAAAGCCTGGGCAGAAGAAGCTGGGTTGGGTTGGATTGGAAAACACAGCAACCTAATAAATCAAAAGTATGGTTCTTGGATAGTATTAGGCCATCTTTTATCTACTGAACCACTAATAGCAGATAAACCAGCAAAGTCTGTCTGTGGAAGATGCCAAGTTTGTATAGATGCCTGTCCTACAAATGCAATAACTGAACCCTTTGTTATTAATTCAAATCTTTGTTTGGCATATCACACTATTGAAAATAGAGATTCAAAATTGCCAAAGGAAATCACCTCTTCACTTGGTAACTGGGTAGCTGGTTGTGACATTTGCCAAGAAGTTTGTCCCTACAATCAAAAAGAGATTCCATCTAGTGAAGATCCAGAAATGCAACCCAAAGATTGGGTATTGCGACTAACAAAAAAACAAGTGCTTTCATGGAGCAATAGTCAATGGAGTCAGTATCTTCGAGGTTCTGCTCTCAAGCGAATCAAACCTTGGATGTGGCGACGTAACGCTAAAGCAATACAAAGCGACATTTACTCCTAGGCTAAGAAAAAATTGTGCTTTTCAGATGGGGCTGAACGTCCAAAAACCTAATCAACCAAAACTTTGGCTTTTAGCTTCATTAATAGGTTTAAATATAAATCTCTTTTCAGATCAACAGGCGAAGGCATTTGTACCTTATGTTTTTAATCCTAACTCCAAAGATCTAAATATCACAAGCATTAGTTTCGGAAAGACTGCAGCACAATTACTTCATTTTGGTCAAACAAAAGAAGCTTCACGTGTAGCAAAATTAGCTGTTAGATTAAACCCAAATGACGACCGCCTTTGGTCAATTCTAGCTGAAACACAAGCTAGAAATAGACTATTCAAAAAAGCAAGCCAATCCCTTGCTAAAGCAAAAAGAATCAATCCCAAAAATGCAAACCTTTGGTTTGCAGAAGGCTCATTACAACTGCAACAAAAAAACCCTAAGGGAGCAATCCTCTACTTACGAGAAGGACTAGCTCTTGACCCTAATAATGCAACTGCATACTTTCAATTAGGCAATGCTAGAATAATGGAATCCAAGTTAAAACTTGCACTACACGCTTTCAAAAAAGCAGAAAAAATTAAGCCCAAATTTTGGGAGGCTATTAACAATCAAGGCCTTGTTCTTTTTGAAATGGGCAAAAAAAAAGAAGCCATTAAAACTTGGCGCAATGTATTAGCAATCAAAGAAAACCCTGAACCAATGCTTGCTCTTGCAGCTGCACTGAATCAAATACATAAAACAAGCCAAGAATCCTTAACTCTTGCAAAAACAGCCCTTACACAAAATCCAAATTATGTTTCAAGGAAACATCAAGCAGATCAACTTTGGGGAAGGAAGCTTCAACAAGCCACTAAACAACTTTTTAAACACCCCGAGCTGAGTTATGACGTAGAACGAGCTTTAGCAAACTCTAACTAAAAAATTAGATCATAATTAAAAAGTTGGAAAGTTCGAAATAGCTCAGTAAGCTAAACGCTATTTGCCCTCTAATCCCTGATCTGGATGGCCGAGGAGCGCCTACAACCAATTTCGCTGCATCATGAAATGCAGCGCTCATACCTCGAATACGCAATGAGCGTGATCGTAGGTAGAGCATTACCTGATGTCCGAGATGGGCTGAAGCCAGTTCAAAGGCGCATTCTTTTTGCAATGTATGAGCTTGGACTTACACCAGATCGCCCATATCGCAAATGCGCTCGAGTCGTTGGAGATGTCTTAGGTAAATATCACCCACATGGCGATCAAGCAGTTTATGACGCACTTGTGCGACTAGTGCAAAGCTTTTCCAGTCGTTATCCCATTCTTGATGGACATGGAAACTTTGGATCCGTAGATGACGATCCGCCCGCAGCAATGAGGTATACAGAAACAAGATTGGCCCCAATTGCCAATCAAGCATTACTCAATGAAATCGGTTCTAAAACTGTCGATTTTGCTCCAAACTTTGATGGATCTCAACAAGAGCCAACTGTTCTTCCTGCCCAATTACCTTTTCTGCTTCTAAACGGTTGTTCTGGAATTGCTGTAGGAATGGCCACAAGCATTCCTCCACACAATCTCAATGAAATTATTAATGGAGTAATCGCTCTAATCAAAAAACCGAATTTATCCGATGAAGAGTTGCTAAAGATTATTCCAGGGCCAGACTTTCCGACAGGGGGTGAAGTTCTCTTAGGTAGTGGAGTTCGAGAAACATATTTAAAAGGAAAAGGAAGTATTCCAATGAGAGGCTTAACTCATATAGAAGAGATTCAACCTGGGAAAGGAAAACATCGTAGAAATGCAATAATCATTACTGAATTACCATACCAACTTAGTAAAGCTGGTTGGATAGAAAAATTAGCAGAACTAGTTAATGATGGAAAGATAAATGGTATTGCTGATATTAGAGATGAAAGTGATAGAGATGGAATGAGAGTCGTCGTGGAGCTAAGACGAGATAGTGAACCAGAAAAAGTTTTAACCGATTTACAAAGAAGGACCTCACTACAAAGTAATTTTGGAGCTATTCTTTTAGCTATTGTTGACGGTCAGCCAAAACAACTTTCATTGAGATTATTACTAGAAAAATTTATTGAATATAGAGAATTAACACTTGTTAAAAGAACAAAATACTTACTTACAAAAACAGTAAATCGATTAGAAATTGTAGAAGGCTTAACTAAGGCATTAAAAAATGTCAGAGCCATCATAGAAATGATAGAAAAAGCCAAAGATGCATTAGAAGCAAAAGCAAAGCTTATGGTAAATCTAGAAATATCAGAAAAACAAGCAGACGCCGTTTTGGCAATGCCTTTGCGTCGATTAACAAACCTTGAACAAGCTAGTTTATATAATGAGATCAAGGAATTAACTACGCAAAAAAACCATCTCGAACTTCTCCTTAAAAATAGAAATCAATTGCTAGGAACTTTAGTTGATGAGTTAAAACAAATTAAAAAACAATTTAAAAGTAAACGCAGAACACGCCTAGTAGAAGGTGGAGATCAACTATTAGCAGAAAAGATTGCTCATCAAAGACCAAATGCTGAGCTACAAAGGAAGCAAGCTTTTGCAGGACTTCCCAACGAAGGGAGACTTCTAATACAAGATGATAATCAAGTAAAAATTATTAGTCCACAAATACTTGGGAGACTTCATTTAAATGAAAGTTGCGAACTTGGGGAAGAACCTGTTCCAGCAAGATTAATTTGGCCCATAGAATCAAAGCTCAAAATATTAGCAATCACAAGAACTGGCAGAGTAGCCTTAGTAAAGTGGGAGTTTGCTGGACAACAACCTGGCTTATTAGATAAATTCTTACCAGGAGGTTTAGAAGGTGAAAAAATATTAAGCCTATTACCATTACCTAAAAAAGAGACACTAAGCCTGGGACTTCTAAGTAGTGATGGAAGGTTTAAAAGGCTCCCCATCAAAGAAGTTCTTGATCTATCAGGTAGAGCTGCAACAATTTTAAAGCTCAAAGACG
>Ga0066850_10002056_pt1 | contig 10238 bp, 9 predicted proteins | sample ETNtaG_4_FD_67282 | JGI IMG/M metagenome (GOLD analysis project Ga0066850, IMG submission 67282) | Marine microbial and viral communities from oxygen minimum zone, Eastern Pacific Ocean - ETNP201406SV67 | ecosystem: Environmental > Aquatic > Marine > Oceanic | place: Pacific Ocean: Eastern... | reverse complement strand
ATTCCAAAAGATATAGCAAAAAATGCAGAAAAAATACTTGATAGTGATTATCTGTCATATAAGAATTTAATTTCAGAAATAGAAAAAAATAAATCAGAATTAAGTATAAAAGAGGTAGAAATAGAAAGAGAACTAAAAAAGATAAAGGAAAAAGAGGTAGAAATAATTTCAAAAACTAAAATTAAACAAGCTACAAAAATTAGAGAACTAGAAAGAGAACTAAAAAAGATAAAGGATGCATCTAACACACCTCCCCAAATAAAATTAAAAAAGAAACAATTAAAAAAGATAAAAAAAACAATATCTTCTCAGGAAGAAAGTGATATCGATATCACTTTGGAGATAGGTGAATATGTAAGGCTTGAAGGACTCTCTGAAATTGGAAGGGTAGCAAAAATTAAATCCAAAAAATTAGCATTATTCAAAGTGAGAGGGAGCATAATTGAGATGCCAATATCTAATGTAATTTCAAAAGTTCAAATTAATAATGATTCTCCAAGGCTTATTAGTTATAAATCAGAATTAAAAGCAACAAATACTGAAATAGACCTTAGAGGAATTCAAATAAGTGATGTCAAGGAAGAATTAGAAAAATATTTAGATTCTTCAATAGTTAATAATCAAAAAATTTGTAAAATAATCCATGGAGAAGGTTCAGGAATTTTGAAAAATGAAGTTACAAGAATATTAGATAGATCCACAATAATAAATAAATATTATTCTGATGAAAATAGAAAAGGCGTCACTATAGTTGAAATTATTTAATTAAAATATCCTTTAATCTCTCTACAATTATTATCTCTTGGCCGTCTTGAATATTGGTCATAGCCAAGTTTATTTCATCTTTATGCCCACCCAATCCAACATATATGGGAGGATCCCCTGATTCAAGTATTGATCTAATTTGATTTGAGCTTAATCCTCGCCAATTATCATTAAAATAAATCACAGCCTGCGGGCCTTCTCTATTTACTCGGTCATCCTCTAACTTAACATCTAGGCCTTCTATATAAGAAAGCTCATCAACAATAAATTTTGCTTTTTCTTCCCACTTTGCCCATATTTCTTGTTGGTCAATATCTAAAAATAATCTTAAAGCTACAACAAGTCCCACCAAACATTCTTTAGAAACCTTCATAGATCTTCCGATTTTTGCTTTACTGTCGGAAAAACAAATTAAATTTTTCTTAGCAAGATCTAAGTAATATTTCTTTCCTAATATAAAACCTGTGTTCTGAGGTCCCCTGATTCCTTTGCCTCCACTATATGCAACCATTGATGCTCCTGCATTTATGAATTTAAATAAATTATCAACTGGGGGTATTCTTGCTGAAGCATCTACAATAACTGGTAAATCAAATTCATTTGCAATTTTTACTGTTTCATCAATTCCTAATCCTAGGCCTATGAAAGGAGCCTCAACAAAAGTAATAGCTACAGATTCCTTAGTAACTTTTTTTCTTATATCATCTGCGCTCTTATATTCTATTAATTTTGCTCCTGTCATCTCTAAAGCAGAATCATAATGATTTCGTTGACTTGAATCAATCAGGATTTCTGGTCTAATTACTAGGTTTGGAATTTCATCTATTAAAGATTCATCTTTGGCGCATATTACTGCAGCCGACATAAGAACTATTGCAGATGCGCAACCAGATGTAATCAGGGCGCTCTCTGAATCGCATAAATTAGCAATTTGTTCTGAGCATTTTTCATGTAATTCTTCAACATTAACGAAAGCACCTGAAGCTTTATTCATGGCGTCCAGAACCTCTGTAGTCATTATGCTTCCTCCTAACTTAGTCACCCAGCTCTGAGCATTGATTATAGTTTTTATATTCAATTCCTTGTAAATATCCATACCTATTATCCCTCTATACTTAGGTACTCAGATTTTAATTGGCCACATCCGGCATTAATATCTATTCCTTTTTCCATCCTTATTGTTGATGGTATACCGTATTTATTAATTATCTCTCGAAAAACATTAATTTTATCTGAATTAGATCTTCTATAATCTGATTTTAAAGTCGGGTTAACAGGTATCAAATTTAAATGACACAAGAGAGGTTTTAGTAATTTGCCTAGTTTTTCAGCATGAGCTATAGAATCATTTTGATCCTGTAATAAAACATATTCAAAAAAAACTTTCCGATTCGTTCTTTCTATATATTTTTTGCATGCCTCAATCAAACCCCCTATCGGATATGTTTTATTAATAGGAACAGTTTGAGACCTAGTTTCATCATCTGGGGCATGTATTGAAACTGCAAGATTAACTTGGATCTTTTCTTTTGTAAGATCCAATATTTTAGGCACTAGCCCAACAGTTGAAATTGTAATATTTCGAGCGCCTATATTAAGACCTTTCTGGTCATTAAATCTTTTTACAGCCTCTATAGTTCTAGAATAATTAGCTAAAGGTTCCCCCATCCCCATAAAAACAATATTCAAATTATTTTCATTATTGAATTGCCTCCCCTCTTCGATTATCAAGTCCTTTTTTATCTCAATTACCTGAGAAACTATTTCTCCTACGGTTAATTGTCTTGAAAAGCCTTGCTGTCCGGTTGCACAAAATTTACAATCTAGTGCACACCCAACCTGAGAAGAAATACAAACCGTTCTCCTCCGCCTCCTATGGCCATCTTCATCATATCTCATCAAAACAGTTTCTATTAGATTATTGTCATGCAATTTCCATAAATACTTATCAGTGCTCTTATCTTTAGATTTTTTCTTAACAACTAGTTCCAGCGGACTAAAAACATGATTGGTTTTTAAATAATCTATTGCTTCCGAGGGAAGTGTTTTTATCTCATCAAAATTAGATGCTAAGTCTACATAAATAGATTGCCATAACTGATCAGCTCTATATTCTCTAATTCCGGCACTCTCAAATGCTAATTTTATGTCTTCTTTTTTTTTCTCAAATATTGAAATCAATTTTTAATAACTTGATGTTTACTTTTTATTCAACTCTGATAGTATCAATTTAGGTCTTAAAAAAGTACCTTAATTGGAGTAATGATTAACCAAAAAATTAAAAACGCCTCAAAGATTAATAACAAACTAAGCACCCCATTAAATAAGATTATTAGCTTTGAAGAACCTGTGCTAGAGTCCATTGATTTAAACGTTTTATATGGAAAATCATTAGCTGTCAAAGATGTAAGCATGCAAGTCCCTAAAAACAAAGTTATTTCTCTAATAGGGCCTTCTGGGTGTGGAAAAAGTACTTTAATTAGGTGCTTCAACAGAATGAATGACACTATTCGTATTGCAAAAGTTAATGGTCAAATTTTATACAATAAAAAAAACGTGAATGATATGGATCCAGCTGAGGTTAGATATAGAATAGGAATGGTATTCCAAAAACCTAATCCGTTTCCAAAATCAATATATGAAAATGTTGCTTTTGGGCCAAAAGTTAATGGAATCAAAGAAGACTTAGATCAAATCGTTGAGACAAGTCTAAAAAAGGCAGATTTATGGAAAGAAGTAAAAGATAGACTAAAAGAAAATGCATATGGCCTTTCTGGAGGGCAGCAACAAAGATTATGTATAGCTCGAACTTTAGCCGTAAATCCTGAGGTCATTTTAATGGATGAGCCGTGCTCAGCACTTGATCCTATTTCAACTGATAGAATTGAAGAATTAATTAAAGATTTATCGAGTTACGTGACTATTGTAATAGTTACTCATAATATGCAGCAGGCTGTTAGAGTATCTGATTATGCAGCATGCATGATGGCAGGAGAAGATAGAATCGGAGAATTAATAGAATATGGAGAAGTTGATCAAATATTTGGAAATCCTAAAGACAAAAGAACAGAGGAGTATGTAACTGGCAGAATAGGATGACTGCTGAATTTTTTTATGGCAAATTATCATGGCAGAAAATCATTAGATTTAGGTTTACTTGAAATAGAAACCAAAGTTAATGCCTTAAACTTAAAGGTTCTGGAAGCATTTAAGGAAACATTTAATTCTTTTTATGAAAAAGATCTAGAGAAGTCTAAACAGGTCATTAAAAATGATATATTTATAAATCAATTTTCGATAGAAATTGAAAATAAATCTATAGAAGTTATTCGTAGAGAAACACCCTTAGCTTCAGACATGAGAAAACTGACATCTTATATGTTCGTATCCCAAGAGCTTGAAAGAATCGGAGATTATCTTTCTGGAATATGTAAAATAAATTTAAAAATAGGAGAAGATCCCTTTATAACAAAATTTGAGAAAATACCTAAAATGGAAGCTATTGCAAAAAATATGCTGAAAGATAGTATAAAGCTTTTCTCTAATTCTCCTGAAGAAAAAAAGGCTATAAAAGCTGCAAAAAGTATTTTTTCTCAAGATGATGAAATAGATCATTTAAATTCCCAGGTACAAACCGATTTAATAAAAAGAATGTCAAGAGATTCTAAATTAGTTGAACAAGGAACTTACATAATATGGGTTGCCCATAATCTTGAAAGAATTTCAGATAGAGCAAACAATATTGCGGAGAGAACTATATATGTAATTACAGGAGATTCTGGGGCAATTCTGCCCTATGAACTAGAAGAATAAGAATTAAATTTCTTATATATTTTCTGGCTAATATTTTTATCATTCAAAGTCATTGCTGTAGATCTGTTTAATTTAAGTGATCTTTGAATTGTTCTAATGCTAACCTCATATTTTAAAGACAGATCTTTCACGCTCATCCCTTTCTTATAATCTTGAAATATATTTTTATCCCTGCTCTCTTTTATAAAATTTTTAAAGGAACTAGGATCATCATAAATACAAATAGGCAAAGGACAATTTAGGCAAGCAGGAGAATATTTACACCCGGTATCAAAATAATTTGAGTCATCAGAAGATAACTCACGGATTTTTAAATCATTTTTATAATAACTCGTCATAGCAATTAGTACGTTTGTTCTAATAATATAGAACATTTGTTCTAATTAATCAAATCTAACTTTTTTTTGATTAAAAACTTATAATAGATCCCTATGAATGCTGAAATAGTTGCAATTGGATCTGAGCTTTTATTGGGCCAAATTGTCGATTCAAATTCTGCATGGATATCTCAAAGATTGGCAGAAAATGGAATAAATTTATTTTTCAAAACGATAGTTGGCGACAATCCTGAAAGAATGGATTTGATCTTAAAAAATTCTCTACAAAGAGCAGATATTGTTATCACCTCAGGGGGAATTGGTCCAACTAAAGATGATATAACAAGAGATATAGTCGCAAAAGTAACCAATAGAAAGCTTTTTGCAGACCAAGAATCCCTTGATGATATAGAAGAAAGATTTAGGAAAAGAGGATTCATACCAACTAAAAATAATGATAGGCAAGCTATGTTTCCGAAGGGATCAATAATTATAAAAAATCCAAACGGAACTGCCCCTTCCTTTATTGTTGAAGAAGAAAATAAATCTATAATATGCCTGCCCGGAGTTCCATTTGAAATGAAATGGCTTGTAGAAAATGAAGTAATACCTTATTTGAGGAAAAAATATGACTTAAATGAGATTATTCACTATAAAGTTTTAAAAACAATTGATCTTGGTGAGAGCAACGTTGATCATCTAATCGGGGACATTATCGAAAAATCAACAAATCCTACGGTAGGCGTCCTTGCTCATCCAGGACAAGTAGATGTAAGAATAGCTGCTAAAGCAAAAAATAAAAAAGAGGCAGACCTTATAATCAATCCTGTTAAAAAAGAAATAGCTTCCCTATTAGGAGAGGCAATATTCGGGGAAGATGAAGAGACTTTAGAAAAGAATATAGGTGATTTGCTTTCATCAAACAATACTACTATTTCTACGATAGAAAATATTTCTGGAGGTACAATTTCAGAAGCTTTTCAAAATTCTGCAAGCAATCTCTATTCTCAAGGAATTACCATAGGGGCAAACAATAACATAGTAAATTTATTTAATAAGTATGAAATTAAGCTTGATGATTCAGATCCACTTAAAGTTGCCCTAAGTCAAGCATATCTAATAAAAAAAATATCATCGTCTAATATAGGTTTAGCATATTTTGGAGTAGCTTCTGGAGATCTGAAAGTTGAAAATCTAGGAAAAGGAGAAAGCTATTTTGCGATTGTTAGTGATTCTGGATATGATACGAAACACATAAGATCAGCAGGAATTGGTGCCCCAGATAAGAGAAGGGCTGTAATGAATGCTCTAAGCTTAACTAGGAAATTTTTAATAAATAAATGAAAGCATTATCTGCTATACAATTAGAACCCCAAGGTAATTTAATTATCGATGAAATAGATTTAGCTGACCCAGAAGGAAAGCAAGTCCAGATAAAACTTATTTCAAGTGGGATTTGCCACTCTCAACTTCACCAAATGCATGATAATTCTTTACCTAGACCATTTTTGCTAGGTCATGAAGCTACAGGAATTGTGACAAAAGTTGGGCCAGATTGCCAATACGCAAAAGAAGGGGATCATGTTATAGCGACATGGGTCCCAAGAACACCAATTAAAGGTAGATATTTGCCAGATCTAAAAGGTGTGAGCTATATGGAAAAGCCGCTTAACCACAGAATAACTTTTACATGGTCAGAAACTATAATGTGTGATGATGAATATATTGTAAAAATACCCAAAGAGCATGCTACTCCAGAATCCTGTATTGTAGGCTGTTCTGTCTTAACAGGTGCTGGTGCTGTCAAGAATACCGCTAAAATAAAAGAAGGAGATACTGTTGCAATATTTGGCGTAGGAGGAGTTGGGCTCTCTGCTGTAACTATGGCCTCAATAATGAAAGCATCTATGGTGATTGCAGTGGATCTAGATGAAAAAAAACTAGAATTTTCCAAAAAATTTGGCGCTACACACACTGTAAACGCCAAAAAATCTAACCCAATTGAAGAGATTATGGATATATCTAATGGAGGAGTTGACTATGCATTCGATGCAATAGGAAAAGAAGTAACTATGAATCAGATTTTGATGGTTACAAAAAGGGGTGGGTCAGGGTCAGATAATAAAGGCGGAACATCTATTCTTATCGGCATTCCAGAAAAAAACAAACTTGAAGTAGAAGCAAATGAATTCCTATTTTTTCATAAAACTTATAAAGGCAGTCTTGGTGCTACATATCCGGAAGAAGATTTTCCTTATTTCTTAGATATGTACCACAAAGGTAAGTTTCCGATAGACGAAATGATAAGTGAAACTTTTTCATTAAATCAGATAAATGAAGCTTGCGACAAATTGCATAATGGGCAAATAGTTGGCAGGTCCATAATAAAATATTAATTGATTTAGAGTCAGATTTTGATGGCTAATTTAAATTATTCAGACTCTTTAAATGAATTAGAGAAAAGGTTTAATTTTGAAAAAGAAGAGAAACCCAAGTTCCCATTTTTCAAATTAGATAGAACTAAAAAACTAATGGAATTACTTGGAAACCCCCAAGATGACAATTCTTTTACCATTCATATAGCTGGCACAAATGGGAAAGGCACAGTATCTTCAATAATAGATTCTATTGTTTCAAAAGATTATAAAACTGGACTATTAACCTCTCCTCATCTTAAAAATTATACTGAAAGAATTAAAATTAATGGCAATGAGATCAGTCAAGAGTTATTTGCTTCAACTTATCAGCAAATTTCTGAAAGAATTTATGATTTTGAAAAAGAAGAAAAGGTGGAGTTTACTTTTTTTGAAATAATAACTGCAATGGCATTCATCATTTTCATGAAAGAAGGAGTGGATGTGAAAATATTAGAAACAGGGCTAGGTGGCAGCTTTGATTCAACTAATATAGTTAATTCAGACATAAGCGTAGTTACTCCAATTAGTGAAGATCATAAAAAAATATTAGGAGGGACTCTCAAATCAATTGCGCAAAATAAAGCTGGAATTATTAAAAAAAATTCTAAAGTAATTATTTCAAAGCAAAAAAAAATATGTAAGGAAATATTAATAGCCACTGCCAATTCAAAAGGTTCAGAGTTAATTGAAGTAGAATATAAACTATATGGTAGTCCAAAAATAATTGATAATAGGATGGCTGCGAAATTATTAGTTGATAAGACCTGGTATGCCATAAATTATAAATCAATAGGACTTTACCATTTTGAGAATATTGCCACTGCAATAAAAGCAACCAAAGAATTCAATAAAGATATTGGATCTGACATTATCTCAGAAGGAATAAATAATAATTTATGGCCATGCAGGGGTGATCTCTACTACCTTAACGAAAAGATGGTTCTTATTGATGGAGCCCATAATAAAGCTGGATTCAATAATTTAAAAAAGACTTTAAATACTTTTTTTAATAAGAAGAATTATATCATTATATATGGAACTAATAATAACCACGATATAAATACTTTTATAAAATTTATAGAAAAAATTCCTTGTAAAATCATATTAACAAAATCAAATCATCCAAAGTCACTTAATAGAAAGATAATCGAAAAAAAATTAACGAAACTTGGCATAAAATTTATAAAATCGACTAGTACAGAGAATGCGCTTAAAATAGCAATAAATAATTATTTAAAAAATGATTTGATCGTAGCAACAGGATCATTATTTGTATCTTCAGAAATAAGCAATAAATTAAATAAGATAAATGAACAAGAACATAAAAAATAGAGTTGTTGTAACAGGGATGGGGATAATCTCATGTGCAGGTAAAACTATTAATGATTTCTGGGCATCTCTAGTTAAAGGTAAGTCTGGAATAGATTATCTAAAGCAAGTAAATACTGAAGGATATTCATGCAAAATAGGAGGAGAAGTTGATAATTTTGACCCACTAAATTATATGGATAAAAAAGAAATAAAAAGATTGGCTAGGTATTCTCAATTTGCAATTGCAGCATCTATGGAGGCTGTAGCAAGTTCAGAAATAGATTTTAATAAAGAAGAAAATGATGATATAGGAGTTTTGTTGGGTAGTGGTTCAGGAGGGTTGCCAGAAACAGAAAAAGAAAACTTTCAAATGTTCAAAAATAATAAAAACACTATAAGTCCATTATATGTTCCTAAAATGCTACCTAATATGGCAACTTCAAATATAAGCAGACTATTTAAATTAGAAGGTTACTCAAATACTGTGGCTACTGCTTGTGCTGCCGGGACTCAAGCAATTGGAGAAGCAGCAGAAGTTATAAAAAGAGGGGATGCAAAAGTAATGATTGCGGGTGGTGCAGAGGCACCTTTTTGTGAAACTAGCCTAGGAGGATTTTGCAATATGCATGCTTTAACTAGCCAAAATAATAATCCAAAAACTGCTAGTAAGCCCTTTGATAAAAATAGAGATGGATTTGTCCCTTCTGAAGGCAGCGGAGTAATTATTTTAGAATCCCTAGAACATGCGGTTGAAAGAGGCAAAGAGCCTTTGGCAGAAATTACAGCCTATGCCTGTAGTTCTGACGCATTTCATTTAGTACAGCCAGAACCTGAAGGCAAAGGTGCCTCAAAAGCAATGAAGAAAGTATTAAACAAATCAGGCTTAGATTTATCTTCTATTGACTATATTAATGCTCATGCAACATCTACACCCGCTGGAGATAAAGCAGAAACATTAGCTATAAAAAAAGTGTTTGGTGATTATTCAAAAAAATTGAAGATAAGTTCTTCGAAATCAATTATTGGACATGCGTCAGGAGCAGCAGGAGCAATGGAAGCTATTGCTTGTATAAAATCAATTGAAACCCAGATTGTGCACCCAACCATTAACTTAATAGATCAAGATGAAGATTGCGATTTAGACTACACTCCTAACAAACCTAAAGAAACTAAAATTGAACATGTTTTATCAAATAGTTTTGGATTTGGCGGACAAAATTCATGTGTAATTATTTCTAAGTTTGAAAAATAGATAGACTATTCTTATATCAAACTATATATTAAATTAAGTTATTATTATGGTTGAAAAATCTTTCGTTCATTTACATAATCATTCTGAATTTAGCTTTATTGATGGAAGCAGTTCATTAAAGTCTATGGCTAAATTGTCAAATAAATATGGAATGCCTGCAATAGCCTTAACTGACCATGGAAATTTATATGGAGCAATAGATTTTTATAATGAATGCAAAAAAGAAAATATAAAACCTATCATTGGATGCGAATTTTATGTAGCACCTAAAACACGACAAGAAAAAGATCCTAGTCATGCTTATGATCACTTAACTGTAATAGCTAAAAATAATGCAGGATACAAGAATTTAATCAAGCTCGT
>Ga0066850_10002049_pt1 | contig 10260 bp, 10 predicted proteins | sample ETNtaG_4_FD_67282 | JGI IMG/M metagenome (GOLD analysis project Ga0066850, IMG submission 67282) | Marine microbial and viral communities from oxygen minimum zone, Eastern Pacific Ocean - ETNP201406SV67 | ecosystem: Environmental > Aquatic > Marine > Oceanic | place: Pacific Ocean: Eastern... | reverse complement strand
GACATTCACGATTGGCGCGAATTTTATCGGCAACTTCATAAGCAAAAAGACCAATCTGACTTCGAAGATAAGCATCATTACTATTTTTCATGCCTTGTAATTGCAACATCGCATTGCCCAACATACCAAGCGCAACAATCAATAACGCAACCAGCACTTCAACCAGGGTAAACCCTGATTCACTCGTTATGTTTTGGTATTTAATCATGGCTTGGTAAAAGGATTACAACCATTAATATTTACTAAGTAAGTCTGAGGTCTGCCGATACTGGAGATCCTGGTTTCCCTTCCTCTCTCTGTGCCTAAAAAATTTGCCATACAAATTTGAAATACACCGCCAATTGCTTGGGCATTAATTCTACCGCTAGAACTATAGCTAATTAATTGACCGGTGACATCGTCAACTGTTGTATGACTTACCTGAAGTCCTCGTGCAAAATTGGCTGCATCGCCGCACCCAAGTTCAACAACTTTTAGAATTCCACCTAAATCGCATGCGCCACCAGGCGCGGTGCCACCAGTTCTTGTAATACTGTTATCGTGGTCCTCTACCCCAGTACACACTCCATCACCATCTGCATCCACTTCATCTGTAATAATTTCAAAGCCGGCACGCCACGCACCGTTTCTCGCTCGTATTGAAACAACTGCATTTCTTTTTGCCGCTTCGCTTCTCGCATACTGAAGTGTGGCGACTAATCTATTGGCATTAGTGACAAGACAATTATTATTTCTCATTACATTATATGAAGGAACACCAATGGCTAGCAGAATGCCAACAATGACAATCACTACCATCAATTCAATCAAGGTAAAACCTATTTGCTTTTTATGTCGTATGTATCTCATTTGTAAATATTTTCATACCAAATCTAATTAACAATCATACATTAGTAGTGGCATAAGACCAATCCATGGCCAACCTGATTTATCAGTATTATTACAAAAAATATACCTACCACTCTACCTCGATTGTTTTTATTGCTTCATTGTTATATGCAATCACTGTGGCAATTCCATAATCATTTTCAATATTAAAACTAGTAACATGATACTGGTAATTATTACCATATTGGTCCTGGGCTGACTTTACCGCTTTTGTTATTACTTCACTGCTATAGAAAAAATTAAAAAATACCCCGATCAATATCATTAACAGGGTCCCGGCTGCTACCGCAGAAAAACTTATTAACTTAGGAACAGTCGATTTATAACCTCCACCTATAAACGCCTGAATGGATTCACTTGTAGAAAATTGTATACACATCCAAATTAAAATTGCGATAACACAACTAAGAATTAGAGCGAATGATAGTATTGATGTGCTTTGTAATTTGATTTGCACCATAATTAAATCAATTGGTGTTAAATAAAAATATAAAATTACAATGCCAAATACAAGAGCAGCAAAAAACGTTACAAAAAAACGAGTGATAAGTGCGGCGATAAGATTCCCTCTAATTAAAAAGATGCCGGCAACAACAGCAAAGATATTAAAACTCGACGTGTAACTAAATCCGTTAAATATAGAATAAATCATATACCCAATATCCATAATCCCTATCACCAATAAGGCAATACCAACTTTTTGAAATGGATTATTGGATTGAGACATATTTACCACATATCAAAAACCAATCTTGTTTGCAGGCGTAGCTGACGGAGAGTCTCTGCCATCTAATGCGTTCTCGTCAATATTTGGCATTAATGCCTCACCCGTAGTTTTCTTTCTTTCTATTTCCTTTATGGTATCTTCAATTGAGACGAACCTTTCAGGTGTGGACGGATGAGATGCGGCATGATTTTTGTCAATCGAGCCTGGATGCTTAACCCCCATTCGTCGCCAAAAATAAGCTGCATCCGATATGTTATATCCTGCAGATTCACACATATATAACCCAACATAATCTGCCTCTGATTCGAATTCCTGGCTATATGCCTGAGCAAAGTTTTGCGTAAACATGCCTTGCGTATCAATTCCCGTCAAAACTGCAATTAACATATCAATCACGAAACCTCCCATGGCATTTGTTCTTTTTGCGTCAATATGTCTCATTGCATTGTGCGCAAGCTCATGCGCAACAACTAAAGCAAGTTCATCATCCGATTTTGTAAAATCCATCATGCCTTGTGTTATATATATATTATTACCATCAGCAAAAGCATTAACAGTATCGTCACTCGTTACAATTAATGGATAATCACAACTTTCAGCAGGCGTGACAGTAAATGATTCGGTTATGTCATTACGTATAATTTGAAATGAGAGTTCTGCGTTATCTTTGATTTCTTTTTTCAAAAGATCTGAAAAGTTTTTGGACGCATTCTTGCCAATTGGCACATTCTTGTCATTGGCCGATAGTAAAACATCGCCTACCTGCATACCAACGTTTGCAGCAGGACTTGATTCGACGACATAAGTTATCTCTAATGCCTCGCCTAATCCCAGCTTAGAGATTGCAATTCCCTGGTATTCCCCTTCAAAATCATATTTGTTTGCATATCTTATTCCAATTGATTTCCTTTTCCTGTCTTTACATAAAGATAAAGATTTTTTTAAAATGGGTGCGCCGATTTTTAATAATCTATTTTGGCTTTTTAGCATCTCTTTGAGTGCTATCTCACGCTGTTTCTCAGCTTCAATCGCAACAGCCGCATCATTAGGTTTGACCCGTTGTGTTGTAGGTCCAACACAAGCGCTTAAAAATACCAAAACCGAAATAAGCAGGAACTTAAGAATTTTTATATTCATGGCTATAGTTAAAAAAATATTTTAAACCCTTGAAACAATCAATTCCATGAAAAATAATAATATGAAGATATGGTGGGCCGTATAGGGTTCGAACCTATGACCTTGGGATTAAGAGTCCCCTGCTCTACCAACTGAGCTAACGGCCCTATAAAATTGGGGTGAACGATGGGACTCGAACCCACGACGACCGGAATCACAATCCGGGGCTCTACCAACTGAGCTACGCTCACCATATGAAAATAGTTATACTTTAGGCTCAACATAACCTTACAGAAAGATTTTAATTAATAATAGTAAAGTGGCGCGCCTGAGAGGACTCGAACCTCCAACCCCCGGCTTAGAAGGCCGGTGCTCTATCCAGTTGAGCTACAGGCGCATTCAATATTTTGAGAATAACACCAATTACTGAAAAATGGTCGGGGCAGAGGGATTCGAACCCCCGACCCTCTGCTCCCAAAGCAGATGCGCTACCAGGCTGCGCTATGCCCCGAACACTTGGTATCTCCAGCCTCTAACCGGACGGAGGATGATACGCGCACGCCCAAATCTCGTCAATTGAGAAAAACAGGGTAATGTATACATTCAATAGGTTAGTTTCTTCGCCAGTCCGTGCCATCTTCGGTATCTTCCAGACTAATATCTAACTCGGTAAGCTGTTTTCTGATTTCATCAGCTCTAGCAAAGTTTTTTTCGTCACGGGCAATATTACGTTGTCGTATCAGGTTATTAATATGATCGGCATCTGCACTACCCCTGCTCTCGTTCTCTTTCCCCTGTAAAAAATGCTGTGGTACTGATTCTAGTAACCCTAATACTGAACCAATTCGCTTTAATGTTAACGCCAATCCTTTTGCTTCTGCTATTGATTTATCTTCATTACGATTTAATTTTTTTGCAATTTCATGCAGCAATGAAATTGCCCTAGGTGTATTAAAATCATCATCCATAAAAGAATTAAATTTAGTAATATAATTTTCATCGATACTGGCGCTTGAATCTTCTTCCGTATCCCTTAATGCTGTATACAATCGTGTAAGTGCAGATTTTGCTTCATCAAGATTATCTGTCGAATAATTTAGTGGGCTGCGATAATGACTTGATAGAATAAAAAAACGAACAACTTCAGGTTGATATTTTTTTAAAACTTCTTTAATTGTGAAAAAATTACCAAGTGATTTTGACATTTTTTCTTCATCTACTCTAACAAACCCATTGTGCATCCATACATTCGCGAATCCTTCTCCGGTAGAGCAAACAGATTGCGCTATTTCGTTTTCATGATGCGGAAACTGTAAATCCTGCCCACCACCATGAATATCAAAGTGATTCCCAAGACAATGAGTGGACATAGCTGAACACTCAATATGCCATCCTGGACGTCCATCACCCCAGGGTGACGGCCAACTTGGCTCGCCTTTTTTCGCGGCCTTCCATAAAACAAAATCTAATGGGTCATTTTTCTCTTTTTGAACTTCAACGCGTTCCCCTGCTCTCAATTCTTCAATATTTTTTCCTGATAATTTTCCATAGGCATCAAACGAGCTGACATCAAAATAAACATCACTATTCTCCCCCAGATAAGCATGCTTCCTTTCAATTAATGTAGAGATCATTTCAATAATCTCTTTCATATGTTCAGTTGCTTTTGGTTCTATATCTGGAGGTAAAACACCTAGAGCATCTGCATCTTTATTCATTGATTCAATATATCGTTCTGTCAAATCAGTAATTGATTCATTATTACTGTTTGCGCGATCAATAATCTTATCGTCAATATCGGTGATATTTCGAACATAAAGTAAATCAAAACCAATACTACGAAGATAACGAGCCACCATGTCGAAAACCACCATAACGCGTGCATGCCCAATATGACAAAAGTCATAAACGGTCATACCACAGACATACATCCGAATCTTTTTCGGTTCGATTGGTTTGAGAGGCTCTTTTAGCCCAGTGAAACTATTGTATATGGCGACCATAATTTTTATTCGAAACAAATATCAAAATCGCGCATATTATATGTATGACTATTATTTAACAAAACAGATTTGTCATACTTATGATAGCGCGGGCATAATTAACTTATAGCATAACTATTATTAAATGTGATATTTATCATTGGAGAAAAAATAATGAAGACGGAAATAACAACTTCACTTGGCTCAGTAGTCATCGAACTTAATCAAAATAAGGCCCCCAAAACCGTTGAAAACTTTTTAGAATACGTAAAAAGTGGATTTTACGATAAAACCATTTTCCACAGAGTCATTACAGGCTTTATGATTCAGGGCGGCGGTATGGATAAAGATATGAAGACAAAACCAACCAATCCATCTATTGAAAATGAAGCTGATAATGGATTAAGTAATCTTTACGGCTCAATTGCAATGGCAAGAACCGGGGATCCGCACTCCGCAACCGCACAATTTTTCATCAACACCGAGGATAATCGTGGCCTAGATTTTCAATCTGAAACTGAGCAGGGTTGGGGTTATTGCGTATTTGGTGAAGTTATTGAAGGAATTGAAGTAGTCAATGCTATTGAAGAGAAACCAACAACCACTCGTAATGGGCATCAAGATGTGCCAGAAGAAATTATTTTTATCGAAACAATAACAATACTCAATGAAAAAAACTAACTCATATAAATGACAACTCTTTTCATTTCCGATCTTCATCTCAGCCAAGATAGGCCAGAGAAGTTAAATCTGTTCAAAAAATTACTGCTGGGGCCTGCAAAAAATGCAGCTGCAATCTATATTCTGGGTGATTTATTCGATGAATTTTGGATAGGCTGTGATAATACACGCCCTCCTAACTCAGAAATTATGGCTATTTTGCGTGAGTACACAAATTACGATAATACTCAGTTATATATTATGCGTGGTAATCGTGATTTTCATATCAATAAAGATTTCGCTGACTCTACGGGATGTAAAATAATAAATGACCCCACTGAAATATACTTGGATAATGAAAAAGTATTACTAATGCACGGAGACAGCCTTTGTACGGATGACGTGAAATATCAAAACTGGCGAAAATTTATAACAAACCCACTAATAAAATGGATTTATTCAATAATGACGCTAGCCTTACGTCAACGTATCGCCTATGGAGTGAGGGGTTACACAGCACAGGCAGTTAAAAATAAATCTCCAGAAATAACTGATGTTTCTCAAAACTCAGTAGTGAATACAATGCGTAATCATATCGTTGCAACTTTAATTCATGGTCATACCCACAGAAAAGCGATTCATAAATTAGAAATTGATGGCGTACCCGCTAAAAGAATTGTTCTGGGAGACTGGTATGAACTAGATTCGGTATTAATTTATGATGAGGCTGGTTTTAGACTCGAACGTGTTGCAAATTATATAAACAATAATTAACTAATTTATTCCTGATAAAATAATTATTCCTACAATAAAAATCAATATAATTAGTGCTCTTATAACCAAGAATTTAAACTGATTAAGCCAATAAGATTTTTCCTGATTAGGCGCATCAAGTTCAGACGAGTATTGTAATGCTGCAATACCAATATCCGTTAGCAGTGAGTTACTAGTTTCAATAGAAAAAATATCAGATTTCTTCAATATTGAAATTACCCCTACTAAATTTCCAGCTAAGGCAAGTCCAATAGCAAATACTCTTGTTGATGGCCATTCAAGGATATTTAATAAAATTGATGTGCTTTCAGAAAAGCTGCTAGAAACATTACTTAACTCGTCGTGTAATTTATCAGCTAATCGATACAACAAAACACCTACCACACCAAGCACAAAATACCAAAATATTGCTGCTAAAATTTGTTTATGGGCTGCAACAAAAAAAGACTTCATGATTGCAACTTCGACATTATCTGAATTATTTGTAATTTCTTTATTGATTAATTGTTGAGCTAGAACTGAAGCGTCTCCCTCCTCTTTCTCAATTGAGATTATATATTTATCAAATTGGCTCAATAATTTCTTAGGGCTAATGCAATAAATCAAAATAGATATAACTAGAATAGCTTCTGCAAACGATGACCAATAATTCAGAATGAAAATTATCAGGGAAAGACTCAGTATCGGTATTGCTAACAAACCCAGCAAACCAAAATTTCCATCCCAGTATTTATTATTCATAAAACGTCTATCTGACAGATGGTATAAAGATATAAACCAATTGAATTTACGAAAACGTTCTAAATCTATAGAAATAAGATCTATGGCTAATGTTATGAGTACGAAAACTAATGTCATAGTGTTAACAAAGATAGGTAATAATTCATGTCAAAAAATGGGCCAGGGTCCGTTTTTCTGCCCGGTGCAATATCACTGTGACCAACAATACGATCTTTTTTAATTTTTTGCCATCGCTGACATACTAATTCAGTAATTTTAGCTAAAGCGACATATTGGGTGTCACAATAAATTTCATCGTCACAGCCTTCAAGTTCGATGCCAATTGAATAATCATTGCAACAATGACGGTCATTAAAAGATGACTCCCCCGCATGCCAGGCGCGCATATCAAAAGGAACGTACTGAGTAACATTACCTAGGCGATCGATAAGTAGATGGGCGGAAACATGCAACCTTTGTATTTTCATAAAATATGGATGTGCATTCGGGTCTAATGTATTAGTAAAAAACTTATCGATGAATTCACCGCCATATTGTTTGGGGGGTAAACTAATCCCGTGTATCACTAATAAATCGATATCTGTGTTTAAAGGCCTCTGGTCACAATTGGGTGACAAAACAACGCGGGCGCCATTTAGCCAAGTACCATCTTTGTTAATCTGATAATTCATCTTATTTTGCATTCAGTTTTAGCGCCATATTTCTCTCAAGAATCATAAAATACTAATTAGTTATACCTTGGAATTTTAATGCAATCGACAATCTTTCTAAATAACTATTAAACTATTATGCACACAAAAAAGAATACAGCTCACTAAAGGTAAAAAATGGCAGCACTACAAGAAGAATTAACGGTACTAAGAGATCTGATTTGGGGGGAGTACCTATTAATACCAGTACTAGCTTTCGTCGGTGTTTATCTCACCATTGGCCTCTTTGCCATGCCCTGGCGAAAGATTCCGTTAGCAATATGCGTTTTATGGCGGGGTCGTCAGGAAACAATAAAACAAAAAGGTGATATCAGCCCTTTTCAGGCATTGATGACAGAACTCTCAGCAACCGTTGGCACAGGAAATATTGTCGGCGTTGCAACCGCAATATATTTTGGCGGGCCTGGTGCTATATTCTGGATGTGGGTTATTGCCTTATTTGGTATGGCGACAAAATATGCTGAAGCTGTTCTCGCTGTAACTTATAGAGAGACAGATAAAAATGGTAACTACGTTGGAGGACCAATGTATTACATAAGAAATGGGTTAGGGGAAAACTGGCGATGGATGGCGGGGTTATTTTCATTTTTTGCTATGTTTGCTGCATTTGGTATCGGGAATATGGTTCAATCAAACTCAGTAGCTGATGAAATGTACTCTACATTTGAAATTCCATTTTGGGTTACTGGTTTTGTAATGTCGATATGTGTTTCACTTGTAATTATCGGCGGTGTAAAACGTATCGCAAAGGTTGCATCAAAACTCATCCCTTTTATGGCAATCGCATACGTCATCGCAGCATCAGTAATTGTTATAGTGAATTATGAAAAAATTCCAGGGGTAATAATTCTCATCATTGAAAGTGCATTTAACGGTACTGCTGCTAGCGGTGGATTTCTTGGAGCTAGTGTCTGGATGGCAATTCAAATGGGATTTGCTAGAGGCATATTTTCAAATGAAGCAGGTTTGGGAAGTGCGCCGATAGCCCATGCTGCTGCAAAAACCAATAACCCAGTAAATCAAGGTATGATTGCAATGTTAGGCGTCTTTATAGATACGATAATCATTTGTAGTCTAACAGCATTCGTTATTCTCCTGACTGGGGCTTTTGAAAGCGGTTATAAGGGAGCATCAATGACCTCACTTGCCTTTTCATTAGGGCTGCATGGTTATGGAAATTATGTTGTTAGTTTTGGTCTAATCCTCTTTGCATTTACAACCCTATTAGGTTGGAGTTACTATGGGGAAAGATGTGCTAGCTATCTATTTGGAATAAAAATAATTATTTTTTATCGTATTGTTTGGATTGCTGCCATCTTTATCGGTGCAGTTACAAAACTGGAGTTTGTATGGATATTTGCTGATATCGCAAATGGATTAATGGCGCTGCCGAATTTATTGGCATTATTGCTGTTAAGCCCACTTGTTTTTATTAAAACCCGTCAACACTTCGCGAAAAAAAATGGCTAGGAAAAATAACGAAATAATTGAGAATGTTAAAATAGCATTGCATGAAGATGTTAAGGGTGGTGATGTAACCGCAGATATAATTGATAACCACACTATCGCTGAGGCAACATTAACTTGCCGTGATAATGCAGTTTTATGCGGAATCGATTGGTTTGATGAAGTATTTCATCAAATTGACGACTCTATTGTTGTTAAATGGCAGGCTACCGATGGCGATAGTATTAAACATAATCAAGTTATATGTGTAGTAAAAGGGTCTGCCAACTCGATTTTAACGGGGGAAAGAACAGCAATAAATTTTCTTCAAACATTATCTGCGGTTTCAACTAATGTTGCTGAGTTTGTCACCCGCATTAAAAATAAAAAAACCAAGATATTAGATACTCGAAAAACACTCCCGGGATTACGCTATGCACAAAAATACGCTGTTAAGATTGGCGGCGGAACAAATCATCGTCATGGGCTTTACGACGAAATTCTTATTAAAGAAAACCATATATTGGCATTAGGCTCAATCGAAGCAACTGTAAAGAAAGCAAAAGAAAAAAAATTACCTATTACCATCGAAGTTGAGAATTTAAAACAACTACAAATTGCTTTGGAAACTGATGTCGATCGAATAATGTTAGATAATTTTTCCCCGCCAGAAATTTGCAAAGCAGTGGCATTGGCAAAAGGTAGTATTAAACTTGAAGCATCGGGAAATACGACAATAGAAAATGTGCACTTAATTGCCGGGACTGGTGTGGACTATATTTCTGTCGGGGCACTAACAAAAAACATTAAAGCAATTGATTTTTCTATGTTGGTTAACCTGGTGTACATCTCAAGATAACAATTAATATTTACAGTTTACTTTTTACTAAATTGTAAACATCCTCCTTGAATACTTCTAAACCATCAAGTAGTGACTCAAGTTGTTGCCTACGATCATCTGCAAATTCCTTATCCTTTATTCCGCCAATATTGATATACACATTTAACGCGGCACTTCTAAGGCCAGCGTATCCAGCTAATAAAGCAACTCCCGCATCACTTATAACATTGGTATTTCCTTTTTTGGCAGCTGATTCTGACAAATCAATAACCTGTCGACAAAGTTTTGCGCAGGTTAATGGAACTTCTGTCGCCTCTTTTAGTGCGCTCTGAATACTCTCCGTACGCAGATGTTTTTCTTCGTCAGTTTCTTTAG
>Ga0066850_10002041_pt1 | contig 10279 bp, 9 predicted proteins | sample ETNtaG_4_FD_67282 | JGI IMG/M metagenome (GOLD analysis project Ga0066850, IMG submission 67282) | Marine microbial and viral communities from oxygen minimum zone, Eastern Pacific Ocean - ETNP201406SV67 | ecosystem: Environmental > Aquatic > Marine > Oceanic | place: Pacific Ocean: Eastern... | reverse complement strand
GGTGTAATGGTTTTCTTTTCACCTTGTTCATTTCCTATGCTTCCAGGCTACATGTCTTTTTACTTAGCTAACAAAAAACAAAGAACTGGTAAATTCGATGAAACTGCAGCAAGAGAAACATTGCCTGATGGATTGGCTGCGGCTGCTGGTTTAACTGGAGTTCTGCTACTAATCGGAATTTTACTGATCCCTTTTGTTAGTATTATTGGTGGATTCTTAGGTCATCTCGAATTATTGATTGGATTAGTTCTTACGGGATTAGGAGTGGTTATGGTCATGGAATATGATTCAGAAAAGATAGTTAGACCTTTCCGCGAATTAATGTCCACAATTGGAAGTTCATCTCCCGTGATGGCAATGAAGAGTGGAATAGAAAAAGGAATAAAAACTACAACTGGAAAAGACTTTAGCTTCTCTGATAACTCAGATGGAACAAGAGTCGGATTATTCTGGTATGGTGTAGCTTATGGCTCTGCTGCTGCAGGATGTGTTGCCCCTGTTGTAATTGGTTTGCTAACTGCAAGCATTAGTCAAGGGATCATAACTGGGTTATTGGTATTTCTAATATTTTCGATTACTGCAGGAACATTGATGGTTGCCTTTACTATGATGGTGGCTGCATCGGAAACTACTATTGTTGATAAAATGAAAGCTTCAACTCGCCAAATTGAAATGGCCGGTGGAGTAATTATGATAATCGTAGGTATCTATCTAATGTATTATTATCTTTCAACGAACGTATTCTAAATATTTGGTTGATAATTTTGGTTCGGGAACCAAATCTTTATCGAGAGCTTTTTGGCCAACTGTGATTAGTACTGTCTCTTTATACATCTCAACATTAGTATACAAATCCTCAAAATAAATTGGTCTATGGGACTTTGCAACATCGTCATCAATTGGATTGTTAACTGTAAGAATGCCATTGTCTTCTCCTGTGATAACTATCCAATGCGGAATATCTTCATCCTCCTCTTCAAAAATGATTGTGGAAACTAAGGCAATACAGACTCTATCGGCCTGAAGTGCTTCACGGATATCTTGCAGAGTTGGCTTACGTACTTCTTCAGTTGTTCCATTGAGTGCACAGACTCGCTTTTGCATATCATGAAAGAATTCAAGATAATGTTCATTACCATTATTAGCCTTGACATATGTCTTAGCACGTTCTATCAAACCTAATCCTGGATTATCAGTTATTATATGTGGATGAAGGCCCCTTACTGAAAGAGGGGCGCAAATTCCATATCTTCCAGTTCCTTTCATCTCAACAGCATTTGTTTCTCTCCATAATTCTACTTCAAGATCTCTATTCATATTACTAACAAAATTAAAATATTTCAGAGCCATAGCAACGCATGCAGGGCCACAACTGAAATCCATTGTCTGCGAATATAATGGAACGTCCAGATTCACGGAAAGCCACTCAAGGAGCAGGCAAATAATATTTCACTATTTTGATATTATTGGAAGAAGACTATTAGCTGCAGTCTCAGCTGCATTCGCAACATCGTCCAGACGTTGAATTAAACGATACATGTGGGCTGCAGCCAATGGCTGATCGTCACCATTAGTAAACACGTATGCTGCCGCCTTAGCTTCTACTTGATCGGCTTCATGTTCTAAGTCATTGACTCTACCTATGTACTGATGCATTATGTCTTTTTCTTTATTAGCAAACGCAGATTCCAAAAGATATTCAAATCTTCCTACTGTCTTTTGATATTCTTCTACTGTTGCAGTTACGGCATCGGCCAAATTCAGAACTAGTTTACGTGCCTCTGAATTATCGTATAAATCTCGGAAAGATAAAATCTCTACTACATTCTCTGCATAATCTGCTATTCTATCCTGGCGCGAAACAAGCTCCAGAAAGACGGGTTTGTCAACGGCCAACCTTACGCTACCGCGTAGCATCTCTCGTATCTTACTTTTGATTTTATCAGCTTTTAATTCGGATTTAGATGTAGCTTTGATAAAATCCTTAATATCTTCGCCTTTACAAGCTGCTTTAACACAAGCATTCATATTTTCAACAGTCTCAAAGACTCTTTCAGCGTGCTTATAATATGATTTGAACACGCTAGGGCCAATTCGACTTTCAAACAGTTTCATTATTATGCTCCATTCCCAACATCAATTTCAACCTTTGGGCCTGATTTTATTGAATTGTAAACAAGCCATGCTATTACAGACATAATAATCAAAACTGTAATAATGAAACGAGTTTCATTGAGACCAAATATTGCATACAAAATCATAGCTCCAATGCCTGCAGCAGGTATACTTGCAACCCAACTAGCTGCTATTTTACCAAAAACACGAAAGTCAACCGAAGAAGCCCCTCCTGCAAGTCCAACACCAACCACCGAGCCTACGAGCGTATGTGTAGTAGAGATTGGAATAGCTAAAAAAGGCATTGAAAAAATAAGAACGGTTGTTGCGGCGGCAAACTGAGCTGCAAAACCTCTAGTAGGCGTAATGTGTGTAATCTTCTCACCAATAGTTTTCATTACACGATAACCCCACGTAGTAATTCCTATAACAATCCCTAAACTTCCAAGAAGTACTAACCAAAGTGGGACTTCAGCTTCTGAACCTAAAGATCCGCTCTTGAAAACTTGCCAAACGGCAGCCATAGGTCCGATTGCATTACTTCTATCATTGGCTCCATGTGCAAATGCAACATAACAAGCTGTAATAACCTGTAACCAAACAAAAATCGTTTCAACACCTAAATATCCACGTTCTTCAAACTCATAATTGCGTAAAATTACATAGAGAATGATACTACATAATAGTGATATAACTAAAGCAGCCATCAAACTTTGTACAGGTAAACATGATTCCAGAGAATTCATGAAACTTAGACCTTCGGCACAATCCTTTGATGGAAGCCAACTACTAGGTAAAATATACTTGAGGGCTTTGAATTGTAATGCAAGACTTAGCACAAAAAAAGTTGGAAGTGCCAAAATAGGTGCCATCCATCTTGATCTTGCAATTGGATCCTCTGTATCCAAAATCATCGTCTTTATAATGTAAAAAGTACTATAGGCCAGAATTCCACCAAGAAGAGGAGATGCAACCCAACTAATGACAATCTGTCCAACTTTGCTATAATCAATCAAATTGGGATCAATGAATATTCCAATGCCTATTATTCCACCCACAATACTGTGTGTTGTAGATACAGGAAGTCCATAACGAGTGGCTAATGTAATCCACAATGCTGCGGCAAGCATTGATGCAATGAAACCATAGTAAAGTTCAGTTGACAGTTTAGACATATTCTCTTCAGAAATAACCAGAACACCTTTTCGTACAGTATCGGTGACTGCATCACCTGCAAAGAAAGCACCCAAGAATTCAAAGACTGCAGCAATAATTATCGCATTACGCAATGTTAAGGCCTTACTGCCAACACTAGTCCCCATAGCATTCGCTACATCGTTGGCCCCTATGTTCCAGGCCATGTATCCTGCAACTAAAATTGCTAGGAATATCATCAAATCTAGTCCAAACATTACTATGTTCTTAAATCGCCCATAAATAAATATATGCTAAATATTATATATAGACTATATATATCTATAAGCACAGGGATGGCCTAAAAATCATGGAAAGCAGAAAATTACAAAAAACTGGTGGCTCCACTTTGATAGTCTCACTACCAAAGAAATGGATAAAGAAAAACAAGCTTGATGCCGGTTCAGAAGTCAAATTGTTAAAGCAACCTGATGGAACTATATCTATTGACCCTGGCCAATCAGACCCAAGTAAAAAAATAGCGACGGTAAAATGCAATGATGAAGAAAATCAGCACCTATTCAGAAACTTAATTGGAACTTATCTGGCAGGTAGCACTGAAATAAAAGTTGTAGGAAGCCCTCGGCTAACTGTTAAGGAAAGAAAAACGATACGTAAATTCTCAGCAAGTGTTATTGGCTTAGAAATTATAGAAGAAGAAGCTACCCAAGCAATCCTAACAGATATGTCTAATCCTGGTGCACTACCTCTCAGAACTGCAATCAAAAGATTATACAAAATCGTCAGTGCCATGTATAACGATTCTATCCTAATTCTAGAAGGATCTGAAGACTTAGCTGCAGACGTCGTTGATAGAGATAAAGAAGCTGATAAACTACAATGGTTTATTGAAAGACAATTCAACATGATGCTTGAAGATTCGAGTCTATCGCGGCCATTACAAGCATCCTCTTTCGAAGGTGTAGTTTACTCAAATGTTGCGCGTTATCTAGAAAGAATTGCCGATCATGCATGTAGACTTGCTGAGATAGGATATGTTGCAGGACTGATTCCTGGAAGAAAAATGCTACCTTTAGCAAAAGATGCAGGTAAAATAATGGAAAACTCTATGAAGAGTTTCATTAACAATAATCCCCGTAAAGCTACAGTTGTTATCGATAAGGGGAAAAAAACTATCCAAAAGGCACAAAAATATTTTGAGAATAGATATAAAAAAGAAATGGAGCACCCTCTTGAATTTTCGATAGCTATGGATGCTATTGTGAGGACCATTGCATATTCAACAGATATCTCTGAAGCTGCAATAAATTATTCCGCAAAGATAGGAAACAAATGATAAGACGGCTAATACTAATGCGACACGCTAAAAGTTCATGGAAATATCATGATCTTAGTGATCATGAAAGACCGTTAAACAAGAGAGGGCGTAAAGCTGCCGTAAAAATTGCTAAGGAATTAATTAGATTAGAATGGATTCCGGACAAATTGTACTCAAGTGATTCTACTAGAACCAAAGAAACCTGGGCTAGAATGAGTAAACATATTGAAGGTGTTGAGGTCGAATATTCGCACAAACTTTATCATAGCAGCCCAAAGAAAATTCGAAAGAATTTACCCGATGACTTAGATTGTGAAACTGTTATGATTTTAGGACATAATCCTGGTTGTGCTGATTTTCTATCATATCTATGCGGAGAATGGCACCGAATGCCTACGGCTGCAACGGCATTACTTACCATAAAAAATCCAAACGAATCTTGGAAGATTGAAGAGAATTGGAATTTAGAAGAATTACTTCTACCAAGAGAACTTTAAGCTTGGAAATAAGGAATCTATAGTATTTGTTCCAAGAATAATTTACTTCTTTCTTCCACAGGATTGTCAAAGAACACATCTGGTGTCGATTCCTCAACTAAGTGTCCTTCATCAAAGAACATTACACGGTCTCCAACTTCTTTTGCAAAACCCATTTCATGAGTAACTACAATCATCGTAATATCGCGTTTAGCAAGATCAATCATAACATCTAATACTTCCTTAATCATTTCAGGATCTAAAGCTGATGTTGGCTCGTCAAATAGCATAATTTTTGGATCCATTGCCAAAGCTCTAGCAATAGCCACTCTTTGCTGTTGACCTCCAGATAATGCAGATGGATACTTGTTTTTCTGCTCAGGAATACCTACTTTGTCCAGATGATCAAAAGCCAAATCTTCAGCTTCACTCTTCTTCATTCCCTTAACTTTCTGAGGAGCGAGTGCAACGTTCTCTAGTACTGTCAAATGAGGGAATAAATTGAATTGCTGGAATACAAAACCAATTTCTGAACGAACATGCTTCAAGTCTGAAACGGTAGTGTCTTCGTTTATCTCTATTCCATCTACGATTACTCTACCACCGTCATGAGGTTGGAGGCGATTTAGAGTTCGTATGAATGTGGATTTACCTGAACCTGAGGGCCCTAAAACTACAATAATTTCGCCTTGTTTAATTTCTACATCTATCCCTTTTAAAGCCTGGAAATCTCCAAAACTGACGGTCACGCCCTTTGTATCTATGATAGAATCTTTACCGACAGTCATCATGTGAAAGTCCGAATTTTCTCTAAAAGTTCCGGCAGCCTTACCGGCTTAGTTTCGTATTCATCACAGCCTGCGTCCATTGCCTTCTTGCGATGGTCACCCATTGCATGGGCAGTCAATGCGATTACTGGAATATCTTTTGTTTGTTCATCGGCTTTTATTTCTCTAGTGGCTTCCAGTCCATCTTTCACGGGCAACCCCATATCCATCAGAACTATATCTGGCATCTCACTTTTAGCCATGTCAATTGCTTCTTGACCATCCATTGCAAAAACAATATCGTATCCTTTTTTTATTAATCTCCTGCTTAACATATCTTTGTTCATCTCATTATCTTCAACTAACAGTATTTTTGTCATGATTTTGCCTCTATTGTTTTTGGTATGATTATTGAAAAAGTAGTACCCTCCCCTATTTTACTTTGAACCTCTATTTTTCCACCCATCAATTCGGTTATCTTTTTACAAATGGGAAGGCCTAGGCCCGTACCACCATAATCCTTCGATGTAGAGGTCTCTGCCTGAGTAAATTCCTCAAATACGTTTTCCAGTTGATTTTCAGTCATTCCAATGCCTGTATCAGAAAGTTCGAATTTTATCCTATTCTTAGCCTCTTCACTAATTGTTAGGGATACCGTACCTTCCTTAGTGAACTTAGAAGAATTGCTTATCATGTTAAGTAAAACCTGTTTTAATTTTGTTTCATCGTTTTTCATTGTTTCTATTGACTTGTCTATTTTTACAACGAATTTATTAGAGTTCTTATCCAACAGTGGTTTAGTAGTAGCCTCTATCAATGAAATCAAATCCTTCAGTTTAAAATCTTCCAAATGCAATTCCATCTTCCCTGCCTCAATCTTGGAAATATCAAGAAGATCATTAATTAGAGTTAAAAGGTGTGTACCTGAAGAATGGATCTTGTCTAAGTCTTCTACAAAAGTGTCTAAGCCCTCATCACTTGCATCTTCCATTAACATCTCACTATATCCTATAATAGCATTGAGAGGAGTTCGCAGTTCATGACTTATCTTAGCTAGGAAATCGCTTTTGGCCTCACTAGCAGACCTTGCTTTTTCCATTTTAATCTGCATATCCTTCTGCATCTGAGAGATACATGATTCTATGAACGCCTTAGCGCGTTTGTGCTTTGGTTTTCTGAATAAAATTTCAGGAGGACCTTCTTCCAGTAACATTCCTTCATCAAAGAGAATTGCCCGATCGGCAACTTCTACAGCAAAACCCACTTCATGTGTTACGACAATCATAGTAATATCTCGTTTGGCAAGATCGATCATAACATCCAGTACTTCCTTAATCATCTCTGGATCCAGTGCAGATGTAGGTTCATCAAAGAGCATAATCTTTGGATCCATTGCCAAAGCGCGAGCTATAGCTACACGTTGCTGCTGTCCACCTGAAAGCATAGAAGGATACTTGTTTGCCTGTTCAGGAATACCGACCCTCTCAAGAAGTTCAAATGCTACTTTGTCAGCCTCTTCCTTAGACAAACCTTTGACTTTCCTTGGAGACATCGTAATGTTGTCTTTAACAGTCAGGTGCGGATACAAATTAAATTGCTGGAACACAAACCCTACATCCGTTCGAAGAACGCCTAAGTCTGTGATACTAGTCTTCTCATCGACTGTTATTCCGTCAATTACTATTTGTCCTGTTGTCTGCGGTTGAAGGCGGTTCAAAGTCCTGATAAACGTCGATTTGCCTGATCCCGAAGGACCCATAATGACTACTATCTCTCCCCTTCCAATTTCCATTGTAATACCTTTCAGAGCCTGAAAATCACCATAATTGACTGTAACATCCTTCGTTGATATAATCGTATCAGTGCTCATGTTGCCTCACCTCCGCCTTCGTGTGTTAATCCAAGATTCTTTTCGATTCGCTTTGATACTTTTGAAAGGTAGAAAGATAATGTCCAGAAAATCATGCCAACAAATAGTAATGATTGTTCATGTTGGCCAATGAAATCCCATTGGGCAGGTAAATCCTTAGCAACTCTGAATGCATCATATATACCAAAAAAGTAAACTAATGAGGTATCCTTTAACATTCCTATCATCATACTTACAATTGCTGGTAAAGTAGTTCGTATTGCTTGAGGCAATTCTATCTGTAATTTTGTTTGAATTGGACTTAAACCAAGAGCTGTAGCCGCCTCATATTGACCGTGCGGAACTGCTTGGAGGCCACCTCTAAGAACTTCGGCAAGATAACAGCCAAAGAATAAAGAAAGAACAAGAATAACACGAGAAGCGATATCAGCTTCCCAAACAGGATCTAGCAAATCTGGAACCAGAATTTGTGCAAAGAAAAGCCAAGCCACGAGAGGGCCAGATCTAATCACTTCTATTACCCCTACACTTGGAATCCAGAAAACAGGTAAATTACTTCGTCGACCAAACGCCAATGCTATTCCAATTCCAAAGCCAACAACCAAAGCTGCTGAAGCAAAAATCAGATTAAGAACGAGTCCACCCCAAGCTGCAGGTTTGACGCCTGTACCAAGAAGCCCCTCGGAGTTCCAAAAGTAATCATCGGTTGACTCCCCTGGCGGATCCAAAATAAAAATCATCCCAATAAATCCTATCACTGCTGTATTGATTAAGGTATTTTGAAAATAATTGATTCTATATTCTTCAGCATCCTTGTAATATTTATTAGAAAGTAGGAATGAAATACCACCTAATCCAAGGCCTCCAATCAAAAGAAGGAGTGCCTTACCATCATCAAAACCTCTATTTGTTACCAAACCCCCTTTAGATGCAGAGTCATAATCTGCATCATAATGAAGAAATAAGATTGTAGCTATACTAAAAATTGAATAAGGAATCAAAAATTTACCACGCGCCTCTCCCAAACTTCCATATGCAGAACCTACAAGTATCGTTAGAAGATAGAAAGGTGGCCAAAGCCTCCATATTTCACCACCAAATTGTGAAATGAAATTAGGACCTACAATCAAAGTTCGCCTGTTCATCCAAATAATAGTCCAATCAGTTTCAACAAAAATAAAGTTTATTATTCCAGAAGATAAATTAAAAACAAAAAAGAAAGAAATTAGAGTGATGGCCGAATTCCAATGTGTATCAAATAACTCATCTGATAGTAAATATCCCACGTAAGCAAATATAAGAAGACTCAATGTATGGGCTAATAATGGCGTATACGAAAGATCCTCATATTTAAGAGATATATATTCCATAAATATTGCAAACGCAAAGGCTATTTTGATAAAAATAGATTGCCAATTAGATTCTATTTGAGGGATTTGGGCAGAGGCCTCATTTAGAAATTCAGGAATTTTCTTATCAGGATCAAGATTGAATCTTTTAACTAAAACCGGAATTAAAACAAATAAAAACAAAAACAAAATTAGTAAATTAAAACTCAAATTTTCACCTTCGTTACGTTACTATTAATATAATTCATAATTGCCGAAATTGTTAGACTGCCTGCTTGGTAAGTCGCTAGAATCATGATGAATACTGGAACGGCTTGTCCTGCATTGTTAACTATAGTTGAGAATACAGCGTAGAAATCACTGAAACCAACAACGAATGCAAGACTCGAATTTTTCCAACAGTTAAGATATTGATTCGTCAGAGAAGGAATCATACTACGTAGTGCCTGTGGAAGAATTATCAGATTAAGACGCTGGTATGGAGATAAACCTAGAGATATTGCAGCTTCAACCTGACCTCGTGGTAAAGACTGTATGCTGCCTCTAACTATTTCAGCTATCTGGGCTGCGGTGTACAGAGTCAAACCAATCCACAAACTAAGAAATACTGAGGAAATTGTTTGATTTGTGCCGTCTTCAAATTTCCATAAACCCCATGATATGGGTTCACCATTTCTTTCTGTTATCAAATTTGGTTGTTCATACCAAATAGCCATATAGAAGAAAGCAAACATAAGAAGAATTGTAACACCCCAAAGTATCGAACGATTTCTCTGGCCTTCAGCTGAATCATCTGCTGTAAAATTATTCAATCCTGCAGCATCCAATTTGAATCTAAGTAATCCGGCTACAATTAACATAATTACTCCGATTTTAAACATGGAAAAGGATTCTTTTTCTAACAAACCATCTATAAAAGAAATCTTATAATTCCATTCAACGGCATTAAAGAGACCATAGATTACAATCAATATTGAGATTGAGAAAAGAATATCTACTGCTAATGAAAATTTAGTAGAATTAACTTTGGTGGGGGCTTCTGAAGTTGTAGGGCGTGGTTCTGTCTGATTTTTAAAAAATCGTCGTATAACGGTTCCCAGCAGATGAACTATCCTGAATTCTGCAAGAATTAATAATGGATTCCAAATATCGACTGATTTTGTGCTCTCTATTCTTTCTGAAAAACGAATATATGTTCTTGCTCCAAGATAAACTGCAAAAGCTGCTAA
>Ga0066850_10002036_pt1 | contig 10307 bp, 9 predicted proteins | sample ETNtaG_4_FD_67282 | JGI IMG/M metagenome (GOLD analysis project Ga0066850, IMG submission 67282) | Marine microbial and viral communities from oxygen minimum zone, Eastern Pacific Ocean - ETNP201406SV67 | ecosystem: Environmental > Aquatic > Marine > Oceanic | place: Pacific Ocean: Eastern... | reverse complement strand
TGAAGGCTTCAATTATTGCCTTAGAGTTACTGAAATCAAGACCTTTACCTGTATTATAGTCCACAGGAAAAAAATAAATATCGGTTGGTACTCTAAAAGGCTTCATGTCTTCTTTGTAAAGAGCCTTCTCAATAAAATTCTTGAATATAGGTAGGGCAGCTTTTGATCCCGTTTCATATTTGCCAAGAGATTTTGGCTCATCATAACCAACATAAGCGCCTATTGCTAGATCGGATGTAAAGCCTATAAACCATGCATCAAAGTTTTTGTTTGTTGTGCCTGTTTTTCCTGCTAACGGAACATTTAAAACTTTAAGTTTTTTTCCTGTTCCTCTTTTCACAACACCTTCTAGAATTGATGTCATTTGGTATGCGGTTTCTTTACTTATAACTTGTTTTTTTTCTTCTAGGATTTTTGGTGAAAGATCGTCCTTTATATTAATAATCTCACATCCTTCACATTTCCTTTTGTCAAAGTTAAAAATAGTTTTTCCCCTCCTGTCTTGAATACGGGTAATTAAAGTTGGTTTTATTTTTTTACCCCCATTTACAAAAGAACAATAGGCATTTGTTAATCTGAGAAGAGTGGTTTCGTTAGATCCTAAAGATACAGACAGAAGCTCTGGAACATTGTCATAAACACCCAGGTCCTTTGAAATTTTAGATATTTTATCAAATCCTAATTTTTGTGCTACTCTTACAGTCATTAAGTTTCTAGACTTCTCTACTCCCATCCTTAATGTTGAAGGTCCATAAAATTTTTTTCCATAATTTTGAGGTTTCCATTTCTTTAGCCCTTCTCCCTGTTTACTAACAAATGGAGCATCCAAAATTAGAGTGTTAGGTAAAAAACCATTTTCCAAAGCAGCCGCATAAACGATTGGTTTGAAAGCTGATCCTGGCTGTCTCTTTGCTTGGGTTGCTCTATTAAATTCGCTAGATATGAAACTGTATCCTCCAACTAGCGCTTTAACTTTGCCGTTGTAGGGATCCATCACAACTATACTTCCATTAACTAGAGGCAATTGTTTTAAAATCCAATTATCTTTTGATTTTTTTTTAACAAATATTAAATCTCCTGTTTTTAACAGTCCTTGAAAATCTTTTTTACCCGTCCACTTCAAGCCATCAAAAAAAATTTTTCCGGTTAAATTTTTGTTTAGTAATTTAATTTCAGATAAATAGCTTTTAATATTTGTAACTTGCGCTACTTCCCAATTTAATGTCTTATCAAGTTTAATATTTTTTACTTTTTTTTTCCAATCTCTATTCTCAAAAATATTTGTAATTGGACCCCTCCAACCTCTACGTTTATCATAAGATTCGATTCCAGCTCTCAGAGAATCTAAGGCTGCTATTTGGTATTTTCCATTTAATGGAGTACTAATTGACAATCCTTCTGAATAAACCTTCTCAAACCCATACTCTGTATTTATAATTCTTCTAACTTCCTCTGTATATGACTGTGCCTCTTCAACCAACAAGACTTTCCTTTTTTTTAAATTTATTTTTTGTTTTGAAAATCTTTTTAATTCTTTATTAGATATGTAGCCGTTTTCTTTAAGATTTTTTAAAACCATATTCCTTCTTATTTTAGCTAATTTCTTATTTTTATAAGGATTATATTTGCTTGGCGCTTTTGGTAGTGCCGCTAAAAGAGCAGACTCGTTATAATCCAATTCTTTTACAGATTTGTCAAAATATTCAAGGCTTGCTGAAGCTACACCATATGTTCCTTGTCCCAAATAAATTTCATTTAAATAAAGTTCAAGAATTCTCTTTTTTGAATATGATCTTTCTATTCTAAAGGCTAAAATAGCTTCTTTAATTTTTCTTCTCAATGACACCTCGTTAGTTAATAAAAAATTTTTTGCAACCTGCTGAGTAATGGTCGATGCTCCTTCCAGTCTTTTTCCTTGAAATATGTTTTGAATATTTTTTAAAAAAGCTCTGGTTATACCTTTTGCATCTACACCAGGATGTGCAAAAAAATTCTTGTCTTCTGCTGATAAAAAAGAATTTATTACTACATCTGGTATTGATTCTATTGGAATAAAAAGCCTTTTCTGAATAGCGTATTCTGCTATTAATTCTCCAGCGTCACCATAGACTCTGCTTGAAACAGAGGGTTCATATTTTGCTAATTTTTTATAGTCAGGCAATCCTGAAGAGAAATACCAAAAAGCTGAAAAAACCATAAACAATATGATTAAAGAAAATAGAATTCCAACCTTGACCAAACGATTGAGTGTTTTTTTCATAATCTTTGTTGATTAAATAATAATTCCCTAATTTGGGCTATCTTAAGGCATTATTGTATCGAGAAAAACTGTATTTTCTTAAAAAAAAATGTATAGTACAAACATGAACTTAAACAAAAGTATTAATAACATTTTTACATCAAATTTTATGAACGGAATTTATTCATCATGGAAAAGAATTTATATATCGATGCTTCGCATCCAGAAGAGACTAGAGTTGTACTTAAATCAAAATCTCATATCGAAGAATACGAGTATGAGAACAAGAACAGCTTAAATCAAAAAAGCAATATCTATTTAGGGAAAATAAGCAGGGTAGAGCCTTCTTTGCAGGCAGCTTTTGTCAATTACGGAAGAGAAAGACACGGCTTCTTGGCATTCAATGACATACAGTCTGACTATTACCAAATTCCTATTGAGGATAAAGAAGAATTACAAAGAGCTGAGGAAAAAATCAGAGAAGATCTTAAAGAAGAAAGTAAAGATACAGAGACAAAGACCGGGGAAGGATCTGAAGAAGGCCAAAGTCTTAACGGTACAGACAGCAGCAATAGCAGTACAGACAATAACAATGGAGAGATTAAAGTTTCTAAACAAAATGATTCTGAAAAAACTAGAGAAAAATTAAAAAATAGATATGGGGTAAGAAAATACAGAATACAAGAAGTAATTAGACCTGGACAAGTTATATTAATACAAATAGCTAAAGAAGAGAGGGGCCAAAAAGGAGCGGCTCTAACTACTTTCATTTCTTTAGCAGGAAAATATATTGTTTTAATGCCAAACACTGCAAAAGGAGGAGGAATTTCTAGAAAGATCATAAATCATGAAGAAAGAAATCAAATTAGAAAAATGTTGAGAGAAATAGAAATTCCTAAGAGTATGGGATTGATCGTTAGAACAGCAGGATCAAGAAAAAGCCAAAAGGAAATTCAAAATGATTTAGAAAATACAATATCAGTTTGGGAAGAAATCAAGGAAAAAGCTATGGATTCTACTGCTCCAATTTTAATTCATGAAGAAGGCGACATTATCAAAAGAGCTTTAAGAGACATATATGACAATGACACAAAATATGTTCACGTCGAGGGTAATGACGGATATCAAAAGGCTAAATTATTTATGAAACAGTTTATGCCAAGAAGCTCAAAATTTGTGAAAAAATATAAAGGAAAAATACCTCTCTTTCACAATGCAAATATTGAAAAAGATTTAAATAAAATTTTCGAACCAGTGGTAAGATTAAAATCTGGTGGTTATTTAGTTATAAATCCCACAGAAGCTTTGGTTGCTATAGATGTCAACTCAGGACAGTCTACAAAGGAATTAAATATAGAAAAAACCGCATTAAATACAAATATTGAAGCGGCTGAAGAAGTTGCAAGACAAATTAAAATCAGAGACTTGTCTGGTCTAATCGTAATAGATTTTATTGACATGTTAAACTACCATAACAGAAGAATTGTAGAACGAAAAATTAGAGAAAAACTAAAATCTGATAGAGCTAGAATTCAAAATGGCAGGATCAGTAATTTTGGTCTTATGGAAATGACTCGGCAAAGGCTTAGAGAAAGTTTCATAAAATGGGAAACAAATTTATCCTTAGAATCATTTGGTTTAAAAATGATTAAGAAAATAGAAATGTTAGCATTTTCTAACAAAACAAAAATTGTTACGGCTTATCTTCCAGACAAAGTAGCTAATTACATAAACTCTGATTTGAAAAAAGAATTATCATTTTTTGAAAAAAAATATAAATTTAAAATTAATATTATGTCAGACAGTAATTTGATCATCCCGGAGTACAAAATTCATCTTTTGAATAAGAATAAAAAAATAATTGATAAGATAGAAAATATTAAAACTCTTCATCCTGATTCCAAGGGAAAAAGAATAAATGTATTAAAAAAAGATTCTATCGAAAAAAATAAAAAAAACAAAGAGTCGCTGGGTAGAATATTGTGGGTTAGAAAGAAAAGGCGTAAATCAAATTAATCCTTTATCTGGACTGCTTGCTGAACCATACTTCTGTAAATTAATTCTTCCTGCTAAATAAGATTGCCTGCCCGCAATCACTGCATGTTTCATAGAATTTGCCATCAAAATTGGATTCTTAGCTTTTGCAATAGCTGTATTAATTAAAACTCCATCACAACCTAATTCCATTGCAATTGCAGCGTCTGACGCTGTACCAATGCCAGCGTCAACAATCACTGGAACTTTTGCATTGCTGACAATGATGGATATATTAAGCTTGTTTCTAATTCCTCTGCCTGAACCGATAGGGGATGCTAAGGGCATGATTGCTGAAGCACCCAAGTCCTCCAGTTTTTTTGCAATAATAGGATCGTCTGAACAATAAACCATAACTTGAAAACCTTCTTTGACAAGAACTCCTGTTGACTTCAAAGTCTCTATCATATTTGGATACAAAGTTTTTTTATCTCCAAGAACTTCTAGCTTTACAAGTTTCCAACCTCCCATTTCTCTAGCTAATCTTAAAGTTCTCAGAGCGTCTTCCGATGTAAAACATCCCGCGGTATTTGGTAAATAAATAGTTTTTTTTGGATCCAAATAATCCATTAGGACAGGTTTTTTTTTATCTAGAATATTAACCCTCCTTACTGCGACCGTAACCATATCGGCACCAGAAGCTTTAACGGCTTCAGCTGTTTCCTTAAAGTTTTTATATTTTCCAGTTCCCACAATTAAACGAGACTTAAGAGTATAGCTTCCTACTTTAAAATTATCTTTCTTCACTACCCTCCTCCAATAAATTGAACAATTTCAATTTTATCATTATTTTTTATCTTTTTCTTTTTGTACTTTTGTTTAGGTAAAATTGTACCATTAAGTTCGATCGCTATTTTATCTTCGTTTAACCTGTGCTTTTTTAGAAGATCTTTGACGCTCAAATTCGTATGAATTTTTAATTTTTTCCCATTTAATTGTATTTTTGCCATAATTGAGATAATTTAGTTTTTTATTATATCAAAATGAATCAAAAAATCCTTGTTATTAATGGCCCCAATCTCAACTTGCTTGGAACCAGAGAAAAGGAAAAATACGGTAAATCTTCCCTTGAAGATATTAGAAATAAATGTGAGGCTCATGCTAAAAAAATAAGTCTCGAGGTAGAATTTAAACAGTCTAATGTTGAAGGCGAAATAGTAAATTTTATTCAAGAAACTAGAAAAAAATATAACGGAATCATCATTAATGCAGGCGGATATACTCACACCTCTGTCGCTATACTTGATGCGCTACTTGCCGTGAAAAAACCGACAATAGAATTGCATATAACTAATATTTACAAAAGAGAGGATTTCAGGCATAAATCATTGATTAGCAAAGCTGCTGATGGAATAATTTGTGGTTTAGGTGTCGACGGCTATATTATGGCGCTTAATGGAATTAAAAAGATTATAAATAATGAAAATTGATAAGAAATTAATAAAAGAGCTAAAGGATTATTTAGAAGAATTTGATTTATCAGAAATTGAATATCAGGATGGTGATAAAAAAGTAAAAGTCGCCAGAAATAAATTGGTTGCACCTAGTGTTACTGCTCACAAAGAAAACCTGCCTTTACCAAAAGAAGAAAGTGGAACAAAAATTACATCACCAATTATTGGGACTGCTTATTTAGCTCCTGAACCTGGTGGAAAAAAATTTATCGAAGTTGGAGGCCAAATAAAAAAAGGCCAAACCATTATGATTGTTGAGGCAATGAAAACAATGAATCATGTTCCTTCTACTGCAGATGGAATTGTTAAAAAAGTTTTGGTTCAAGATGGTCAAGCTGTAGAGTTTGGTCAGACCTTAGTTCTTCTTAAATAATTGATGTTTAAAAAAGTTTTAATAGCTAACAGAGGAGAGATTGCTGTTAGAATTATAAGAGCTTGTAAAGAATGGGGAATTGGAACTGTAGCTGTTCACTCAGATGTTGATTCTGACTCAATGCATGTTCGTTTAGCTGACGAGAGCGTGTGTATAGGATCACATCAACCACAAAATAGTTACTTAAATATTGCAGCGATAATGTCTGCTGTAGATGTTACTGGGGCTGAAGCAATTCATCCTGGTTATGGTTTTTTATCAGAAAATTATAAGTTTGCAGAAATAGTTGAAAAACATAAAATTAAATTTATTGGTCCCAAAGCTAATATCATAAAAAAAATGGGAGACAAAATTGAAGCAAAAAAAATTGCTAAGCAAAATGGTTTGCCAGTAATAGAAGGTTCTGATGATGGAGTAAAAGACGTAAGTCAAGCCAAGTCTATATGTAAAAAAATTGGTTACCCAATTTTAATTAAGGCTTCTGGTGGCGGAGGTGGTAAAGGAATGAAAATAGTAGAAAGTGAAAATAAATTAGAGGAACTTTATTCGCTAGCACGTTTAGAAGCAAAAAAATATTTTGGAAATGATGAGGTTTATATTGAAAAATATTTTAAAAATCCTAGACACATTGAGGTTCAAGTTTTGTCTGGTAAGAATAGAACTGTTCATTTGAACGAAAGAGATTGCAGCGTTCAAAGAAAGCATCAAAAGCTTATAGAAGAAACTCCGAGCCCAGTATTAGATGAGAAGACAAGATCAGATTTGCTTGAGAGAACTACTAAAATGGTTGAATCCATAGGCTATGAGGGAGCTGGAACTGTTGAATATATTTATGAAAATGGAAAATTTTATTTTTTAGAAATGAATACTAGGGTACAGGTTGAACATCCTGTAACTGAAGTTCAAACTGGTATTGATATTGTAAAAGAGCAAATATGGATTGCTCATTCAGGAGAAACCGCATTAAAACAAAGCGACATTAGCGCAAGAGGACATTCTATAGAGTGTAGGATTAATGCTGAAGATCCGTCAAAAGATTTCCAACCTAGTCCTGGAATAATTTCTGTATGTCATCAACCCTCTGGTTTTAGAACGAGAGTGGATGGGGCAATATTTCAAGGATGTAAGATAACTCCATATTATGACAGTTTAATATGCAAATTGATATGCAAAGGAAGAAATAGAACCGAAGCTATACAAAGAACCTTGAGATCTCTAAATGAGTTTGTTATCGAAGGTATTACAACCACTATAGATTTACAGAAGAAAATATTATCTCATGAGAAATTTGTCACATCCGACTTTGATACAAATTGGTTGAGTAAAGAGAGATTTTACTAGGATAATTATTTAAATTGATAATTAATATTTTAAGTGATATTAAAATTAAATTATGGGATATCCAAAAAAACACAGAGGAAGACGTAAAATCGGCTCAAAAAAAAGAAGGGCTAGAAAAAGAAACAAGAAAAGATAGTCTAGCTTATAATGGAAACAATAACTCAAATTAAAAAGTTGAGTTTGTGGATATTCGTAATTCCATTCATAGCTGTAAATCTTTGTCTATTCATTTCTGTTAACCACCACATTTTTGAAAACACATTTCTTTCTGTTGATCATATTGGTCGATCTAATTTTACTTTTCCTTATATTGATGGAGGAGTTTCTATAAGCAGAACGGCAAGAACATATCCGACGTATTTAATATTTAAACCTTCAATGATTTTTGCTTCCATCCTGCTAATAATATATTGGACAAAAACTAATAGATTAATAAATTCCTTTCAAGATTTAGGAGATAAAAATAATCTTTTTAAAACTTTTGGAATATTATCCGCAGTATTTCTAATTATTCATTCTATATTTTTAGGGATAAAATTTGACTATGATTTATATAAATTTTTTAGAAGATTTGTGTTGTTAGGATTCATTATTTTTGAAATCGTTGCACAATCACTTCTTGTTTATAGATTTTTTAAATTAAAATCGCTTATATATGAACATATAAACAATTATGTTTTAGTGCTGAAAATTATTCTGGTTACTATTTTGGTAATTGCTGCAATAGCAAGCCTTCCAATAGTCGTCACGAGTGGAAATGTTTATTTTAAACACGCTCTTGAATGGAACTATTTTATGGGAGTAATATCCTTCTATCTTCTAACTTTTCTGTTCTGGAAAAAATATAAGTTGAAATAAAAAAGTTGAATGGGTGGCCTTAAAAAACCGAAAGATCCAGCCACTTTCGTGACCGAACCTTTAAGTTTTGTGACGCTGTTGAAGTACTACCTTCGTCACTACCGCAGGGACTGTTTAGTACTACTGCCCCCTACTTTCTGCCCGTTAAGCTTGAACCTCTCGGCCTTTCCCTAACTGGCCAGTTGAGAGTTGCCTCTCAATTCAATTCCAATATAACATTACCAAAAAAAATAGACATCACCTTTTGGTTGTTTTATTTAATGGTTTGTTAGTTGTGTGGATAAATTTTTATTTACGGTTTTGTCAATCCAACCACCACCTAAAACTCTTTCCCCTAAATCATCCTTGGAATAGAACACGCAGGCTTGCCCTGGAGAAATTCCTTTTTCATTTTGTAAAATTTCAACAATAGCCGAATCTTCTTTAATTGCTACTTTGGCTTTTAGTAGTTTTCCTGTAGATCTTACTTTGATAAAAACATCTTTTTCAAAAACTGTAATATCAGATAAAAGATTTATATTTCTCAAATATAGCTTGTTTATGTTTAGGCAATCTTGCGTTCCTACTATAATAGAATTTTCTTTGGCTCTTATATCAACTACATAAAGAGGTTCTGCGTCAGAAATCTTAATGCCCCTCCTTTGTCCAATTGTATAGTTTATAATTCCATCGTGAGAACCTAGTTTTCTGCCTTCTAAATCAAAAATATCTCCTTTTTTAAATGACTGCGGTCTATATTTTTCTATGACAGATGCATAATCTCCGTTAGGAACAAAGCAAATATCCTGGCTATCAGGCTTTGATGCTACATTAAGTTTTAACTTGCTTGCAATCTTTCTGGTTTCAGACTTATTTATGGAACCTAATGGAAATCTTAAATAATCGAGTTGTTTTTGAGTTGTGCTAAATAAAAAGTAACTTTGATCCCGTTTTTTATCCTCTGCACGATACATTCTTCCAGTTCCGTTTAGTTCGTGTCTCAAAACATAATGACCTGTAACAAGAGCATCAGCCTTTGATTCTATTGAGAATTTAAAAAGATCTCTAAATTTAACAGTTTGATTACATTGTACGCAAGGAATGGGTGTTTCGCCTGATACATAACTATCAATAAAAGAATTTATAACCTCAGTCTTAAATTTTTTTTGGTAGTATAAAATTTTGTGCTCAATATCTAAAGTTTCAGATACTCTTTTGGCGTCAACAATGTCTTGTCCGGCACAACATTGTCTTGTATTAGGAGATGTTTTAATATCATCATATAATTTTAAAGTTATTCCAGTAACATTATAACCTTCTTCTCTCATAAGGCCTGCAACGACCGATGAATCAACACCACCGGACATAGCCACTACTATTTTGGTATCTTTTGGCGACTTTTTTATACCTAGTGAGTTAATCATAAACTGTTATATATTATAAAAAAACGAAACTTTCCATTATGCAATATGATTTAGAACCTGGTAATTTTGTGGTAAACCCTTCAGAAAAAGAATGGGGAATTGGTCAGGTGCAATCAATAATCAAAAATAAAGCTACAATAAATTTTCAGAATGTTGGAAAACAAGTGGTTAACTTAGATAATATAAGTTTGGAGAAAATACATAATGAATAATAATGAATTAAAGAATATTGCAGAAAATTTAATAGAAACCACAGAGCTGGCTGGTAACAAATCAATAGAGCTTTATAAAAAAGGATTAAAAAAAATTATAAAACCAGACAACTCACCCGTAACTAATGGTGACCTTGAGGTTAATAAAATACTTACAGAAAAAATTAAAGAGCTAACTCCTAGCATTCCAATCATATCTGAAGAAACAGTTGATTTAAAAAAGAAAAATACATTAAATACTTTTTGGCTCATTGATCCAATTGACGGAACTAAAGAATATATTGTAGGTCAAGATGAATACACTATTAATGCAGCATTAATTTTTAACTATATACCTACTATTGGATTGGTAGGGGCTCCTAAAAAAAATAGACTGTTTTATTCTTATGGAAA
>Ga0066850_10002033_pt1 | contig 10314 bp, 10 predicted proteins | sample ETNtaG_4_FD_67282 | JGI IMG/M metagenome (GOLD analysis project Ga0066850, IMG submission 67282) | Marine microbial and viral communities from oxygen minimum zone, Eastern Pacific Ocean - ETNP201406SV67 | ecosystem: Environmental > Aquatic > Marine > Oceanic | place: Pacific Ocean: Eastern... | reverse complement strand
GGTATGGCTGGCTGATCATCTCATCTTTCACTGCGATAAATTCCCGCAGGTGCTCGCGCATCCCTATGTGATAGCTCGTCAGTTCGACAATATTGGACAGATCTCCCCCTGCCTCTGTCAGAACCGCTTCAATGTTTTGGAATGCGAGCCTGAATTGTTCAGTGAAATCTTCTGGGCATTTACCCGAAGCGTCGCTGCCGACTTGTCCTGACATCAGTAACAAGTTGCCGGTCTTTACGCCCGGGGCGAAATGAAAATTGTCATACATAGCCTGCTGCGAGGCTGGAATTATGCGTTCAGTCATCGCTGCAGAGTAGCTGTGCCAGGGCTCACAACTCCACAAGAATGGTCATATCTTTTCACCGAACAGAGTTTGAAGTGGGTAGTTCCATAGTTTTGCTACTGCGACTTTGTTTCAGAAACCAGCTGAAAGATGGGTTCATAGGCATGTACCCCTGATGCTTCATTTCTTTGCGCCACCCTCATCATGACGATCTGGTCTGCAACACCCTCATAATCGTTGATGCGCTGGGCGCATTCTGATGGAGTTCCGCTAATCGTCATTGTGTCGATGATCTCTTCGGGCATCAACTTCATCGCTTCGGAGGTATTTCCTTTGGGCATGAGATCCGCGAGCATGTCAGCTGCTTCGATGAATCCTTGTTGCCGTATTTGGGAGTCGTAGTAGGGGTGAGGAACAGGGTGAAATAAACCACAGACCGCAGCTTTGGCGGCGTCGCGTGCTGCTTCGGAGTCATCGTTCACACTGACAAGAGCTCCCATTGGAAAGCTGAGCTCTGAGCCAGCTCTCCCCACCGATTCCGCAGCGGCGACCGCGTTAGGTCGGACTGTGTCGCGCATGAAGTCTGCCGACGCCATGATGCCCACCCCGATCCCATCACTTACTTCTGCTGCTAGTTGCATCATGTTCGGTCCCGAGGCTGAGAGATAGATCGGTACAGAATCGCGCAGCGGAGGGAAGCTTGCCCTCCACTTGGCGACCTGGTGCACGGGGCCGTCATATGTCACGCGGGTCCCTGCGGGAGCCGCGGCTACTTGACGCACTATTTGAACAAAGTCACGCATCGCAGCTAGCGGTTTGGATGAATCGATACCCATATACCAGTCATTGAAGTGGGGGTTTCCGGTACCTACTCCCATCACGAAACGGCCACCGCTCATTTCGTCTAAGTCTCTTGCCGTGAGTCCCGTCAACCAAGGGGATCTTGCAAAAGCGTTCATGACGTAGGTTCCTACTTCGATTGACTCAGTCGCAGCAATCACCGCTGAAGCTTGGGTGACAGCACTTCGGCCTGCTTCTGCCAGCATCACCGATCCGGCACCTACTGCTTCCATTTCTCGGGCGACGGTTACGACAGTTTCAAAACTCTGTTCAAATCCAAGTAGGGGCCCTAGACGCATCTTTAGTCCGATCGGAGGTTGGAGTCATGACCGTAGCGGCCATCTTCTAGCCAAGGTCGGGTTGCAGAGCCTAACGTCATACCGACAAAGGAATGAGATGACTGCTCTCAAAGAATTACGCGTCCTTGACATGACCCAATACGAGGCCGGGCCTTCTTGCACTCAAGCGCTTGCTTGGTTTGGCGCCGATGTAGTCAAGGTAGAACCGCCCGGACGAGGTGATCCGGGCCGCGGCGGAGACATCGTTCCTCAAAACTATTTCTTGCAATGGAACAGCAACAAACGATCCGTCGCAATAGACCTCACTCAGGAGCAAGGGAGGCAACTTCTGCTCGAAATGGTTCCTCACTACGATGTCTTCGTCGAAAATTACGGCCCTGGAGTCGTTGATCGCCTCAACCTCGGGTATGACGTGGTCCGAGAGGTGAACCCATCAATTATTTATGCGTCCGTTAAAGGTTTCGGCTCCACGGGTCCATACGCGGATCGCAAATGCTTCGACGGGGTCGCTCAAGCAATGGCTGGAGCCATATCGATAACTGGAAGACCTGACGATGAGCCTCTCCTGCCAGGACCCACGACCGGGGATTCGGGGACTGGCGTTCAACTCGGGATGGCAATTCTCGCTGCCTACATTCAGAGGCTTCAAACCGGTGACGGCCAACATGTAGAGATCGCAATGCAGGAGGCGATGACGTACTACATGCGCACGCGAATGGCGATGGCTCCTGGCTGGAATGACGAGCCCGTATCTCGAATAGGCAACGGTTCTCGAGCGGTAAACAACTTGTACCCATGCAAGGGTGGTGGGGCCAACGATTACGTGATGATCATGGCGATTACGCCAAAGATGTGGGTCAATCTCTGTTCCGCAATGGGGAAACCAGAACTCGCAAATGATCCCCGATTCGTCCGAAGCCGAGACCGACTCAAAAATGATGACGCGCTCCGAAGTGAAATATCGACTTGGACGCAATCGCTAACGAAACAAGAAGTCACGAAGATACTCGCAGCCCAAGATGTTCCCGGTGGACCCGTTCTCGACACCAACGAACTTTTGGACGATCCCCATTTAAAAGAACGCGGGTTCATAACCACCATCGAGCATCCTGATCGCGGTGAGGTACCAATAATGGGGTGGGCGCCACGACTATCGGCTAGTTCCGTAGATCTAGTAAGGGCTCCAGACTTAGGAGAACACACCGCAGAAATTCTGAGACAAGATCTGCAGCTATCTGCAGAGGCGATCCATGACCTGGTTGACAAGTCAATTATTGGAGGACCCTGATGGCACGACCTACCGGTCCCGGTGTTCATTTAGTTGTTGGAGGGTTTCCACCAGGCTCCACCGCCGCGCATGACATGCACTATGCCCGAATGGAGCTGCTCCGTTTTCTCGACGAGGTGGATCATGTGCAACCCACTATTTCATCAAACTTTGCTGACCTAGAGACCTGGCTTCCGACTAGTCAACTACTCATCACTTACACATCTGGTCCATTTCCTTCCGGCACCGAGCTCACCCATTTGAATGCATGGTTGGAAGGGGGCGGTCGCTGGTTAGCCCTTCACGGCACCAGCGGAGGAAAAGCCGAATCAATCGACGGTGACCGACGAAGGCGTCGCATGGTCAAAATGCCTCATCACGAGACACTCGGCGCTTTCTTCCTTAATCACCCTCCTATTCGAAAGTTCGAAGTCAACGTCCATGGCGACCATCCCATAGTGCGCGATATGCCACAGTCGTTCGAGACCATGGACGAGTTGTACTTCATCGAAGTTCTCGACCCGAACCCACAAATCCTGCTGAGTACTGAACTCCCCACCGATCCTGACCCAACGTTCGGTTTCGAGGTCGATTCAGATACCTCATTATTGGAAGGTGGCCGCAGACGAGCCCTAGGGATTGTATGTGAGAGGGGAAGGGGCGCTGTTGCCTACATTGCCCTCGGTCACACACATTCCCCCGCGACTAACGGACAACCATACGTTGATAGTTCAGTGTCTTCGGACCAGACCACCCCACCAACCTTTCGGGGTTCTTGGGAAACTAAAGGGTTTAGCAGCCTGCTCCGGAACGGAATCCAGTGGGGAGTGTCAACTCAAGCATGAACACAGCGTCGCGTGCGATGCTGTGTTGGACGGAGGTCCCGACCTATAGGGTCCATCAAGTTAACGTCACCATTCTCTGACCGAGCCGGAAGGCTGGTTACTTGCACAAATAAGGAGACTCAGGATGCTCGGACACGACGCAGTCGCTCAAGCCCTTGTTGATCATGGAGTCGATACTGTCTTCGGCGTTCTCGGCGACGGCAATCTATTCATCGGCGAAAACCTGCAACGACAACATCGAGTCATCCTAGTTGGCGCTACCCACGAAGCTAATGCTGTTTGTATGGCTGAAGGCTGGGCCAAAGCTACGGGTCGGCTAGGGGTAGCAACCGTCACCCATGGGCCCGGGCTGACCAACACGATTACTGCCCTAGTTGAGGGGGTAAAGAACGAAACGCCCATGCTGTTAGTAGCTGGGGACACTCCAATCGAAAATGAACAACACCTTCAAAATCTTGACCAACACGCATTAGTCGTAGCAACGGGCGCAGGGTTTCAACCAGTTAGAAATGTCGAGACAATCGCTGAAGACGTATCAACCGCTGTGCGGCGAGCCCACGCCGAACGGCGACCAATTGTGGTGAACGTTCCGTTGAACATTGAGTGGGACGAAGTTGACTATGAACCACGCCCAGCCCTCAACTCCCCACCAGTCCGTTTAGCTCCTGACCCCGACCAACTCGAATCAGCCCTCGGCATCATCGCCTCATCTACGCGCCCCGTCATATTGGCCGGCCGTGGCGCTGTGTTGTCTGGAGCACGAGAAGTTCTCATCGAGCTCGGCGATGCGCTCGGTGCTCCATTGGCAACTTCGCTATTAGGTACCGGTTTCTTTAGCGATCAGCCGTTCAACCTTGGTATCCACGGAACCCTCAGCCACGAAATCGCAGGCGAAGCACTCGCAATGGCTGACTGTCTGATCGTCTTCGGAGCTTCACTCAACTTTTTCACAACCGATTATCAGAGCTTGCTGGCAGGCAAGCGAGTTGTGCATGTGAATCTTGATCCAAGTCACATCGATCGACACGCGACTGTTGATGCGGGGGTAGTTGGCGACGCAACGGTCGTTGCTGAAGCAATGATCGCACTCTTAAGAGAAGCTGAGCATCAGCCGTCCTCTTTTCGGACGGCGGACCTCGAAAAGAAGCTTCAGGAATTCGACCTCTCTAATTCATACGAAGACAAGAGTTACGACGGAGCAGTCGATCCGCGGACATTGACCAGACAACTTGATGCCGGCCTGCCTCAAGATCGACAGGTCGTCGTCGACGCGGGAAGGTTCATGCTTGATGCTCTAACAATGTCCGTACCGAATCCACGAGATCTGGTCACCAGCCACGGATTCGGAGCCATTGGGTTGGGTATGTCCACTGCGATCGGAGCAGCAGTAGCGCACCCAACTCGCCCGACAGTGCTCTGCATCGGCGACGGCGGCTACATGATGGGTGGCCTCACCGAACTTTCTACCGCAGTGCACCTCGGCCTTGACCTCATAGTGATTGTCTACAACGACGGGAGTTATGGGGCCGAACATATTCAGCTCGTAACCAAAGGCATGGATCCGGCAGCATCACTTCATGAATGGCCAGACTTCTGTGCTGTAGCTGAGAGCATGGGTTGTGATACGGCAAAAATTACGTGCCTCGACGATATAGATGCTGCGCTTGAGGTCGTGAAGAACCGCCAACCGGGCAGGCCTGTACTGATCGAAGCTTCCACCGATCCCGATGTGGTCTCCGCCATCTACGGGCACCACAGATGAGTGATACGACCATTGACTTATTGGATACTTACGTTGGGATGCCTGACACCATGCAAGGCGGCTATGTCGCTGGCCTAGCAGCCGGCGACTCCGATGGCCCCATCAGGGTGCATATCCGCAAAGCTATGCATCCTGGAGAGTCACTCGTTCGTAGTGTTGAAAACGACGACGCGTTGATACACCGAGACGGCGAACTGGTGATGTCGGCTTCTCTAGGCCCACTCCACGTTGCTGCGCGTTCACCGATAGCGAAAGACGCCATCAACGCAGCTATGGAACGTCCAATGGCGTGGGATCCGCCCTACCCGAATTGCATTGGCTGTGGGCATGAAGTTGATGGTCTGGGGGTCCGAATTCGACCACTGGGCGATGGCAGTCACGTTGCTGCCGTCTGGTCACCTGCTCCTCAATGGGCCGACCAGAACGGAATCATTCCGCGAGAGTTTGTTTGGACCGCATTTGATTGCGTCACGGCATATGTACTGTTCGTGGACCCGCCAGAAAAGTCTGGTGGCGGCGCCGTCACTGGCAACATCGCAGCGGAGTTCCTTGACGAAGTACGTGTCGGTGAAACATACGCATTTCAGTCGTGGCGAGAACGTGACGACGACCGAAGCATTATCTGCGGCGGCGCTTTGTACGGACCCGGCGGATTGATTGCTGTAGCCGATCAGGAGATGGTTCGAACTAAAGACTGGGGATTTCAGGTACCGTCCGAACCTCTGGCCACATAAGTCATTGGTAGACCCTGAAAGGATTGAGTGATGGTTGCATCAGTCGAACAACATTACGGAAACGATGGAATTGTTGAACGGATCGTTGGAGCATTGACGCAATCGGGTTTCGACATGGAGAACCTGGACCCCGATATTTTAGCTGGAGCCGACGAGTTTCATATAGGCGGACGCGAGGGCACCATGCATGTTGCATCTGCCATCAACCTTGGTGACGGAGACGACCTACTTGATGTGGGTTGCGGGATCGGGGGGGCTGCTCGGTTCCTAGCCCATACCACTGGCGCATCTGTCACTGGAGTCGACTTAACACCCGAATTTATTGAGGCGGCTATCAAGCTGTCAGATTTGGTCGGCATGGGTGGTCATGTTGACTTCAAAGTGGGCTCAGCGACAGATCTGCCCTTCATGGACAACATGTTTGATGCTGTAACCATGCTTCATGTCGGGATGAACATCGAAGACAAGAACCAGTTGATGCGCGAATTAGCGAGGGTTTGTCGCTCTCAAGGAACAGTCGTGGTCTATGACGTGACTACCACTGGAACAGGCGATCTTCCTTACCCAATGCCTTGGTCCTCTACCCCCGAGTTCAGCTTTCCTGAACCTGTTGAAACCTACGAGGAGGCAGCAGCAGCAGCAGGTCTAGAACATCTCGGAAGTTCAGACCACTATGACCTGGCTTTGGAGTTCTTTAACGAACCTCCTGCTACCCCACCCCCAGTGTCACTGGGCCACCTGATGGGTCCCCGCATGTTGGAGATGAAAGACAACGCGGCTGAGGCTGTAAACCAGAAACTAATTAGCCCAGTTCTTATGACTTTCAGGGTCCCTTGAGTTCAAAGTATCTTCTCAGTATTAACGCCTCTGACATCCATTTCGAAGGTTAGGCCTTCGATGGGAGGGCGGGCGATGTACCAGTGCAAGCCAGCACCAACAGCTGGTCCGATCCGCTTTACCAACGTGTCCCCAGCCTGACTGAACCAGTCTTGGTCGCAGTACACGTCGATCACTGAACAGTCGGACCACTGGACTCCGATTGAGAACATCCGATCTTCCATCTCTCGGCAGACTTGTTCAACTCGTAGTCTCCAAGCGTCTTTCCCATCGAGGTCTCTTGCCACGATGCTGCTGGGTTGAAGGTCGCTTTGATCCATCAGATCCCCAGCTCCGGCAACTACAAACGACGAAGTTTGGTTCTCTGATGCCTCTCTCACGTAACTGAAAGCATGAAGCATGGTTTCTTCTGGTGGATGATCAACGGGAGCAACATTGGTTCTGGCAATGGGGTTGTCATCTCCATTGAGGAGACCCCAATCGTTAAGAAGTGACCTGTACTCGTCGTTGAACTCTATAAAGCCTTCAAAAGAGTGTGGGCGTGGGCATCGAAGCTCGATAGCGCAGAGCGCTGTTCGGTCGACACCATCACTTTCTGTAATTGCCTGAACACGATCGAAACCCTCGCGCCAAGGGACTGCTTCTGCCAGGGTGACATGAACTATCTCGCTCCCTGGAAACGCCACTACTCCGCCTGAGTATGGGTCAATCCCTGGAACATATGAGAATGGAGCTACCGGGCTAGGTCGCAGATTCATATGTACTCCTCATGAACTCGGGGACCATTCTTTCACTGCCACTGGCAGTTGACTCTGGTTTGTTGGATTGTGATATCGGATGCACCTAGGCATCGGTCGCGACTACGGTCCTGCCCATGGGAGAAATGGTTTCATTTGCAAGTAACGGACATGACGCTAGAGGACATCTGGCCTTACCTGATGGGGGCTCTGGACCAGCAGTCATGGTGATTCAAGAGTGGTGGGGTCTAAACCCACAAATGAAGGGAGTCGCCGACTATCTAGCTGACCAAGGGTTTGTCGCTTTGGCTCCAGACCTCTATCACGGTGAATTAGCTGGCCACGACGAGATGGACAAAGCCGGGCAACTAATGACCGACTTACCCCCTGAGCGTGCCGCTCGCGACATGAGCGGTGCCGTTGATTTTTTACTTAACCACGACGCCTCATCTGGGTCAGGTGTTGGAGTCGTCGGATTTTGCATGGGCGGTTTGCTGAGTTTCATGATCGCAGCCAATCGCGGTGATGCGGTAAAGGCTGCTGTCCCGTTCTACGGTTTTCCTCAAGGAGACCAAGAACCAAGTTGGGAAGGTCTCACCGCGGCGGTTCAAGCGCATATGGCATCTCCTGACGATTTTTTCCCGCCTGAGGCTGCAGAAAATCTGGGGGAACGACTTAGCGGAATGGGTAAGGACGTTCAAATCACGATTCATGATGCAGGTCATGGATTTATGAACGAAGAGAACCCAATGGGTGCCTTCGATGAAGGCCTCGCAGCTGAGCTCTGGCCTCAAGTCGTAGATTTCCTACATTCCAAACTCAGCTAATTTCCTATCTGACGGGGTCGACACCCGCGACAGTTACTCGTCGCATAATGCGTCGGCTAGCGGAAATTTCGTAGGGTCGTAGCCGGTGGAGAGTTGATCGGTTGTCCCATATAACAAGGTCATTTGCTGCCCATTCATGTTCGTAAATGAACTGCGTTTGTGTCGCCGCCGCTAGCACTTCCTCGAGGAGTTCGCGCCCTTCATCAAAGTCCATCCCTTCCACGTGAGATGCATGGGCTCCCATGTATAAAGATTCACGACCGTCGGGGTGACTGCGAATCCATGAATGACTCACCTCTGGGTACTTTCCTTCTTCATCAGAACTCATCGGCTCCATACGGCCCGGATTATTCGCTCGACTGTATACATAGCTGTGAACCAGCCTTTTGCCGTCGATGGCAGTTCGCAAATCAGCAGGAAGATCGGCCAAAGCTGAATACATGTCGGCGAACTGGGTCTCACCACCTGAATCGGGTACTTCCACCGAATAAAGCATCGTGCACAAACATGGAAGTTCTCGAAACGAGCTATCCGTGTGCCATCGTTCCGTGCCCCTCAGAAAAACAGCTTGGGGTTCTTCATAGTCGACGATCTCACCATCTTTTCTGACGTTAGTGAGGTCGAATATTTCAGGGTGGTCGGGATGCCGCTTCTCAGGTTCTGGAAGGATTTCCAGTTCCCCAAACGCTCGGCCTAACTCAACGAGACGAGCAGGGGAAATCTGCTCGCCCCGCATTAGCAGCACCCCATACCGACTTAAACCAGCACTCAAGTTGTCAACAAGACCCGGGTCAAGGTCGCGATTTTGATCTAAGCCATGAATACGGGCACCAAAACTGTTTTCAAGCTGTTCGAATTGCAGACTCATATTTGCCCAGCGATATGAAATTCTTCCGATCCAACCGGAACAATCGCGGAGAAATCTCGCGCGGCGTAGTACTCGGCTCGCTCATAGCTTTCTCCTCGGTTATCAACTGGGCACACATTTACGAACAACAGCAACCTTCTCAGAGGACTGATGTTGACAGTAGATCCATGGACAACCGTCATGTCCATAAACAGCACCGATCCTGCTGGCCCCGTGATGGTCTCGAGACCGTATTGATCCACAAGTCGGGTCATTGTTTCGTCAGTTATGTCGTATCGGTACTTCGATACCTGCTCAAAATCAGGTGAGCTTGGGTCCAAAGAAGCCGTTGATACCAACCCTTCCTTGTGGGAACCCGGCACCCCTAAAAGCGGTGCGTTGACTTCCGTGACATCGTCAAGGAAGACCCCGATCATGACTCCTCGAGGTTCCGGAACTCCATCCACTCGGTGGTAAGTGCCGAAATCTTGGTGCCAGGCAACGATAGACCCGTTGGTTTGTTTGATATTGATTCGAGACTGGTGGACGTACACGTCGTCACCTAAAAGTGTTCGACTTGGATTAATTAGCTTCTCGTGGCGACACAAAACGGCAAGTCGTTCGTCAAATAAGTGCATTCCCCACGAAACATGTGGCGAGCCGTCAGCTTCTCGTCCGACTTCTGGACCCGGTCGTTCTAAAACTTGTAGTGCGGCCTCACTTAAGAACTGAACCTCTTCAGTGGTGAACACGTCGGTGGCGACCAGCCATCCACGGTCTCGGAATTCTTGACATTGATCCTCAGTGAGATCCATTTTTTGCAACTCCTAACCGGATTTGTTCGATTCCGCTCTGCAAAGCTGACGTCATCAAACCGATGTCGTAGCTGTAACTGATCATCCGAAATCCTCGGTTGACCCAGTCAATGCCAGTCTCTACTGATCCGGCAAGACAAGCTGCCGTTTTCCCATGTTGCTCGCATGCACCCAAAATGGTATCGATGCCTTTTTGCATCGTGGGGTGTGTCGTGTCACCT
>Ga0066850_10002031_pt1 | contig 10318 bp, 10 predicted proteins | sample ETNtaG_4_FD_67282 | JGI IMG/M metagenome (GOLD analysis project Ga0066850, IMG submission 67282) | Marine microbial and viral communities from oxygen minimum zone, Eastern Pacific Ocean - ETNP201406SV67 | ecosystem: Environmental > Aquatic > Marine > Oceanic | place: Pacific Ocean: Eastern... | reverse complement strand
TGACAGGCGCGTGTTCAGGCAAACTGGTAGGAGTGAATGTCACCGTTGTCGATTAAAAAACAGCCCTGGAAAACCAGATTCTGGGTAGCTATGAAGAACTTGGCAACGAAATGATGGTGGTGGCCTCCGTCCGGTCGGTGGATGAAGAAGGGAAACTCAAAACGGTCGCGCAAATTCCAAAGGCTAAAAAAATCGCAATCCGGGCCATGCAAAGGCAGGAATTTAATAAAGACGATATTCAGAAATTCAAACAAACAGGCTGTGCAGGAGAAGGCAACCAGGGCCTTCTGGTCTACTTCGACAATGAAGAAACTCAAAAGAACCCAAAATACAAAGAATTTGTTAAAACCCTCATCAAGGAAGAAAAAGAAGACCGTCTTGTCATACTGAACCACATCGTTGCCACAAACGAGAGCTTCTCAGAGGACGACCTGCCAAAAGTCCAGAAAATCTATGCCGGACTCAACCACGATAACGCCAAAGCCAACGAAAAGATACAATAGGAAAACGGCGCCTGGACAACCGTTAAATAACACGGTTACCCAAATCAACGGTAAGGCATTTTATTGCCTTGAAGCTGTCTCTCGATATCCAGTTCATACTGGTTTTCCATTCGGACAAACTCTTCAAATTCTCGCGGACTCTTAAACTCAAAAGAGCGGGGCTCCTTTTGCCCGCAAATTTCCTCATCCTGCTCAACCACCAGCACATTTTTTTCTATTGACTGGATGGAAAACTTTTTCCGTGTTTTAAACTTTTCAAAGATTTCTTTGTAAACAGGCTCAAGATTGAGTGCCATAATAAACTCCTGCGTTATTTTTTTACAAATTATTGATCCTCCATGATAGCGTCACACAAAATCTAAATCAATCGTATTACCCTAAAAAGATGAAATGGGTTTTTGTTTTCACACAAAAAAACTACCAACCAAAAATAATCTATGATAACCTTCCTTTCGTATTCATTTGTACGGATATAAAAGGTAATATAAGGCATCCCTCCGGCTAGAATCCAAACGACCGGAAACCTGCCGGAGCAGAGAAGCCGTTCTGCAACCTTCTAGCCTCAATCGTCATTAGTTTGAGGACTTCTTCCAGGAAAACAATGCCTCCCAAGTTGACTCTTCACAAACTGGCTGAAAACCTGATTCGGGAATCGAGTGCTCCATTCACTGCCGAGGATTTTGAAAAAAGAATTCAGGAAAAATGGGAACGAGAGATATCCACCTCTACACTAAAACAACTAAAGAAGAAGCTTTCCCATCACAATCACCTCATCGGGACCGATTCAAATGACTTTTTACCCGTACCAGTGGTACTGCAAAAAATAGGAAATCTTCCTTTATCTATTCGCCTGGGTAAGTTCGAAATCAGCAAAAAAGTGTTCTTCCCCGGACACCGACTCATTCCTTTCGTTTCAAACGATAAAGTAGAACCCGACCTCACCTTCCTTGACCCGGAAGAAAAGGAAATTCCAAAACAAAAACAACCATTTCCTATTGAAGATATCATCCGTTACTACCAATACTCAGGTCCCAATCATTTTCCTGACGAAATCCAGGTCAACGACTGGGTCCCCGAAAAAAGCTCTCTTGTTGTAACCGCCTGGGACCTGTCCCAAATCATCCAACAACACAAACTAAAAGAAGGGGACGTTTTATTAATCAACCTGATAGATTATAAAAAAGGGATTTTTCGTGTTCAACCTTGCCATAAAAAGGAATTGTACCTTGCACGGCTGAAGATGAGGTCGCTGTTTACCTCCATGGAAGCCGCATTGAGCAAACTTTGTGACAACGACTCATTTTGCTCGGCCGGACTCGAAAAACAACTCCTTTACACTCTTTATCACACGGATGAAAGCCTGCTTCAAGTTCCAGCATTTTCATTGACCGACTTTCTGGAGTCGCTGACCGAACTCGAAGTGGCAACTTGTGAAGAAGGAGGCGGGAAATTGGTTCCGGGCTGGAAAATTCACCCCAACCAATTCGTCTGCGATGAAAAACCAAGAATCCCGAGAGGAGAAACAGGCTCTCTGGACAAAATATTCCGTGATCTGGATCTGGCATTCAATAGAGATGAATTTGTTGCCATCCTTTATACCGTTATGGGATCAGAAGCGTATAGACTTGAATTGGTGTTCAACACACTATTTGGCGGCGAAGGAAAACTATTCCGCGATCAAAATCAACGCGAAGTATTTTATAGTCATCTCAGAAAACTGCTGAAAAAGATTTGTGCCGAATTGAAAAACCCCGAATCTAAAGTGATCGCTACCCTGCGCAACCAAACGGTTGGCATCAAACTCAGCCTGATAGAAGTTCTGAGGTTTCTGGAAAAAAATGAGGCCGGATTGAAAGATTTACCGCCTGACCTTCTGGAAAAAATCCATGATCTGGATCATTTTTGCAGGGAAACCCTGACCCGCCTAGCGGATCGGTCTGGAGTCCCCGACCTGAAATTCATTCATGACGCAAGACTTGCCATAAAAATCATACTGCCTCACGCGGCGTCCTTAGAAGAAGAGATTTACTACCAGCTTGGCTTTTATTAAGCAAGTTGCTGGTAGTAAACTCACTGCCAGCCATTTCACCCGGTGGTTATTGGCATCCCCTGTTCCAGAAGTGTTCGCTTCCCACCTCTATTTAAAGCAACCGCTTTGCCTCTTAATGCATGACCAGAGACTTCCTCTATCCTGACCTTAACCATGTCACCCGGACGAATCCGATTTTGGTCGCCGGTGAAGTTAACCGACCAGTAGTGAGGATTGCGACCTCTGAAATCTGCGCCGGGACGAGAACTTCTCCCTTCCACCAAAACATCCACCTCTTGCCCTGCAAATTTCTGCCCCTGTTCCCGCGTCAACCTGTTTTGCAATTCGATGGTTCTTTGCAAACGCTCAGACTTCACAGATTGCGGAACCGAGTCGGGGAAATCCTGCGCCGGTGTTCCGGGACGTGGACTGTAGGTGAACATATAACTGCTACTGAATTGCACCCTTTCCATCAAAGCAAGCGTGTCCTCAAACTCCGAATCCGACTCACCCGGATAACCCACAATAATGTCTGTGGACAAAGCAACATCGGGCACCGCCGATTTCAGTTCATCGATCAAGGAAATATATTCTTCCGCCGTGTGTGTTCTGCGCATTTCTTCAAGAATCCGGTTGTTCCCACTTTGCACCGGAAGATGTAAGTGATTTGCCAGAATGTCAATATCCTTGTAGGCCGCAATACACTCCTGCGTGAAATCTTTCGGGTGGCTCGTGGTGAATCGCAGACGCTCCACACCCGGAATCGCGGCAACCCGGTACAACAATTCATGGAAAGGAACCGCCTGTTTTAACCCTCGTTTGCCATAAGCATTGACATTTTGCCCCAACAGAATAATCTCACGTGCTCCTCTGGATACCAACAGCCGGACTTCCCGTTCAATCTCCAGAGCTTCCCGGCTCTTTTCCCGGCCGCGAGTGCCCGGAACCACGCAGAAGGTGCAATACTTATCACAGCCTTTGATTATGTTAACGAAAGTGCTGGGACCCGGATATAGCGGGGTTTCACCCGCAAACTCGGGAATACTATAGTTCTTTTCCGTGTCGAATTCGGTTCTTACCACCGGCCCATTCTTTCCCTTAACCTCGTCCACGACTTGAACAATATGCTCAATCCCGTCAGGTCCCAAAACAAGATCAACAAATGGAATTTTTTCCAGTAACCGCTCCCCCTCCTGCTGAGCCAGACAGCCCGTAAATCCGAGGATCAGATCAGGGTTGGCCATTTTCAGCGGTTTCAAATTGCCAGCCAGAGAATAAATTTTCTGCTCCGCTTTTTCCCGGATCGAACATGTATTGATGAGGATTAAATCTGCTTCACCCATCTGCCCCGTGCGAACATAACCCGAATGGAACAATAACAACTCCATGCGATCCGTATCCGCCACATTCATCTGGCAACCAAATGTATCCAAATAAACTTGTTTCATTAAGAAAAGACTCTATCTGTAAGATTTGAGCGCAAACATCTCTGGCTGATGTGCACTGTTAACGACTATCTGCGACACAGTCACCAGACAACTTTGAGAATTCCAGACTCTTTCGTATAGCCTAAATCAAACCAGGATATTGTCAATTGTATCCAGGAATTCAGACACTTTAATCGGCTTGGTGATATAAGAATGAATTCCCATATCCAAAGCATTTTTTATATTTTCACCCATAGCATCCTCAGTTAAAGCAATGACAGGAATATGTTTAGTCTCACTGATACCTTCTTCCGCCCAATCCAATAACGTTGCTGGCTGCTATCACCCCAACTTTAAGATTAGCAAGTTTTATAAAAGGCATAATTTCTCTATAAACTGTGTGTTTTTTAAGTATTACCTCTATTCAAAGCACCACAACTTTTTCATGTGAACCACTTTAACAGAGGATTCGATATCAAGCTTTTTCAGAAACTACTTAGTTAGCGCACTAATCTACTGTGCACCATCGTGGCCTCTCAAATGTGGCCCTTTAAACGCAACCAGGGCGCATTTGCCTCCATAACACATGCTCTCTTCCCTTTTTTTCGTGGCACTGGGATATGGAAATTCTAAGCCAAAACACCCTTGCGTTCAACCGGGAACTGACCTCGCGACAAACAGTCAGGAAATGTTGCACGCCCATAAAAAGTACAGCCCGTGCCCCCACAGCGAGTGGCTGCTCGGCGCAGGATCTAAAAACACACTGGCGCCTCAGTCCATGGAAGAAGACAAATCAACTGACCGTTATTGCCAGTGGGTCTGGTGGTATTCGAAAAATTCAGATGCTTCCTCAAGTACCGTCAGCGCTTCTTCAGGCCCCCCAAAACCCTTTGACTGCATCTTGTCCGATCCTTTATAGCCAATAAACCAGATTTCAAGAATCTGGGATATCCCGGGGAACTTTTCATCCAGCTCCTTGATTGAATCCGCTTTATACAATGGAGAGTTGGCGAGCACCGCGATGAGCTTGTCATCTCTTTCCTCTCTGTCACTCAACTTCAGCACCCCTATCAATTTTGCTTCGACAACCGAACCCCTGAGAACAGGCGGACCCAGGGCAATAACGTCAAGCGGGTCACCATCGCCACCCATTTCCCTTGAAAGCAGGGTCCGTGGAATCATTCCATAATTTCCCGGATACCCGATGTACTTGAGGACCCGTGGTTTTCCTTTTTTGAAATTCCACGCCAAAGCTCCGTCTGGTTTTCGCACCTCCCATTTTTCCGTCCTGCCGGCAGGAATTTCAACAACTACGTTGACTTTGCCCTCAGCAGAACGACTGGGGTAGTCGTTCAACAAATTTTTTGGCCCCGCCAGAGTATAGGGATCGAGGAATTTAAGATCTGGCGCAATGCCGTAAATTATCCCATCATCAGCATTTACCGGATCATACCCAACAAGGAACAGACAGATAAGGACCGCCCCCGTCAGAGCGTGTTTTTTCAAGCTGTCCATAGAGAACGTATTCATAAACAGGAATCTCAAATAATCCAACTCACCAGTGAATGTAGAGACACTAGGCCAAGCCATCCTCCCTTTCAACCGGAAAATGGCTATGAGGGATAGCCCGGGTCTGGATCATGGACAGATTATTAATATAAATTTGTTTAAATTTATATATAATTTAATTATTTTTATATTTTATAATTGATAATTCTTCCTTTTTATACTAATCTAGCATCAATCTAATAAAAGAAAGTAAAAGGTCCACACAGTTTGAGCTGTTTTAGGGCCAAACTCGAAGGGAGGTTCACATGGTGGCCAAGTCTAATTCTGTTCGTCAAATTCGCGAAGCCAAAATGATGAGCAAGGCAGAGTTGGCGCGTAAGGCTGATGTAACTGTCCAAACCATTGATCGTATCGAGAAGGGGAACGACTGTCGGCTCGACACTAAGCGCAAGATCATTTTAGCGCTGGGCTACAAACTGGCTGATCGATCAAAAATTTTTAGTAAAGAAGACCTCAAAGGGACAAGTAAAAAGCCGAGTGCCAACAAAAAGAAATCTTAAAAAGCTTGAATGTTTAAAGGGGGTTTTCCCCTTTCACCGCACCTTAGATGAAATTGATTAACAAAGATTTGAGGGTTGGCGGAGATGAGAAACACGAGTCCGATGGATGCAAAAAATAATTTTCATCACACCCCACCAATACGCATATCGGAACAATTTGGGCTGACTTTAGGGAAATACTAAAAAATGACTCAATTTGTCAAAAAAAATCAATCGCCCGTGTGAACAAAAAATAACACTGCTCAAACTCTCGCGCGAACGGAACTTTAATAGTTACCTTATTTTTTAATGTGCTATTAGTACCTGGCGATCTGGTACATTGCTTGCTTTTGTTTATAGCTCCCTGTTACCACAAACTCTGAGAGAGTAGACTATTATGTTTTTAGACGAAAACACACCATTGGTTGCGGTTGATATAGGCTCTCATTCAGCCGTAATCGCTCAGTTGAACCTGGTCAAAAGCCGGTACGAACTGATGAACCTGGGTGTCCTGCCTCTGGAGGAAGAATCTGTCGTTGGCGGGGTAGTGAAAAAACCTGACGAAGTGGTGGATACCCTGAAACAACTGGTCAAAGCAGAAAAAATTCAATGCACTCACGCAGTGACATCTGTCGCTGGAGAGGCGGTCATCACCAAGAAGATCAAAGTTCCCGTGATGTCAGAAGAAGAACTTGCGCAAAATATAGCTAAAGAGGCAGAGCAATACATCCCATTTGACATAGACGATGTGCGAATCGACTTTCAGGTTATCGGCTCAGCCCAAAACGATCAAAACAGTGAAGACGATCAAGAGGAAGAGGAAAGCACCTTTGAAGAAGACGAAGATAAGATGGAAATTCTTCTGGTCGCTGTTCAAAACGAGATTATAGACAGCCGCGCTGATGTTCTGGTCGAAGCCGGACTAAAACCTGTCATCATCGACCTGGATGCTTTTGCCATGGTCAACGCACTGAGCCTCACGACAAACCTGTCATCAATGGGGGCGGTTGCTTTAGTTGATTTGGGAGACTCGTTCACCCACCTCAATATTGTAACTAATGGCGTCACATCCTTTGTTCGCGACATTCCCATAGGCGGGGGCTATTGTTCACGCCGAATAATGAGCACGCTCGAAGTATCATTCAAGCAAACCGTAAAAATGAAGCGGGGAGAACTACCAAAAAATATCGAAAAGGAATCCGTTCTGGAAATACTGACCTTTTCCTTTGAAAAAGTGCTGGAAGAAATGGACAAATCATTTGAGTTTTTCAGCACCAACACAAACGAACAAGTAAAACGTATTTTTATTTGCGGGGGCGGGGCGTTGATACCAGGAGTAGACAACCTGCTGGCCGATCATTTTCAGATCCCGATTGAAATCGTTGACCCTTTAAAATCAGTCAAAGCAAACCCAAAAAAGTTTGATCAGGAAATCCTGAGCAACTTAGGCACCTTGGCGACTGTCGCTATAGGGCTGGCAACAAGAAGGTTTGATTACAAATGATAACTGGAAACCTGGATACTCATAGTGGTGATTTAGATGGTACCGCCACAACGCCTGATACCTTTTTAAAACAGGCTGAAATCCTTAGCATGGGCGGTCAATCAAGCACCGCTGGACTTGGGCAGTTTCTATTCAATCTGGGCACAACTTCGACAGCAACATCCGGCATCGGTTTTCTGGCGAGTAAGGTTATTGGCGGATTGGACCTCGATCTGCAACTATCAGCTTTAGAAGCTATAGGTAGAGGACGTGTTCTATTAGCTCCCAAGGTAACTACCATGGACAAACGCGAGGCGCAGATTTCCAGTGGACGAACGATCCCATTCGAGACTACCTCGGCCAATGGTACTTCAACATCTTTCGTCGATGCTGAACTCAGTCTCACGGTGACACCACATGTTACCTCTGACGAAAATATATTCATGCAAATCCAAGCCACCAAAAACGCGGCTGATTTTTCAAACCAGGATGGTAACGGCAATCCAACGATCACCACCAATGAAGTACGCTGGGAAGTGATTGTGCAAAATGGCGACACCACGGTCCTTGGTGGAATTTTTGAAAATACCAGAACTGAAGTTGAGAAAAAAGTACCTTTCTTATCCGATATTCCGATCCAGAATATGAACGATCAGGATACGGTTGCCGAATTATTCATTTTTATTACCCCTACCATTATCAAAGACCGGTAAACTGTACTTATGAAGAAATTAAATATTGATCTAGCCAACAGGAGTTACGACATCCTGATTGGCCGGGACCTCTTGGCCAAAACCGGGAGGCTGATTGCCGAACGATTTAATACCAGCCGGATCGCGGTCGTAACACACCCTTCCATCAGACAGTTGTTTGGTGAACAAATAGCGTCAGAGTTAACCACTGTGGGTCAGGCCCCCGAATTCATAGAAGTTCCAGAAGGCGAATCATCAAAATCATTGCAACAGGCCGAGGCCATTTACGACCGTCTGCTGGAGATGAACTGTGATCGCAAATCGGCATTGGTCGCTTTGGGTGGCGGAGTGGTGGGGGACCTCACCGGTTTCATTGCTGCCACCTACCAACGCGGGATTCCCTTTGTTCAAATACCAACCACCCTGCTCTCCCAAGTGGACAGCAGTGTCGGCGGAAAAACCGCTGTGAACCATCCGCGTGGTAAAAATATGATCGGCTCTTTTTATCAGCCCAAACTGGTCGTCATTGATCTCAATACCCTGCACACCCTGCCTCAAAACGAATTCAGGGCCGGACTTGCCGAGGTGGTTAAATACGGCATCATTGCCGATGCCAGGCTGTTCGCTTTTCTGGAAGAAAACGCCGAAGCCATTCTTTCACAAGACAGTCATTGTCTGGAACACATCATCGAAACTTCATGCGCCATCAAAGCCGGTGTCGTAGAAAAAGATGAGCACGAAAGCCGCTACCGAATGATTCTGAACTTCGGCCATACCTTCGGGCATGCTATAGAAACCCTCACCGGCTATACCGGGTACCTTCACGGGGAGGCAGTTGCTATCGGTATGGTCCAGGCCGCGTGGCTCTCGACAGAAACCGGGAGGTGCAGCGAAGATGTTCCTCATCGAATTACGGGCTTGCTGAAAAAACTTGGCCTGCCTTCTCAACCACCCGATTTAAAATCGCAGGACATCATCGAATCCATGTATCACGACAAAAAAACGGAACACAATCAACTGAGATTTGTACTGGTGAAAGGTATCGGATCAGTAGAAATCGTAGACGATGTCCTGGAAATTCCGATCCGCAAAGTTTTGGACAGACCACCTTCCTGAAGACCAGGCATGCATCAAACAAGACCCCTCGAAACGGGAAGCAAAGTCAGTTACCTAATCCCATCAACTCTTTCCGGATGTAGTTCACGACTGAAGAAATTTCCTGTTGTGTGAGAACATTTTCCCAAGGCATCATGGCGGTTTTGGGTCTTCCTTTTGTTACTGAGCGGATCATTCGGTCGCGGGTCAGCTCTTCTTTCGATTTTATAGCGGTGAAGTTTTTTGGGGATGGATAAAGGGCATTGGCGGCGAAGGTTTTTCCATCTCCGTGGTCGCCATGGCACACTTTGCACCGGTCATGATAAATTTTTTTTCCTGTCTCGATATCACTGTCCGGGGCATGATGGTTTGCCGCCATGAGAAAACTTCCCATGAGCAGATAGCTGATTGCATGAAAAAGTATTTTCCTATCAAAATTCATGTTCAATGGATTATATCTCTCCTCATGGGGTGAGGATCAATCGATGTCTTCCGGATTTTCCACCAGCATGGCGGAGATCAGCCCTTCCTTTATACGGCGGACCAGTTTGTCTGAAATGAGTTTTTTGTCTCGATAGGAAACGTAGAAAACGTCTATGCCGCGTCCACCCTGGGTTGATATTTTTGAGCTATGGATTTGAATCCCGAAGTCGGCGAAAACTTTGGAGATTTTATAGAGCATTCCCAAATGGTCGCGCGCTTCGATACGAAAGATAGAATGTTTTGGATCGCTTATGTTGTCTACCTTGACTTTTGGCATGATGGCTTCGGTTGATTTTTTTTCTGAGACATATCGGGTTCGCCCAGCCAGAAGTTTAGGCAGGTCTGTATGACCCTCGAAAACATCTCTAAGGTCCTGATTGAGATTTTTCCAGATTTCCAGATTATCTCCGGACAGTCTCTCAGTTTCTTCTATATGGAGGCTGATAATAATTATTCCGTCCCTGCGCACATAAATTTTTGCTCCCAGTATATTGATGTTTCGTGCAGTAAGAGCGCCTACCAGAATTTTGAATGCTTCGAATTTTACAGGACAACAGA